>Ga0180009_10003582_pt1 | contig 17617 bp, 18 predicted proteins | sample OS_PC_MetaG_FD_123537 | JGI IMG/M metagenome (GOLD analysis project Ga0180009, IMG submission 123537) | Groundwater microbial communities from the Aspo Hard Rock Laboratory (HRL) deep subsurface site, Sweden - OS_PC_MetaG | ecosystem: Environmental > Aquatic > Deep subsurface > Groundwater... | reverse complement strand
GTACTGCCATGTAAACACCGCTTTTATATAATTCCCGCATTTGATCAACACCATCGGATCTGACAATGATATGCAATTCCGGCTTAAGATAATGGGCTTGTTTTACAATAGACCGGCTTGTCTCTACTGAAGGCGTCGTAATAAGCAAAAGGCTTGCTGAAGTTATTTTTGAAACTTCAAGTACTGTTGACTGACTCATATCCCCGTAAATCACAGGAAATTTTGCATTCTTGCACTCAAGCATTCGCTGATGATTCAATTCAATAATTACAAACGGAAGATTGAGCTGGGTCAGGATCTGGGCAATATGTTGCCCAACCCGGCCACCTCCTGCGATAACGACATGATCTTTTAATCCGGCAACCGGAATGTTTTCGGTTTGCAGGGGCTCATACTTAAATAATCGTTTTTTCAATTTGTAAAGGGGAGTTGCCAGAGCTGAAACAAATGGGGTAAGCACCATGCTCATAACAGATATGGCCAAAACCAGCGAATACATATTTTGATCAATGGCATTTGTTTCAATACCCACCCGAGCAAGAACAAAGGCAAATTCTCCCACCTGAAACAAACCAAGGCCAACAGCAATTGGAATAATATTGATATACCCGAACATAAGGCTTAGCCCATAAAAAATCAACCCTTTAAAAATTGAAATGACAAAGACCAGGGAAAGAATTGTGACCCAGTTTCCCAACAAAAAAACAGGATCAAGCAACATGCCGACGGATGTAAAAAACAAAAGTCCGAAAATGTCCCTTAACGGTACAATATCACTCAATGCTTGATGGCCATAGTCAGACTCACTGAGTACCATTCCGGCTACAAAAGCACCAAAAGCAAACGACAGCCCGAATAAATATGTGGCATATCCAATACCCAGACCGATTGTGGTTATGGATAGAATAAACAGTTCCCTGGAATTCCAGTGGGCAACATGCATCAGCAATCTTGGAAGCAATTTTCTGCCCAGAAAAAGCATTGCAAAAAGGAAAACCGCAGACTTGATAACCGCAATGAATAAAAGAGGCAAGCCTGCCTTGGGGTTGCTCAATTGAGGGAGGATAATCATCATCGGGATGACAGCCAGATCCTGAATGATAAGCATGCCGATCATTACCCGACTGGATAATGTTCCCACAAGCCCCCTGCTCATAAGGGTTTTCAAAGTTACCATTGTGCTGGAAAGAGAGATTAAGGCCCCCAGCCACACTGCGGCGGCACTGGACCACCCTAAATATTTACCAAGGCAATAACCCAGACCCATGGTCAGAAAAATTTGAATCGGCGTACCGATCAAGGCAATATTTCGTACCGGCTTTAATTCTTTAACGGAAAATTCCAAGCCCAGCGCAAAGAGAAGAAGTGCAACACCGATTTCAGCCAAAAGTTCAATTTCATGGATATCGCCAATCGTAACCCCACCTGTGTAGGGCCCCACAATGATTCCGGCAAGTATGTACCCCAAGATCAACGGTTGTTTGATTTTTTGCGCAAGAAGCGCACCAATCAGGGCAGCAACCAGGATAATGACAATATCTGCAGCAACACCCATGTTTAGGATCTCCTAATTGAAACAGCAGTTTCTTTCATTTTACATTATTTTGAGGTTACTCTGAAATATCCTTTTGTTTACCGCTTACCTTGATACCTGTTGTTCGGCACGTGTTATTCCTTTGATACAATAATGACCCGACCTCGAGAGGTAAAAGAAATGCCTTGCTGAGATTGTGTGCCGATCATTATGGATTCAACAATAGGCGGGTTGACCAAATGGTCGGATTTCCATTCAACTATAAAATTAGCTCCTGACCCGCCGGTTTTGTCTTTTTCCGGTATGATATATCGAATCGATTCTAAAGGATTCAGAATTATTGGCTTGTCCAAATTTTTTTTTAAGCGTTCTCCTTGGGTTTCATAATAATCGACAGTGGTGATTGTAATTTGTTTTTTGGGGTCAATATTTCTGATGCTCAAGGTTACCGTCAATAAGAAAGGTCTTTCACGATCACCAATATAAATATGGGAATAGGCTGGTACATAAATAGTCTGCCCATATGACAGCTCTTTTTTTTCATCAGCATGTGAAGCCAGGGGAGAAAAAAAATAAAGAGATAAAACAAAAACCAAAAACATAAAAAAAATCTAATTTTCATGAATACTGTCCCTCCTAATTCATCATGCTTGTTAAAATCATATTGTGAATAATCAATAGTTCTGTGTACTAACTATCTGGTATTATTATTTCAAAAATTAAAATTCCTCTAAAATCATGATAAGAACCCATATTTTTTTAAATAAATTAGTAGCAGTCTTATAAAAAAGTGTAAAGAATTATTCAAAACTATACTTTGTTAAAAGTACAAGAAAACTTATTCACAGTATTTATCCTTCATGTAAAATTTGCCAGGGGACCAAACCATGACTATAGTTATTAAAAGTGCACAATATAATCTTTAAAAGGAGAAAAGCATGCCGGAGAAAGCAATAGAGTTAATTAAAAACATTCCATTTGCCACGCCAGTGGATATAGTTGAACTTGTGGACTATGAAGAAGGAAGAGTTGTCAGCAGAACACTTTCGAGCAAGTCCCATGTCAATATCACCTTGTTTGCCTTTGACAAAGGGGAAGAAATAAGTGCCCACACGTCACCAGGGGATGCAATGGTTCAGGTTCTGGATGGAGAAGCTCTTATCAATATTAATGGCAAAAAAATCAAGGCAACAAAAGGACAGGTAGTGGTAATGCCGGCGAATGTACCCCATGCCGTAAGTGCCTGTTCTCAGTTTAAAATGCTGTTAACCGTTGTTAAACAAAACGTTGGCATCAGTGGTTTGTGAGCAATAATAATTTTTTTAAAAATCCAATGCATATCGGTTATTGATTCTATTATTGTTCTTTTTTAATACCATCATGCTTACACCCGGTTTTTCATGAAATTTTGAATATCTCAAGGTGTCGGCATTTGACTGAGATGGTTTGACAATTTTTCCCAGTAAAATACTTGCACCAAAAAACAAAACCAGCCCTGCTCCATTTAGCCAGGGCATGAAAGGGCTGTCACTGCCGGCGATTAACAAACCGAACGTCCATGCCGTGCCAATAAGCCCGATACGGCCTTTTTCAATTAATGGTTTTTGATTTTGTTGCATAGAATAGCTCCTTTTGTATAAAATTTCACTTTTTGTTGAAAAAACTAAACAGCACAATTAAAAAAAATCTATCTGTATTCCCGGCAGCTCCAGATAACCTTACCGAGAATTCTGACCTTATCTGTTTCTTCTCTCATAATATAGATGGGTTCATAGTCCTTGTTATCACTGCAAAGGACCAGTTTGTCAGGATGTTTTTCAAGCCGTTTGACCAAAATCGTATCTTCAACGCCTAGGGCATATATGGCTCCGGCAAGTATATTTTTCTGAGATTGATCAATCAGAACAGTATCACCCTCTTTTATGACCGGTTCCATACTCTGCCCGAAAACTTCCATGGCAACCATACTATTTGCAGACCCTTTATTGGCCAGCCACTTTGTCTGAAAGGACAGATAATCGGTTACCTTTTCTTCGCACTCAAAAGATCCGGTACCGGCAGACAGCCTTGCCGCCACTTTTGGGATGTATTTAAATTCAACATCGCTTTTAGATTGGGTATGGAGAAATGCACTACCCACACCTGTTTCAATCCATTTGGGATTAAAGCCGAATTTTCGGTACAGCTTGACAATCCACTTATCAGGTATCTTGTTGTTGTTTCGAGCATGGGTAATTCCTGACCGGTTAATATCAAGCTCTTTGGCAAGCTCAGACTGGGAACTGATACCGGTGGCATCAAGAATTCGTTTCATTAATGCATCTATTTTATTCTCAGTCATATCATCCTTCTTAAAGGGCCAATTAGTTTAGATACTTTCCTTTTTTCATACATGATGAAAAAATGCAACACTTTTTTTCATTTTTCCACTATTTGTTTTATTAAGAAGAATTTACAAAAGAAAATATAAGGGGCTTGAATTTAATATTTTTTTCAAGGCGGATTAGAAACTTTTTGTTAACAAAACTGCTCCCGAACCTGCGCTGGGGTTTGCCTGAAATTCCAGCTTCATTCCATTTAAGAGATATTTATTTATAAAAGCATTACTCAGGCCAATCTCAAATTCATTTTTCTCATAATGATAAACTGCATTAAAATAAGTATGATGCCATAAGGATTTCAATTTGATGGCATTCATTGTCAGGAAAGTATCATCATCATATCCAATATTAAAAAATACTTTAAATTCAAAATTTTTAGAATTTATTTCGTCTGCATCTACTTTGCTTCTCAAAAAAAACTTGGTTTTTTCATTGGTTGCGGCAACATCATCCATCTCAAAATATCTGAAAAAATAACAAGCCGCTTGTTTTAGCGTACTGCCAATTTTTAACAAAGAGTCCTCTTTGGCGAGCCCATCAAAATCCGCATTCAAAGATGTTGAAGTTTCAAAGGATAATGATTTCCTTTTTGCTTCAAAAAGGAAATCATTATCCTTTGAAATACCGTTATTGGAAATTGACATCTGGTTGGGGTTGATGCTGGCAGAAACAATGACCTCCTGATCTGCTCCCTTTTCAAGGCCTTGTGCAAACGACAGTGAAGCAAACAGGATAATAAAAAATATGGAAAAGAGAACATGTACCGGCGTATGGTTGATTGGATTAATTGTTTTTTTCATGGCCTTTGTCTCCGTTGAAGTAAACTTTATTTTCTATTTTAATTTTATTAAGAGCAAAAACCATGCAACGAGACTGTTTTTTTTAAATAAAACTTTGAAACACGCTTCCATATTCGGTTTTTGTTTTGATGGCACTTTGATTTTATTTCCGTCTTTTTTATAAATATAATGATATTTCACTAACCCATATGACATTTCACTATTTATTTTAAAAATATGGGGATCATTGCCAGTCGAATGTTTTCTTATCCACCCTTTACCACATACCCGTCTGCATGCATTTGGACGACAAATTGTTTTTTAAAAAACAGACGGCATTTCAGAATAATGAAATCAAAAAAGCCTATGCCATCGACATTGAGCTTGGGCACAACGATATTCTTCTGGCAGGCACCCTTAAAATCAAAATTATTCATACACCGGGCCACACACCCGGGTCTGTCTGTTTATATATCCATAATTATCTTTTTTCAGGGGATACGCTTTTTGTGGGAAATGCCGGGCGAACTGACATGCCAGGCGGGGATCTCGATACCCTGATCCATTTCATTAAAAATAGGATTATCCCCCTGCCCTTGGACACCATTCTTTATCCGGGCCATGATTACGGTGACACACCTGTTTCAACTATTGGACGAGAAATAAAGGAAAATATCTATATTACAGACTTTATATCCCCATCCGACTGATTTAAAATCCTGATCTTTCTTACCCTTATTTTTCATCCATCCTGTTAAAATTCAATTCACGCCCTTTTTATGTCAACTCGTCTCACAGGGCTTGCCTGTTTGTTGTTTTCATCTTTAAAATCTCTTTAAAACAGCAGACATTAAAAAGAATCAAGACAGGAGGAAATATGAAATTCATAGCGCTTCAAACCGTAAACAAGCAGTATACACTCGGTCAGACAAAAATCCATGCGTTAAAAGACATCACCCTAAGTTTTGACAAGGGTGAATTTACAGCTGTCTGGGGACCGTCAGGTTCAGGAAAGACAACCCTGCTGAACCTGATCGGTACCATTGATGACCCAAGCTCCGGAACCATCCTGATGAACGGCAAAAATACAGCCGAAATGACGGACAATCAAAAATCAGATTATCGTAACAACCAGATTGGCTTTATTTTTCAAAACTTTAATCTGATTCCGGTTCTCAGTGCCCTTGAAAATGTCATGCTCGCCTTACAGATTCGGAATGTTCGCCCTATGGTTGCCAGAAAAAAAGCCCTGCAACGCTTGGAAGAAGTCGGCCTCACGCATCTTATCAACAACCGGCCGGACAAAATGTCCGGCGGACAAAGACAGCGGGTTGCCATTGCAAGGGCCCTGGTCACAGACCCTGATGTGGTCATAGCTGATGAACCCACTGCAAATCTTGATCTTGCCACGGCAATCAGCATTATTGAAATCATGCAGGAACGCAACAAAAAAGAAAATACGACTTTTTTATTTTCCACCCATGACCAAAGGCTTTTGGACCGGATGAACCGGCTCATTAAGCTTGAAGACGGGTATCTGAATTAAATTCAACCCATTAAAGGAGACAGTATAATGAATCAATTGATACAATGGATCAAAATTGCATTCAGGAATATTTTAAAAAGCAGGCGGAGAACCATGGTCTCATTGATGGCCATTGGATTTGGATTTGCATCTATCGCTCTTTTTGAAGGATATATCCACAGTATCTATGAAGGCCTCAGAGCATCGGCTATACACGGATCCGGAATCGGGCATCTGACCCTTTATGCAGATGGATGGGAATCCCATGGAAAATCTGATCCCGATGCCTACATGATCCCGGGCAAAGACCTTGAAAAAATTTCAAAGATTGCGCTTGAAAACAAGCATGTAACCCTGGCAAGCCCCAGGCTCTCCATATCCGGTCTTGTGTCCAATGGTAAAAACTCCACAATTTTTATGGCAACCGGTGTTGTTCCGGAACACGAAAAAGCTGTTAAAGGAGGGTTTTACGAATTTCAACCCATAAAGGGCACCCCTTTAAATTCAAAAAACGATCTGGGCGTTGAAATGGCAGACGGGCTTGCCAAACAGCTTGAACTGGCTCCGGGAGCAGATGCCGTTATCATGGGCGCAACCCTTGACGGCCAGATGAATGCGCTGGATATCAATATTAGCGGAACCTATAATACCGGTGTTGCAGATACAAACGATAAATTCATAAAAGTACCATTTGCCTTTGCCCAGTCCTTTTATGACACCCAGAAAGCCGACAGCATTGTTCTTTTACTGGATCACTTCCAGCACACCGACCTTGTGAGGCAGCAGCTTTCAGATACACTTGCTTCAGCAGGAATAAAAGTGGAAATTAAAACCTGGAAACAATTATCTGTGTTTTATAACAGCGTCCGTAACATGTTTGACATGATCTTCTTATTTATCTTTGTCATTGTTTTTATCATTGTCATTATGAGTACCACCAATACCATGGGAATGGCAGTTGTTGAACGGACAAGGGAAATCGGTACCCTTCGGGCCCTTGGATTGAAAAGAAGAGGGGTCAGTCTTTTGTTTGCAGCAGAAGGAGGGCTTTTGGGCTTTGCAGGGTGTCTTTTCGGGCTTTGCATCCATACCCTTGTCTGGGCTGTTATCCTTTATGCACAACCCTCTTATACACCGCCGGGCAACAGCACACCCGTACCGCTGATCGTGGACTTTCTGCCGGTAAGTATTGCCCAGCTGATCTTTTTTATGACGCTTCTGGCCCTTTTCAGTGCCATTGTTCCGGCCAGGCGGGCAGCCAGACAGAATGTTGTCAGTTCTCTCACCCATGTTTAAACCAAAGGAAAATCACATGATCTATCTTAACATATTTATAACACTTCTTTTACTCTGCCTTCCCAGCCAACCTGTCCGGGCAGATACCGCACCAATAAATGAATCAACTATGGAAAAGGCTATTGCTCTTCTGCAGGAATCCGATCTTTCCAGGGGTAATGTATCCGGCATTGTGTGGGATATTGATATTGAAACCAAATCAAAAGACAAGATAGAAAAAAACAGCCTGCAGGTATTTGTAAAAGGAACAGCCTGTCTTGCTGTTTATCAATCCCCATCAAAAGTTAAGGGAAGAAAACTGCTCATGAAAGACCGGAATATGTGGTTTATCAAACCCGGTCTTTCCAAGCCCGTCCCCATCTCACCCAGGCAGAAACTGCTTGGCGGTGCTTCTAACGGGGATATAGCCTCCACCGATTATGCCGGTGACTACACCATTGAAAGCTTTATTGAAGACCGGTTCAACACTGAACCCTGTTTTCTTTATGAATTAAAAGCCAAAAATAAAAAAACCACCTATGACAGGATCCGATACTGGGTGTCAAAAAAAAGAAAAGTCGGTCTTAAGGCCGAATTCTTTACCCTGTCGGGAAAGAAGTTTAAAACCGCTTTCTTTGAATACAACCATACCATTCCCCTCAATGGCGAAGACCGTTTGTTTGTTTCAAAAATGACCATTTTAAATGCCATGATCAAAACCGATAAAACCGTCATGGCTTACAACAATATCAATATCAGGGAAATAAGCGCATCATCGTTTAATTTAAATCTTCTGGTAAGATAAGAGGCTCTATATATGATGACCAGACTAAAAATAGTGATCTTAATGTTGGGATTGCTGTCTCTTTTTTTTTTCATGGTCCTGCCCCCGGCATTTGGCATTGATGTCAATCAGCAGCAAGCTGCTGAAGGTACAGATGACAAAAAAACAACGCCTGCCGGGTTTTTTACACCCTTTTTACAAAAATTTGATCAAGGATTTGAACTTAATGTCAAGGCAACCGCCTTAAGTGAATTCAACCAGATTGCAACGTCAAGCCAGAATCCGAGCAACAGGTTTGCACAGCTTCCGGACACCGGTATCGTCTTTACCATAAAACCGGATATGTCCCTTATTTATAACGACTGGCTGTTGAGTGCCAGGCCAAGGCTTTCATTTGAACATAAAAATCGAACGATTGATGCTGCAACCCATGGCAGTTCCGACACAAAAGCTGAAATGATTGAATTTTTAATGCGCCGGCAATTGAAAGAAAACCTGTTTGCCTCTTACGGATGTGAGAATTTGCAATGGGGGCCCAGTTTTTTATATTCTCCTTCCAATCCCTTTTTTCGCGATAATGGAAAAAAAAATCTGGTTCAGGATCTTGAGGGGAAAGGTTTTTTAAAACTGGTCCTTGTTCATGATTTTTCATGGTCCACATCACTGATTTATAACACAGACAAGGGCGCTTTAAATGAATCGGATTTTGAAAAAACCCTTGCCGTGAAAATTGACTATTCCGGGGATGAAAGCTATGCCTCTCTTATCTTGTCCCATACTGAACACCGTGAAACAAAAATGGGCGCTTTCGGGGGAACAACCCTGACGGATGCCATTATTATTTACGCCGAAGCAACGCTTCAGCAGGGAAGCCTGGCCCTGTTTCCGGTGGTAATGCAAAGCCCCCTGGCCTGGGATATGACTGCCAAAAAAAATGATACTGATACCCTTTTTGCAACACTTCTGGCAGGGATGAGCTATACCTTTGAATCAGGAGACAGCATGACAGTTGAGTATCTCTACTATGGACAGGGATACGATTCAACTGAAATGAATCATTTTAATCAGCTTAAGAATACTGCGAAAAGTTTCTATTCCTCTCAGACAGCCTTATCAGGATATGGCACCCAGCTGCTGGGAAAGGCTGCCGGCAACAACCTTGATTTTTTACGCCAGAACTATTTGATGATACAGTATATCAATGATGATCTCATAAATGACGTTGACCTGGTATCAAGGGTGACCTTCTGTCTTGATGACGGCTCGTCACAGCTTTACTCTTCTTTTTCATGGGATCTGAATGCGCATATGGAACTTAAGATATCCGGCATGGTGAACACAGGAGGGAGCAATGCATCCTTTGGAACATTTCTGGATCACCAGATTCAGATGGCAATTGAATATTCTTTTTAACCCGAAGATTTTGATCAAAGGATTGAAACATTATATGAACCGTGGCAGGATATATCCTGCCGGATTAATACTTTTATTGGATTGAAGATGATTTTATTTGAATACCGAAAATTAACCTTAGGACACGTGTTAAAGGATATCTTATATATTTCCATCTGCAGTCTTGCCATTGCCGTTGTTTTCATGCTGCTGACTTCAAAAAATTTTTCTTTAAAAATATATATTGAATATCTGTTGATTTCGCAATGCATCGGCCTTTCCATTGGTCTTCCCAACCTCTTTGCCTTTCATTTTTTAAAACCTCAAAAACCATTTTTACAGTTAATCCTGTTGACTGTCTGTGTTGTAGGCGGTGCCATTTTAGGAAGTTATTTTGCAAGCCATCTCGTCCACCATAAGTTTGTTGCACTTAAGGGTCAGATACCGCCTCAGATGATCATTATTGCCATCATTCTTGGATTCATCATTTCCTTTGGTTTTGTCATTTATGAAAAATATTCAGCGTTTAAACTGTCCGCCAATAACGAAAAACTAAAACGCCTTTCCATTGAAAAAGAAAAACTCAATACAGAGTTAAAACTTCTCCAGGCGCAGGTGGAACCTCATTTTTTATTTAACACCCTTTCCAATATCTTAAGTCTGATGGACAGTGATTCAAAAACAGGCAAACAAATGCTTGAGAATCTGACACAATATCTTCGCACATCCCTGATCCAGTCCAGAAAACCCTATAACCGTCTTGCAGATGAAATCAACATGATCAAAACCTATCTGGATATTTTCAAGATCAGAATGGGAGACCGTCTGTCTTACCACATTGATATTCCAGACACACTTTTAGACATGCAACTTGCACCCATGATCATCCAGCCCCTTGTTGAAAACGCCATCAAACATGGGCTTGAACCCAAAATTGAGGGGGGTGAAATTCATCTAAAAGCCTTTTTAAAACATAATGTGTTCACCATTGAAGTTGCCGACACCGGCATGGGAATCCAGGAAAAGTCCGCATCAGGGGTGGGGACCGGCAATATCAAAAAAAGATTAAAGGCACTGTATGGCGACGCGGCCTCCCTGTGTTTTGAGGACATGAGCCCAATCGGCCTTAAGGCCATCGTGGAGATACCCTATGCAACAGATCACAGCCATCATAGCAGATGATGAAAAAGAATTAAGACGTCATCTGATCAAATTGCTGGATCAGCTCTGGCCTGAGCTGATCATTTCCGGGGAATCGGAAAATGGGCCCCAGACCTTGGAACTGGTTCATACCCTGTCCCCGGATATCGTATTTTTAGATATCAATATGCCGGGGCTGACCGGCATTGAGGTGGCCCGGCAGATTTTTTGCCAGTGTGCCATTGTTTTTATTACCGCCTATGACCAATATGCCATTGAAGCCTTTGAAAACGAAGCCCTTGATTATCTCCTCAAACCGGTTAGAAAAGAGCGGCTGCTGACCAGTATAGAACGGTGCAAACGGCACATTTCAACCCCGGCCCCACCCCGGCCCGATATTGCCCCTTTATTGCAACAGCTTGAAAAAACACTGCTCAAAAAAAATACCACGCCTTTTCTGCAATGGATCCGTGCACAGCATGGCGATTCAATCCGATTGATTCCCATAGATGATGTCTTGTTATTTAAATCATCTGACAAATACACCCTGGTGATCACTTGTAAAAATGAATCATTGATCCGGAAAACCATTAAAGAGCTAGAACAGGAGCTTGATCCGGAAAAATTCTGGAAAATCCACAGGGGAACGATTGTCAATGTGTCATCCATTTCAAAAATCAGCAAATCAATAACCGGCAAGTATGTGATTAAACTTTTGGAGCATGATGAACCGCAGCTGGTCTCAAGATCGTATTCATATTTATTCAAGCAGATGTAAAAATCAATTTTTAACTGGCCCAGGATGCTTTTGTCAGTTTTTCCAACAGGGTTTTTACATCTGCATTAAACTTTTTTTTCTCATCTTCTTTGAGCCCTGATTTACTGAAACGATACCGGTTGTGCAGCAGCAAAAGGGGATGCAGATAAACGTTTATACCACTGCTGTCAAGGGAGTGCCCGATCCGGTCAATCCATGAAAAATAGGTTTCATATGGATACCTTGGAAACCCTTTTTGTGACATCAAGTCCTCTATCAGATAAAACAAGATGTCACGATTCTCTAATTTTTTACCTTCCAGAGCAGTGTCTGACATTCTGGCCCTTTTAATCTTATTGGACGTTCTCAACCTGAAAAACAATAAAATTCCCAGCGGCAGAATCAGCCACAACCCATATTGATTCATCAGTTTTGCCCCGGTCTCGTGTCGGAGTTGAGAAAGCTTAAACCCTATAAATGAAAAAAAATCCGTAATCAAAGAAGTTTTTATTTCCTGGCTGTCTATCTCCAAAAAAGACGGCGGTGTGGTATCAAAATTTCTCCATTGGCCATTGATATAAACCTTTACCCATGCATGGGCATCTTTTTGCCGGACGATCAGGCAGTTTTCCATCCGGGAATATTCGTGGGCAATGTATCCTGTAACATAGCGTGCCGGTATGTTGGCCTGCCTTAAAATAAGTGCGGTTGCCGTAGCAAAAAACTCACAATGCCCAGCTTTGGTATGGTGTAAAAAGTTTTGCAGCGGTGTGGTATATGTTTCTTTGCCTTTTAAATCCAATGAATAGGTAAAGCGTGTTAAAAAATAGTGTTTAACAATTTTCAAAATCTCTTGTTCCGACTTATTTTCAAGTCCAAGTTCTTTGGTTATCTCTGCAATGCCCAACAGTTCTTTTTTAGGAACCAGAACATCATGGGCATCGGGTTTCGCATCATATGACAGTTTCCCGGTATAGGAGACAATACTCTTGATCAGGGCGGGTCCGTCTTCTATCCGGATAGACTGCAGCGCGTTTTTCTCGCAGGCACCTGCCTTCATTTGGGATATGCTGACCACGCCGGGCGGCAGGCTCAAAACAGCTTTGTTTCTTATAAGTCTGAAGTAAACCGTCATTTTGCCGGTATTTTCTTCAAACGGGTTCACCTGCCAGAAGGTGTTGTCTAAAGATGGCACAATGGATTCAAATTTAAACCTGGCAAACCAGTTTGATACGGCAAATCGATTATAGGTTGCCGATTGGAGCAGATAGGTTTTATTGGGAACAACATCTTCAAACAACACCCTTAAAACTATTTTATCATAAAACTTAAGCTTTCCGATATCACCCAGAGCAGTTGATGTTTTAAACGGATTAACCGAATAATAATCAGCATAATATTCCATTATCCATTGTTTGATTCTCATGCTTGTGAGCCGGATGGTCTTCTGGCCCTGGTACCCGAGAATCACTGCAGCCAGAATGCCTGCTGCCCATAAAAAAGCTGACATCCGTCTTGAACGGACCTGCCACAATGCCCAGACAAAAAACAAAACAACAAAAAAATAGAACAGGTATCCTTTTGTGTTTGCAGTGCCTGCGGAAATAAGGCAGAAAAGACTGTAAATATAGGACACATCAATTTCTCTGGCTTCATAGAACTGCAGTTTCACTCTTTTCCTGCCCACAAGGAAAAAAGATCGGATATCGATTTTACCATTTGCACTGAACTCCTGGGCAGCAATAATGGGGAAAAAAATCAAGGGAAGCCATTTTAACAGGATCAGAATGGCTTTTTCTGCATCAATGGTTAAAGCTGTCACAATGGTTCCGGCCAAAAGAATGGTACTGACATCAACAAACTTATTAAAATCAGACGGTTTGAGCCAAAACCGGGTGTTAATCATATGGACGGATTCAAGCATTACGGCACACCCAATGGCCAACCACAGGGTGTGCACCTGCCATCCCCAGAACAGAACAACAGCACCCAGATAGAATCGAGGTGCTTTCATATTCTTCCCAGTGCAGACTGGATCTGCCCTTTTTCAACTACTTTTATACCGGTCCTAACCATCATATCCTGGAATATTTTTTCTTCCATTTTCAATTTATTCTCTGTTAAAACAACGATAAAAACAGGTAGTGCCGATTGCTTAAACAACTGATAAATTTTTTTGTGTCCCTTGTCCCAGTCCAAAAAAATACAAATCGCGCCTGAAAATTGTTGTATATTTGCCGCTAAAGTTGGCATCAGTTCAAAAACCGTTTTATCCTCACACGGTTCAACGCATGCCATGATTTCAAGCATTTTCTCAGAATGGGCAATCCCCCTGCCGGACGAGAACGAGTAGATCCGGTTCCCCACAAACATTAAATCAAGAATGGATTCATGGGTCTGCAATGAAGTGATATAGGAGGATGCAATACTGACAGCTTCTTCAAAAAGCGTTTCATCCTCTGAGTTTAAAACCGTATCCAGAATTAACGCATGCCGCACAAAATATTCATCCTCAAATTCTTTAATCACCAGCTCATTGGTTTTGGCAAAGGTTCTCCAATGGATATTTCTTAAGGCATCTCCCGGACGATATTGGCGCAAAGACATGAATTCATCGGAATTCCCGATGGAAGCGGCAAGACTGATACCGCCCGGATGGTATTGTCTTGTGGAGTCAAGATCCGGCGTCTCAAGCTGATACCGTTTTGGCAATACCAGCAGGCGCTGAACCTTTTTAATGTGAAACAACCGGTTAAACAGGCCAATGGCATCGGGTCGTGCAAAAGTGACCCCTGAAAAATGAATATACCCTCGATACTGAGGGACAATCTTTGATATCACCGTTACGGTTTCACCGGCAGGCAGGTCCGGCAGTTCAATGGGGAAAAACTGCGCTTTTCCGGCTTTTCGTATCAACCACAGCCACCGGTAATATAAAGTTTTCCTATCCCAGGTATTTCGAAGATGCTCAAACGGCTCTTTTTTTGATAGCAGGGTCTCATAAGCCGGTCGCGGGTCCTGAATGTTTTCATAAAGGATCAGTCCTTTTTGAGTTTTTGTAGAAAAATTTGTGATGTCTATTTCATAGGAGATAGTATCATTAACAGTTGCATACTCCGGAAGAACACGATGAATCCGTACCTTTAATTTAAACGGAAACAGGCTTAACACCATTGAAACCGTCATGACGCAAAAACCAAATGCCATGATCTGGTACAAGGTTGTTTTTAAAATATTAAACCCCAGTATTCCTGACAGAAAAACGGCAAATACCACCATCATGCCTGCCGGTGTAAAATGCCGCCGGCGCCAGCGGCTGAAGGTATAAAACCCGGCATAAGACTTATATAAAAACCTTGCCGGCATAACAGGACTTATACTGGTACCGGAATAGATTTTAAGATATCTTCCACCACAAAACGAGCTGTCACACCGGAGAACCTGGACTGAGGATCCAGTACCAGCCTGTGGGCAATCACACTTATGGCGATCTCCTGTATATGATCCGGGGTGACAAACCCCTGGCTGTCAAAAAGGGCAAGCGCAGCAGCTGTTTTCATCAAAGCAATTGATGCCCTGGGGCTTGCGCCAAGAAGAACCCCTGGCTTTTCACGGGTCGCATTGACAAGATCCACTATATAGTCCTGCAATTCCCTGGAAATAAAAACCTGGTTGACCTGTTCCCGCAGCGTTGAAACTTCTTTCAGACTGACACATGAGGCGATGGTGTGAATCGGATGGTTTAGTCTTTGCTCTGACAATATTGCCACCTCATCTTCTTTTGCCACATATCCAAGTTTCAGCTGCATGGCAAACCGGTCCATCTGAGCCTCTGGAAGCGGATAGGTTCCCCTGGATTCAACAGGATTCTGGGTGGCAATGACAAAGAACAAATCGTCCAGGCTTAACAGATTGCCGTCAATACTCACCTGCCCTTCTGCCATGGCTTCCAGCAAAGCCGATTGGGTTCTCGGCGATGCCCGGTTGATCTCATCTGCCAGGAGAATATGGGTAAACACAGGACCCTTGTGAAGCTTAAAGACCTTTTGGGTCGGGTCAAAAATTGAAACCCCCAGAATATCGGACGGCAACAGATCCGGTGTAAACTGGATCCGTTTGAAATGGGCATCAATACTTTTTGCCAATGCCTTGGCAAGGGTGGTTTTTCCTGTGCCGGGATTATCCTGTAAAAGGATATGACCGCCGCTGGCAAATCCGGCAAGGATATACCGGATACAGTCTTTCTGACCTTTAATGACCGTTTCAATATTTGCAGACAACCGCTTAAAAATATCCTGGGCCTTAAGGATACTTGATTCTTCCATATCTGTTTCCTTATGAATCACAATGATGCAGCAAATGAGTATTAATTATCACGTTTTAACCGCTTGCACAACGCTGTCAAACAGCATAAGTTCATTGGAATTAAGACTTTATTGTAAGAACAGTTTCATGATTCAACGCAGTGCAATTATTAAAATTTTGCCATACTTATTGGGCCAATAAGTTTTTCACCGTCAAAAGGAGGGCTTTATTATCAAGCGGTTTGGAAAATGAACAGTGCGCGCCTAATTTTTTTGCAAGGCCCAAATACATCTCAGGGTTAACAAGTCCACCGCCGGATATGGCTATTATTTTTGCATCAGGGTTTAGTTTTCTTATTTCTTTTATGGTTTCCAGGCCTTCTTTTTCCGGCATGATAAGGTCTGTAATAATCAGATCAGCCCCAAGTTCTTTGAACACCTTCACTGCCTGAACGCCGTCCCGGGCCTCCATGACGTCATAGCCATTCTTTTCAAACAGAATCTTGAGCATCTTTCTTATGGGAGCTTCATCATCAATGATAAGAATTTTATCCATTTTCTGATCCTTTGCCTTGGTTAAATCTGTTTCATCCGCTGGTTGTGTTTCATTCCCCATGGGACAAGGAATAGATTATTTTTTTATATACTTTTTTAAAAAATCAGGATCTTTTTCAATATAAATCCGGGTTTTCATGGTACCGGTTGTCACGCCATTGGTTCCGGTGGCAGTGATTTGATGTTCACCAATGGAAAGGCGAACCTCAATTTTCCCCCCCTTGCCCAGCACTCCGTCAATATTGCTGGTCCAGACAATTCCATCAGAAAAATCACCGGCAATTGACAAGGCAACACCTTCAAGCAGAATGGGGAAATCTGAGGTATAAAAATACTGGCCGTATCTGGGTGTCCGGATAAACACCTCTGTTGAGTCATCTTCCACAATATCAATGTCTTTTGACAACTTCATATAGTCGTCCAAATGAATCTTTGGAATAAAATCAAGTTTTTTCTTTAGGTAAAACAACCGGATTTCTTTTTTTATTTCCGGCAGATTTTTATAATCTGATTTTTCATATTTGTTGAACACCTTTATGATCTCTATGACTTTTTCGTATTCTTTTGCAGCATATAATTTCAAAAGCTGGGCGTATCGGTCATCAATATGTGCAATAAATTCTTGTTTTATTCTATCTTTTTCAATCTGTTCAGCTTTTTTCTTTAACGATTCAGATCTTAAATCAATAATCAGTTTGAAGACCAGGTTAAACAAGACAAAGAAAAATATGGCCAGAATAACGACAACTTGAATGGAATATGTTGTTTTCTTTGAGGGCATGGCCATAAGAATCACCTATTATTATTGCGTTTAGCCATGTATTCTAATGAATAAGATATGATCCGTAAAGTTCTTTTTACCTTTGCCTGGTTTTATTAACAGCCGTCACCCTTTGGGATACTGCATCAAAACACAGATGCTTGCCAATAACGTATTGATTTTTACACATCGATTCAGTATCATTGCAGTATCAGTTTAATGGTTGATCGCCAGTATCTTAATGTCATATAATTGTAATTTTTTTCATTCCGGGATGTCGGATTTTTTTTTAAGATATCTGCTGATACTTTGATTCCATAACTTACACAAGGATTTTTCATATGAAAATCAAAAAATTGGATGTGAAAATCATTACCCTGCCAATATTTTTTTTAGCCATAATTGTTTTAACGGGTTTCGAAAGTTTGGCT
>Ga0180009_10003581_pt1 | contig 17622 bp, 8 predicted proteins | sample OS_PC_MetaG_FD_123537 | JGI IMG/M metagenome (GOLD analysis project Ga0180009, IMG submission 123537) | Groundwater microbial communities from the Aspo Hard Rock Laboratory (HRL) deep subsurface site, Sweden - OS_PC_MetaG | ecosystem: Environmental > Aquatic > Deep subsurface > Groundwater... | reverse complement strand
GGAACCACCCCTTTCCTTGACGGGCGGAGCGACGGTCCCGCCTTTCGGTTCGATATCCGCATCCAATCCCGCGAAGATATCCTCCGGTTCCTTGTTTCCCGATGCAGACGCGGAAGGCGGAGGCGGCGCCTGCGTCAAGACCCGTCCCGGAGCCGGACTGTCACTTGCGGAAGGCGGCGGGACCGGTGGCGCGGATGAGGGCGTCGGTTCCACGGGAAGATTCGGTGGAGGTGCGTCGAACATATATAGTTGCAGTGTATCAGGGATTCAGGGACTCATCTCCTTCGACGACGTGTTCTTCCGTCGGATCCGGTTCAGGGACGGGATCTCCGGGCTTCCAGGGTCCGACGTGCGGAGTTTCGCTCAAAGGAATCGTCCCGGCCGGAGCGGTCACGGTACGCGAGACGGAAGACCCGACCTGCGCCTGCGGAAGCAACCCGCGTTTACGAAGGATAAGGACTCCGACCGTGCCGAGTGCGCCGAGGAGGAGGGTGAGGACGAGGCCGTAGATGAAGGTGCTGCGTTGCATATCGTCAGAAGTTCGCTCGTACCCACGAGATGTAATTGACCGTCATGCAAGTCGTGTTCGGAAGAGGCGCCCCGTTCGCGTCCACGCAATCCGTCTGGGCCGTGCATTGTTTGTACAGCTTGTACACGATATCGCTCGTGTCCTGATCAACCGTGCCCACGTCACGCGCGCAATACTTGACCCCGGGCTTGATGTTCTGGAAATGGTATGAATGCGCGGAAATCGCTTCCGTGAAATTCTCGACCCTGCGTTCGGACCGAAGCGTGTTCCGTATCGTGATATCGCCCGTCGTCGCATCCAGATCCGCGATATGCCAGAACTTGCAGTCCTTCCCGCAACTTTGGGCGAGGTCCTCCGCCCTGAACTCGACGACCCGCTGATCCGTGGAGACGACGACGTGGTATTTCCTGTTCTTCAGATTGTTCATGAGGTCATTCGAACCGCCGTTCAGCTCAGGATGGACCGACTTGCCCCACAGTCCCCAGAACATCCGGATGGGTTCGGTCGCTCCGCTCATGGCCGCGTACCGGAAATACGTCGTCAACGGACCCTTGTTATAGTACCAACACGTCTCCCATCCTTCGAACTGACACGGAGCAGGCGTGCAGACGCCTCCCGGTCCGCAGTCCGCATCCTTCTCGCAGAGCCCGCTATCCGATTCTCCCACGGAACACCCGTAGAAAATGATGCCCTTCGTGCACTCTCCATTCGGATCTTCGTAGTTCTTACGTTCGAGGCACTTCAAGGCCCCTTCGACCGGACAGTTATTCACGGCATCATTGGAATTACCACAGGAGAAGTCTCCCGCCTGATGCAAGCAAATCGCTTTCGCATACGGCAGTTTGTTCAGGTCCGCGTATCCCGGAAGTCTCCACATGACGTCCCTTGCGCACTGGTGCCCGTCAGCTGTCGGCCGGCGGTCCCAATCGCAGGTGGCCGGTGAGAAGTTGTCCGGATATCCGGGATTCGCTTTCGTGCACGTCCCCGGCGCCGGACAATCTCCGGAATCCGCACAGGGCTTGTTATTGTTCGCGCCACCGTCGCAGACCTTCGTATCGATCGCTGCCGCCGGCGTATACGCGTACTCCTTCGGCAGAATGAGGTGGTTGCCGTTCGTGCCGACTGTGCATCCGTTCGTCCAGTCTACGTCCCACAATACGGAATAATACGCTTCTCCTGTCCCCGGCCTTGGGAAGATGAAAATCTGCGCGTCCCTATCTTCCGACGTGGCGGGCGCGACCGTCGCCTTGAACTCGTTGACCTTGAAGATAGGTGAGGTATAGGGCCAGTATCCGCCGCGCTCGCCCTCGTTGACGTTATAGGAATATTCCCAGTTCGGTGCCGACGGTAGGCCACAATTCGGCCGCAGGCCCTGGTTGCCCGTACAGGGGTTATCGTCGAACTTGTCCACGACGATCTTGTATTGCCCGCATTCCGGACGGCTGTTCAGCCCAGACACGATGAATTTGCCGTCATCGTCGCTCGCGACCTGCTGGACGAGGATGCCCTTGTAGAAGACGGAGACGCGCGCCGCCGGAACGATCTGGCCGTATACGCCATCCCACAGCTGTCCCTTGATGACGCCCGTCCCGACCTCATCGCTGCATTTGCCGCATCCGCCGAACGAGCAGGAGGGGGTGCACTGCACCAACTCCGCGCTCGCGTCCACCGAGATGCCGACGCCTTTCGCCGGACCCTTCTCACGCACGCACTGCCAGAAGGCGTTCTCGCTCGGCATAGGATTCTGGAACGAGAGGTTCCACGGGATATTCTGCTCTTCAGGCGACTCCGGCTGGTTCCCCGCGAGACGCGTAAAGAATCTCTCCGAGCCGATGTCGGCCTCCATGACGGACTCCAACTGAAAGTTCATCGGGTTCTGGCATTTCATCCCGAGGCATTCCTTGAACATGAGGTATTCGAGTTGTTTGATGCCGCTGATTGCCGGACAATGCGAAGACCTCGTGGCATTCAGGACCGGGTCCGCCGGAACCAGGGAGATGAGCCGAGGCTTCACGCCATTCGTGGGAAAATCATACCCAAGCTGCGAGCATTTGATGCCCACCTCGTTCGTCTTCATGCACGGCGACTGGATACAGTCCGCGTTCACGTACGGGCAGACCTGCTCCGGCCTTCCGGTCGCGGGGCATGTGAACTGATTCGTGATGCCCTCGACGGGCGACATGCTGTCGCATTGTTCCGGCCCGTTCTTCTTGGCGTCGCCGCAGTAGCCGCCAGCCGTGGTGAGGAACCGGCACTGGGTACTGCACGACGCGCAGGTCGATCCGTAGTCCGCGTTGCAGGTGACGTTCCCGTTCTGGCTCCCGGCGTCGCATTCCTCCACGCCCATGTACGGCTTGCCGTCCCCGCACACGTTCTTCTTGCAACTCGCGGTACAGGCCTTGATGTCGCCGTTGTTGGACCCGTCGTCGCACTCCTCACCGGTCGGGTCGATGATGCCGTCCCCGCAAAAGCTCTGGACCTCGCATCCGGACCAGTCGGCGTACGAGCACTGGTTCGTCGCGCCCGGGGTGTTGCAGGTTCGCACGTGCGCCGTCGGCATCACGTTGCAGGAACCGGGGATACCGACGTAGGAACATTGCGCGTCGCCCGTGCAATCGACACAGAATTCGTTTAAGCCGCGGCAGGCGGTCTGGCCGCCGGACTCGTTCGCGCAGTCCGTGTCCGCGAGGCACACGCGGTGCGCGGTCGGATCGTATCCGGTGCACGTCGCGAGAGCCGGCGTAACGCACTGTTTGAGCGATGTAGCGCAACGATTGCGGGTCACGCCCTGACAGGACGCGAGTGCGTCCCCTCCCGTCGCGCATGTCCCGCTTTCGCCGCAATCCGCGTCTGTCGTGCAGGGCCGGTCCTTCGCTGTGCCAAAAATACAAATGGCCTGGACCGTCATCTCGGTCTGCCCGTCACACGATTCAGGAGCCGTGACGAGACCGTCTCCGCAATGCGGCGCCTTCTCCTTGCAGTTGAGGGAACAGCTCTGGTTGACGTTGCACGACGCGTTGCAGTACGCGCCGTTCGCGGACCCGTTGTCGCAGATTTCGCCAGGAGAGATCTGCTGATCGCCGCAATACGCGGCATACCCGGTGCAGGTGACATTGCAGTGGCCGTAGGTCCCGTTCAGCGATCCGTCGTCGCACACCTCGTTCGTCGCGCCGCAGATGCCGGCCGGCGTGTTCGTATCACCGGCGCAATCCGCGTCCGCGAGGCATCCCATGGCGTTGCGGAGGCCTCCGTTGCATTTGCGGTCGATACGTCCATTGCCGCACGCGAGCGACGCGTCGCACTGCGAGATGCTCACGTCATCCGCGAACTCCTTGCACTCGTTGCAGGTCTGGAGCTTAAGGCCGTCTTCGCTGCCTACCGTCTGGCAGTCCGCGATACGCGTCTGCCCGATTTCGCAGACCTCGATCGCCGAACAGGTCCCGCCAGGGCAACCGGCATCGTCCACGCAGGGGTTCCCTGCGTTCGTCCCGCCGTTGCACGCCGAACCGATGACGCCGTCGCCGCAGGTCCCGCTCTGGCCGTACGCCATATTCGTGCACACGTCCTTGTAGAGGAAGCGTCCGCCGACCGTCCGGCAGGCCCCGTTGACGATAGGTAGGGTGCACGAGACGTTGTCCTTCGGGTTCGCGCAGTCTCGGCAGTCCGCGTCGACGTCGCACAGGGTCCCGAGACGTTCCGCGTTCGTGCAGCGCTTCACTTCGGTCATGAGCGGCGGCGACCACCATTCCGCGCCAGGTGCCTCCGATTCCGGCACCTCGAACTCGGCCGACAGCTCATACCGCACCCCGCCGTTGACCGATCGGTACTGGTACACGCGCGACGGCGAAACATTGATGCGCGGGCAATAGTATTTCCGTTCCTCCGTGTTCCAGCACGTCGCGGCCTCGGTCGTCGTGGTCGAGATGAACTCGCCGCCCTGATACGAGACGCCGTCGCAGGTCTGGCCGACGGGACAATCCTCCTTGGAGCCGCAGACGGTCCGCGACTGGGAACAACGTCCGCAGGAGAGGAATTGGTTCACCGGATCGCGCGGCGGCTCCCCGCCCAGCGCAGAACTCAATTCCGCGAACCATGAGGGCCAACGCGACGTCGAGAATCCCTGCAGGAACGAGCCTGCCGCGAGCTTGGGATACGTCCCGGTCTTGGCTTTGACGTCCTCGATGTCCCGCGACATGGCCGCGAAATCCGCGACGCGCTCCGTATCGCGCGCCAACTTCAACTTGAAGCTCCCGCAGTGCAGGTCCTCGGAGATCTTGAGACAGTCGACGTCCGCGGAACAGGCCACGGGCCGGCTCGTCCCATCCGGGATAAACAGGTCCGCCTGGTAGTCCGTCGGCGCGTTCCCCTGGAGACAGACATTTGCGACGCCCTGCGCGATGTTGATGTTGAACGTCAGGCTCTGGACCATCTGATCATAGATGCCGATGGTCACGGGCGAGGCGTCCGGATTGCGCGAGATGAGGTAGATATTGGAATAGATGCGCTTGTCCGGCCCATCGGTGTTCGCCGCGGCCACGTACGTCGTCGTCCCGTCCTGCAGGGCGCGGTAACCGTCCACGACGATGGGCTTCGGATTCCCGCCGAACCCGAGCATCCGATACCAGTCCTCAGGAGAGAGGTGGAGCGGATTCGCGGCGATGCGTATGCCGATGCCGTCCTTCTTGAGTTCCGGGACACTATCGGGATACGTGAAGAGATACTGCCGCAGGATACCCTCGGACTTGTCGGTCGTCGTCTGGGGGACGTAGTTGATGTCGAGCCTCGGCAGGTCATCCTCCTCACCGAACACGCCGGCGTCGCGGCAATAGATGGTCGAAAAGTTAAAATACGGGCCGTTCTCAAAGATAGAACCGACGAGGCTGGAATCGCCGCCTATCGTGGATTGTTTGTCGCGGAACGGTGCGATGGGCTGGTCATGGAGGCTTGGCCACGGGTTCTCACAGAGCATGACCGTAACAGGCGCCGTGCCTTGGATGACCCGGTCCAACGTCGATGGGATGAAGACCGTGTCCTTGATGACCTTCAGCGTCGCGACAACGAAAGCGCTACCGTTCTTGTTCTTTGCCTCGATGACGGATGTCGAGCTGTCCTGTTGCTTGACCTCGACGACCTCGCCGTCGCTCGTGGCCCATGCAGACCAGGCCCACGCGTATTCCGTGACCGGGACGATAGGAATCGAGACGCCGTTCTGGATGGACGCGGCTGTCGCCGCGAACGGATGCTGTTCCATCTCCTTCACGAAGAGCAGCGGATGCTCCTCGGACATGTCCTTGACCTGGACCGTGTTCAAGGCACAAACCTGATCGCCTGTGCGGAAGGAAAACGTGAGCGGACCGTTGGCATCGGACGTATCGTAGGTCGCCACGACGCCGCGGCTGGAACGGATACCGACGCGTTTGGCGAGGTCCGCGTTGTCCTCGAGATTGAGATCACCCTTGAACTTCACACGATAGTCGGTCTGCGGCTCGAGCGCGCCGTCCAATAGGAAGACGAACTCCTGCGACCCGGCCCCGTCCTGTATGATCCACCGTCCGGTCACGGAGCCCTCGCACCACACCTGGGCGATAGCCGGATCCGCCTTCCACCATGCCAACAGTCGGAGCCAAATGCGTTCGACCCATCCGAGGAACCCGGTCGGCGCTGGGCGAAGGTCGTTCATGACCTGTCGCGTCCCGCTCGGGCAATCCGTCGCCGCCTTCTTGACGATCTGGGCGTTCGCGAGGATGCTTCCGCGATCCATCGGGACGTTGAACGTCGCGCTGATCTGCACGTTACGGCAGACGTCAGACCCGGCAGGATAACTGGCGTCGAGCGCGGGCCGAAGGTTGCAGCACCCCTTGTCCGTCAGTCCATAGCTGGCCGGGCAGGACGATTCCGCGTCGAACCCGCATTGCAGGCCATACGTCGCCTCGCCGGTCTTGCCTTCGAGCGTCGCGGAGAGTTGAGCCGTCATGAGGCCGCTTTCGTCCGGGTCGGCATCGCCGATGATGGTCGCGAGCTGGGTCGCGTCCACGCGTCCATCGCCGTTCTCGGACGCCTCGCACTGCTCACCCGTGCCGAACGTGCCGTCGCCGCAGAAGCTCGGCTCCGCATACATCGGTGATGACCCTTCAAGGAGACACGTCAAACCGCACCCGTCGCCCTGCATCCTGTTCCCGTCGTCGCAATCCTCACCCGCGTCGATAATCGCATTGCCGCAACAGTCCACGTTCGGGGTGATTGGATCGTTGTCGCACAGCCCGGTGCCGGTGTGTAGACAGGTCTTCGCGAGACATCCACTGGGGAATGTCGGATCCGAGACGCTGTTCTTCTCGCATGCCTCGCCCGGTTCGATGATGGTGTTGCCACAGACCGACGCGACGCTCGGCGTGGACCCCTCATGCAGGCACTGACTCGAGCACCCGTCTCCATTGGTCAGATTTCCGTCGTCGCAGTCCTCGCCGTCCGCGATGTCACCGTTGCCGCATGTCGAACCGCCGGATACGGAACCGGTGTGGCGGCAGAACGTCGAACATCCGCGCGTCTGGATGGGCGCGCACGTCCCGCCGTTCGCTTCGCACACGGCCTTATCGCCGTCCAACACGCACGGCGTCAGGTCCGGGGTCGTGGACGTGGGTGATGCGCCGAGGCAGAACCGTCCGAAATCGCATGCCTCGCCCTGTTCGATGGTCCTGTTCCCGCACGTCCCTCCGGGCAGTTGCCCGATGGGCTTCCAGATACAGGAGGTCGCGTCGCATCGCCCGACATCGGCGCTGACGCCCGGGTCGCACTGTTCGCCGGCGCGCGCCCCCGGAGGCAAGACCTGACACGCGTCGCCGTACGGTGTCGTACCGCCGGAGCAATACGCGCTATCCGTCGTCTCGATGGAGCCGTTACCGCAGACTGCGACCTTGCCGTATTCGGCTTGCGCCCCCATGGACAGGCACATCGCGCTGCACTGCGGCGGAAGATCGCCGCCCGTGTCCACGAGGCCGCCGAGCATGTAATCCGCGACAGCCGCATCCGACGTCTCCCAGGACGCGTTCGTGGTCTGGAGCAGCATCTGCCCGGCCGCACTGCATTCGTCCGGCGCGCCGAACGCGGCTGCCGAGAACATCTGGCGGCTACCGACGACCGTCTCGATCTTCCGGATCGGCGCCACGTCGACCGACTCTGCCGCGCAGAACGCGTCCGTGCCGAGCTTGGTGCGGAACGTCCAGACGAATCCCTCCGGATCGTTCAATCCGGTCATGGGCACGCCATAGCGACTCCGGATACCCGTGTCGCTCCCGCCCTTCAGGAGCACGCGATAGTACTTGCCAGGCACGAGCAGAAGGTCGTTCGTCGCCTCCACGATGGGATCAATCTCCAAGAAGCGTACGAGCGGATCCGTCGTCATCGGTGGCGTCCTGAGCGTAATGGCACCCTCGGAAATCGGCAACGGACTGCCGAGCTCGGACAGGATACAATTCTCGTTGGCGCACGGACGCACCACGACGTTGCCCGCGACGCTGTCGGGGTCGATCTCGATGTTGAACTTCGCCCAGATGGCCGCGTTGATGCACGCCATCTGGCACTGCGGCGCATGATCGACGACGCGCGGAGGGATGAATTTCACGTAAAGATCCGCGATGCCCGTGACGCCCTGGGTCGCGGCCATCATGCCGACCGGCGTGTCCCCCGTCTCGAGCACGCCATACCCGACCTGCCGGCATCCCGGCGCGTTCATCATCGGATTCTTGATGAGCGGCGTCTGGAACCGCGCAAGGGCGTTGCTCGTCGTCCAATCCCAGGCGTAGTCCTCGCATCGAAGCATGACGCACTTGTCGTCCGCCGAGAGCGGCGACGAGAGATATGGGATGGGTTGGTTCGTGTCGTTCACGGTATACGGATGCGGCGTGACGATGACGGCCCCGACCGCACACGGCTCGGTCGACGCGCGCGTCGTGAACCGGAAGCAATAGGCCACGCCCTCCCCGCACGACGGCCGCTCATCCATATACGCCCCGCCCGCGCCCGCGCCCTTCACGCCCGTCAGGATCTCGACGAGATAGGTCGTGTTGGGTCCGAACGAAGTGGCCGGCTTGAGCTTCACGAAATCCTGGTATTGGGATGCGGGCTGGAGCGACGGGAATCCTGCGTCGAGCTGGACCTCTTCCGCGGTCGCGCACGGCTCGTTCGACGCGCTCGTACACTTGCGGATACGGAAGGTGGATTTGGAGACGGTGGACGGCTCGAGGAGCGTCGTGAACCGCGCGTAGACATCGGCGTTCGTGCAGACGTTCTCGCCGCCGGCGCGCTTGTCCCACGGCGAAGGAGACGGGATGGGAGGCTGTGCAAGGCTCGGAGAACATTCCTCGACGACGCGCGGTGCGACCGGAATGAGGCCGGTCGATGAACGCCACGCGAACATCGCGGACTGCACGATGGCTCCGCAGACCTGATCGCCCGGGAGACAGGTCCCGTTCGGGCAACACTGCCAACCCTGACCGCAGATATCCGCCTGCTCGTTGCAATTGCGGACCTGATAGTTCACGCTGTTCGACCGCACACCTTGGACCGCGACGGAGACCGGTCCGGTCACGGCGCCTGTCGGTACCTTCGTCTTGACGGCCGAGCTGACCCAAGAGGTCGCGAGAGCGGCGAGGTTCGTGCTGAACGTGACCGTATCCACGACCGAGCCCAAGCGTTCGCCCGACAGCGTCACCTCCGTCCCTTCCGGACCGACGGGCGGCATGATGGAGCAGATACCCGGCCGCGGCGTCTCGGTGTTGACGACGAACGCGACCTGATTCGACGCGATGCTGTCGGACCGCACGAGGGTCACCTGATAGTCGCCGGGGATGATAGCCGTATCATTGAGGAACCTGGCCGGCACCTTCACGACGACGCTCGACTCCCCCCAGAACCCGTCGCTGCAGGCTTCGGGAAACGACGTGTCTCCCATCGCCTCGACGCCGGTCGAGGCATTCTTGAACCGCACGGTGCCGACCGAATATCCGAAATTCGTGCCCATCAGCGTGACGTACTCGCCAGACGGCCCCTGCGCCGGATCGATGGACCCGATGACCGGCGGTCCGGCCGTGGACCTGTTCAGGACCTGAAACGCCGCAGGGTTACTTTCCTTTCCGCCAGCCGAAACCGTGACGGCCTGGCTGCCGATGCCCGTGACCGGCACGTTCGCGGTGATGGATATGTCGGTCCATACGGAGAACGAGGTGAGAATAAACGAGCCGAACGTCATGCGATCCGGTGCGCTCCCGAATCCCTGCCCGATGGCCATAAACTGGTCGCCAACATAGCCGCTCCTGGGGTCGAGTCCGCACAGCCCGGGATAGACGGCGTCGTTCACCACGAAATCCGGGATGCCAGGACCGCGGCTGTCGTTCGTCGCATCCATCAGGGCGCTTTGGCCGTTCACGATCCGGAGCGGTCCGATGGCCGCGCCTTCCGGGACCGCGACGATCGCCTGCGTCTGGGACCACGTGTCGATTCCGGCTTGGACGCATGCCTGCGGAGCTTCGGCGACGACATCATCCGCATCGCCTGCGCCTCCAAGGAACGTGACGGAGCCCGAGGACCCGAAATTCACGCCTTTAATCGTCACGAACGTGCCGGGCTTGCCCTCGATGGGCCGGACCTCGGTGATGGTCGGTTGTTCCACGCACATCCCGTTCAAGCACACGCCCGAGGAACAATCCGCGTTGACCGTGCAGGAACCGCCGGAACACGCACCACAATACGCGGGGGTATTCGCCACGCCGCCGCAATCCACGCCCGTCTCGTCCCCGTCCTGCACGCCGTTGAAGCATGCCGGGGAACGGACCACGACGCGGACGGCCGAGGACTGCGCCTGATGGGCATCGATGTCGTAGGCGGTCGCACGGAGCTCGCGCGTCGTCTGCAACGGGATGCCGGCCGTATCCCAGATCACGTCCGCATCGAACGAGGTGACGACTGTCGCGGAATCCGGTCCCGAGGAATCGACGAGCGTCCCGTCGTCGAAGATGTCGACATACGCGACCCCGCTGTCGTCCGTCGCATGCGCGCGGACCGTGACGAGGCTGTCTGCCGGGACGCCCTGCCCGTCCATCGGCTCGATCATCGAGACCGAGGGCGCTTGCGTATCGATGAGGTTGCCGGTCCGGAACGTCGCGGTGCAGGACGGCGCGAATCCACCACAGACGATGGTCTGGCCGGTCGTGGACCGGAGCGACCCGCCGACGGTCACGGTGAACGGCGCATCCGCCTCGAAACACATGAGATCCGCATTCGGGTCCGGGCACGGCGTGGCAGGCGTGAACGTGACGACGCTCCCGTTGACGAGGATGGTCCCGGCGACTCCACCTCCTCCGTCGCGCGTGACGGAGATGACCGACGCGGTGGCTTCATCCACCGGACGCGAGAACAACAGCTTCACCTGCACGTTCCGAATCGGCACGTCGCCCTGCGGCGTGATGGATTTTACCTGGAACACGTTCGAGACCCCGCCGCCGCCGAATCCGCCGCCTGGTCCCGTCTGCGACGTCGTCGTTCCTCCCCCACCCGTCGCCTCAAGCAGCCGATCGATGATGAATTTCGCGATAGCCCACGATGACAGCACGAGGATGAGGCCGATGATGGCCGACGCGATCATCTTCTTGGCCTTGGACGTCTTTTCCGCCTCGCCGCCGGACGTCATATACAGGAACCCGGCGTAGACCATCAGGCTGAGGAAGATGATCCCGAGCAGCCCAAGGACGACGTTGATGATGTTCGCCGTGATGACACGGGGGTCCGTCGACGAAAGCTTCACCGTCTCACCGACAGCCTCGAGACCGCTCTGGATCTCCTGCGCATGAACGGCGACAGGAAACGCATGACCGATCCCGATGAGGAGGACCGGCACGAAGGCGAAAAGGAGGAGAGAGCGGCGCATGGGATTCTACGGTGTAAAGGCACACGACTGACCTGTCGATTCGTTGTTGCAACAGTTCGGCGAGCCGTTACAGACGCCTTTGGACGATGCGGGATTGAAGCAGTTCTGGTACGCGTCCTGCAGATCGGAAAGGAGGAAAGGATCGTAATAGTTCAAGTCATCCACCAGCAGACCGGATGGGAGATACGGACGGTGTTTCATGAAGAGCTGTGCCTTGACCGCGACATCCCCGGGCTGGACCGGCATGCTGTCCGACGTGAGGAGCTCCATGCCCACGAAGAACCAGAAGGTGTCCGGATCGGTCTCGTCCTTGCCGCTCGGCACGATGTACGCGGCGTCGCTCCGGAACGTGGACGCCTGCATCAGGCCGTCGAACGTGGCGCTGACGTTCTCGTCGAGCGGACGGTTGGACTGTCCGTCGCCGGCCGTCGCGTCCGGGACCGTGATCTCGATCGACGGCGGTGTGAGCTTGACCTCATTCGAGGTGCCGAACGACCAAAGGTAATCGTCGATAGGCGACCCTTGCGCCGTGTCGTCGGCATTGCCATCCATCGAGTTGCCGACGACGTCCGTGATGCCGTCGAATCCCTGTGCCGTGAACTGCGCCTGTGGCGGCTGGCTCGAGAGCGACGCGGCGAGCGCTTTCACCTCGAGCGTCGCGTTAGGCGGCAGACAAAACACATCCCGACCGCAGGAATTGACCCCGCACTTGTCGAACGTGAGGAACTCGACCGTCCGATACCGGTTCGTGATCTTGTATTCCCCATCCAACGGAGTGCCCACGCCCTCGTTGGGCCGCACGGAGATGTTCGTGAAACCGGACCCGCCGAGGAAGATACCACTCGCACCGACCGGATCGACCGCCTCATCGAACGTGATTTGGATGACGATGTTCCGCGCATACTTGCCGCCGGCATACGGGATGGCCGCGACGACCTTTGGTGGCGTGAGGTCCACGAAGGTCGAAACCTCGAACCCCCATTCGTACCCCTGACCGAACGATCCGCTGAACGCCGGTCCGCCAGCCGCGAGCAGGATGCCGTCGTTCCCGCCTTTCAGCTTGACGGTATATTTGACGTTCGTCGTCGGGCTGCCGAGCAAATCCACCGGACGGACCACGTACGTCTTCCGGTCCTGCGTGAACGTCACGCGCGCCTGTTCGCTCGTGAGCACCGTCCCTTCATCGCCCGTCCGGAACACCTCTACGTTCTCCACGTTCAATCCGACCGTCGTGCTGCTCGTCTCCTCGGTCCATCCGGCGATGAACGATGCGGGGTCGATGGCCTGCTTGAACGTGATGATGACCGGCGTGTTGCGCGGCACGTCCGTCGCGTTGCGTTCCGGGAGATGATATTCGATGACACCGCCGCCGAGCGATCCCGACGATCCGACAAGACCGTAGATACCGCCTGCGCCCGAGCCGATCACGCTCCCGCCGCCCACGGCTCCGGCAAGCGCTTTCATGATGAAATAGACGATGGCCCACGCCGACGCGAGGATGATAAGGCCGATGATGGCATTCTTGATGGTGTCCCGCGCTTTCTTGACCTTCTCCGCGTCCCCGCCGGCCGTCATGTATAGGAAGCCCGCGTAGATGAGGAGGATAAGAAGGATGACGCCGACGAATCCGAGGACGACGTTAATGATGCGTCCGATGATGGTGATGAGGTCCGACCCGCCCGCCACGCCTGCCGCGACCGCGGTCTGTTCGACGGACGCGACGCTCTGGTCGAGCTGCGCGTGAACCGGCTCCGGGAACGAAAGAGCGCCCCCGATGAAGGCGCTGACGGCCGCGAAGAACATCAAACGGCAGGCGACTCGCGAGAGCGTCTGACGGATGGCTTGCTGGTCTTTCTGCATGGGAAGAGAGAGCCCGCCGAGCATCCGTAAATTATATCAGGTCGGTGGCGCTTGTAACAACTTCTGGACCACGGCCTTCACCGCGTTCCCGTCCACGCGACCTTGAACCTCCTTCATGATGAGGCCCATGACCTTGCCCATGTCTTTCGCGGTCGCGCCGGATTCCTCGACGACGCGTCGACAGATAGCCTCCAGCTCCGCCTCCGGCATGGCCGCCGGAAGATACCGTTCGATGATGGCGATCTCGGCCTGCTGATGGTCCACGAGATCCTGTCGGCCGCCCGCGGTGAAGTCCACGAGGGCGTCGCGGTACTGCTTGACCATGGACCGAAGGACCGACACGACGTCCTCCTCCGTGAGGTCATGCATCAATTCGATGCGCTTGTTCGTGAGCGCCGACCGCATGAGCCGCAGCGTCGAGAGCGTAAGCTCCTCCTTCGCTTTCATCGCCTCCTTCAGGTCGGATTCGATCCGTTCGATGAGTGTCATATGGGTTTGTTCGTTGTTTCATCGCTCATGGCTCACCGTTCATTCCCTGACGGACCTCCGTCGCGAATGATGAACGATGAGCGATGAACCCGCCTTACCGCCGACCGCGGGAGTGCCGACGTGGTTCGATCTTGCGTTTGCCGGTCCGAATCTCGTATTCGAATTTGGTGCGCTTCTCTTCGCGTCGCAGCGCACTCGAATGCCGCTTGTTGGACGTCTCGTCCTTCTTGCGGAACCGGATCTTCCTCGCCTGAAGAATCTTGCCGCTGGACTGGATGCGGCGCTGAAAACGCCGATACAGCGCATCGAACTGTTCTCCCTTCTTCCGTTTGACTTCCGCCATATGTCACCTCTCCTTTCTGATTTCGTGATTGACACACCCGTCAGACGGGTTTCGACGTCCAAAGGGTACGGGAAACGGCCCTATCTGTCAATAAAAAGACCCCATCTGAAGACGACAGGGTCAAGGTCTCCCGACAGGAGGGAGATGAAGCGGACGCGGGACATTAGGGCGCCTGGAGTATCGGTGCGACGAGGTAGGAGTAGATTGACCCCCAATCGCCGTCATACCGATGCAGAAGGAGGCCTGCCCCGAGTTTCCCTCTCGTGGCGACCAGCACGTGTCGATAGCCGTCGACGAAGGTGACGGAACCGAGGGCCGCAAGCGGTGCGTGCCTCCGGAGGACGACGTACGGGTCCTCCCGCAGATGATAGAACAGCTCCTCGGCGGTCGCCGGTCGGACCTTGCGCCCTTGAAAATCCTGAAGGACCGTGTCCGTCAGGACGCTTGAGCCGATCCGGATAACCTCGAGACCATCGAAGGGCGGCTTCCAGGTTCCTGTCGCGCGTCGTCTGCGAATCGACGATTCGAGCGGGGTAAAGGTGGCGCGTTCAATCGTCGGTGAGATGTGGGCGCGATACGTCCGTCGGAGTCCGGCAAACGGTTGCGTGACGGCGACAGCCGTTGAGGTGTCGTTCATCAATCATGTCCCTTCAGGCATCGCTCGCCCCATCGCGCACCCAACACCATGCCGGGATGCAAGGACGTGCCGTTCCGGTCGTTGCGTTGTCAAGGTGGCGTGCATGAAACAGCATCGCGACGCACCTGTCAAGATGCGCCGCGTGTTCTTCTCCCGTCGATGGGCTTCAGGTCGTCTCCCCTTCGGCTGTCGGCTCGACGATCCGCTCCACGACCGGCTCGGTCGCGTGGTTGCTGAGCTTCCGCTTGATCTCATGAACGACCTTGCGCACGTCGGAAATCTCCTGCGTGCCCGAATCCATGTCGCGAATGATGGCCGTGCCGTCAAGGACCTCCTTCTGTCCGATGACGATGGCCCATTTCGCGCCCAACCGATTCGCGATCTCCATCTGCGCCTTGATGGGATTTTTGGAAAACGCCTCGCTGGCGCGGATACCCGCAATCCGGAGTTCCTCGAACACCGCAAGCGCGCGCTTTCGTCCTTGTTCCCCGAGCTGTGCGACGAACACGTCCGTGGCCGGACGAAGCGGTTTGATGCCAAGTTCCTTCAGCCGTGAAACCACGCGGTCCATCCCGATACCGAATCCCGCTGCAGGTGTCGGCCGTCCGCCAAGAATCTCCGCGAGGCCGTCATACCGTCCGCCACCCGCCAACGCCGCTTGCGCGAGTTCCTCGTTCTCGCCGCTCGCGAACACCTCGAACACTGTCTTCGTATAGTAGTCGAGGCCACGCACGAGATATGGATCCAGCTGATACGGCACGCCCGTCTCGTCGAGGTATTCAAGCACGCGCATGAAGTGCGCCTTCGAATCCTCATCGAGCCAGTCCACGATCTGCGGCGCCTCGGCCTTCATCTCGACGACGGATGGGTCCTTGGAATCAAGCAGACGTAGCGGATTACGGAGGAGCCGACGCTTGTCGTCGTCCGAGAGCTTGGCGCGCTTGGACCGAAAATACGAGACGAGCGCGTTCTTGTAGTTGGCGCGCGACTCCGGCGTGCCGATGGAGTTGATGCGAACCGTGCATTCGATGCCGATCTCCTTAAGGATGACATAACACATGAGCGCGAGCTGGGCGTCCGTGACGGCGTCGTCGTCCCCGATGACCTCGCAGCCGAACGTATGGAACTGGCGGTACCGCCCGTGCTGCGGACGCTCGTGACGGAACATCGGCCCCATGTACCAGACCTTGACCGGCTGCGGCATGTTCACCATCCCGTTCGAGATGTACGAGCGCATGGTGGGTGCCGTGCCCTCGGGACGTAACGTCAGTTTCTCGGTCCCACTCGTCTCGAACGAGTACATCTCCTTCTCGACGATATCGGTCATCTTGCCGATGCCACGGACGAACAACGTCGTCTCCTCGACGATGGGCGTGTCGATGCGTTCGAATCCGTAGGCCGTCGCGACCTCGCGGGCCTTGATGCGGAGCATCTCCCAATACGGCTGGTCGTTCGGCAGGACATCGCGCATGCCACGCGGAGGCATGGACGGCTGCGGCGCTTTCTTGGCGGGCACCGACGGAGCGCCACCTTCAGCCTTCTTCGCGGATTTTGACGGGGATTTCTGTGACGGGCGCATAAACATCGGATCTGTGGTTCGTGAATCACTCGCTGGCTCCACTCACATAGCTCGGGCTCTCGAACGACTTCCATCGGTCGAGCGGCCAGCCGCGGAGCCACACGCGCCCGACGATGTCGTCGCGCTCGATTGGTCCGAAATATCGGGAATCGAGACTCGAGACGCGATTGTCTCCCATGACGAAATATTCGTTCGTCTTCAACGTCACGGTCCGTGTCGCGGCCGTGTATTCCTGGTCGAGATATTCCTGTTCCGGCAAGAGGAATCCGTTCGGCTTGTCGTCATTGAAAATCCTCACGTTGCCGTTCGAAATCTCGACCGTCTCCCCCGGAAGACCAATGACGCGCTTGATGAAGAACTGCTTCGGGTCGTTCGGATACCGGAACACGACGATCTCACCGCGATCCGGGTTGCGGAAACGATACGACAACTCGTCGATGATGAGGTATTCGTGGTCGAAAAAATTCGGCTCCATGGACGCCCCCTTCACGTAAAACGGCTGGACCAGAAAATACCGGACCGGGATGATGATTGCGAGCGAGATGGCTGCGACTTGGATGAGCTCAAACAGGAAACCCAATACGACCTTCGAACCAGCGGCCTCCGCAATCTCCTTGTTTTTACGGAAGAATGACATATGCAACGGGTAGGATATCCTGATTTTGCGTCCGTGTCGAGGGCTTACGTCATCCCATGGCACTTCCCATATCGCCTCCCGGATCCACAGAAGCAGAGCCGTTCCGCGCGGTCCGCGGCCGTAAGCCAGGAACTCGACTGGACTTTGCCGCCATGCCCGACGCCATAGGTCATCCGGATACCGAGTTCGGCGCAGACCACGTCCTCCGGCACGTTACCTGGCTTGCGATCGCCACCGTTCGCGAAAACGTGCGGACGGACCTCGCGGAGCGTCTCGCACACGCTCATGTCCTCGCAGTCCGGACCGTGCGACGTGAGTACCACGCGGCTGACGCCCACGATGGCCTCGATGACCTCCTTTCGTTCCCGCTCACACATGAAGACATGCCCCTTCTTCCTCCGGAGCCAGTGGTCGTTGTTCAAGATGACGACGAGCTCGTCGCCCAACGCCGCCGCCTCGCGGATCATCCGGACATGCCCGACGTGGACCGGATCGAATCCCCCGCTCACAACGACGATGACCGGGTCTTGTGCCATACGAAGACAGATTAGCACATCGAATCCCTCACAAAGAAAAACCGACGCTGCGCGTCGGGTCTTTCCGGTATAATCGAGCTTGGCTCGATGGTGG
>Ga0180009_10003580_pt1 | contig 17623 bp, 17 predicted proteins | sample OS_PC_MetaG_FD_123537 | JGI IMG/M metagenome (GOLD analysis project Ga0180009, IMG submission 123537) | Groundwater microbial communities from the Aspo Hard Rock Laboratory (HRL) deep subsurface site, Sweden - OS_PC_MetaG | ecosystem: Environmental > Aquatic > Deep subsurface > Groundwater... | reverse complement strand
GAAAAGAGCTCTCTAAGTTGTGTGAGCAGCGTTAAACGATTTTTGCGAACCGCTTCGTTATTTGTCATGACCATCACGTCATTAAAGAAGCGATCAACCGGTTCTTTCAAAGCAGCTAAATCTCTAAGCAAAGGCTCGTATTTTTTCTCTTCACAACTTTGCTTTGCTTCTTCCAAGCGTTCAGACAGCAATTCTGCCAATGCTTTTTCGGCAGGCTCAATGAGCAGCGTTTCATTCAACGCCTTCCCTGAAAAATCGTCTGTTTGTTTTTGTAAGATGTTATTCACTCGTTTATTTGCAGCAGCAAGCGCCTTTGCTTCAGGCAGTTTTGAAAACTTTTCTACAGCGACTAAACGGTATTGAAAATCCAACGGCTGAGGGATTTTTTTAGCAGCAACCGCCATGAATTGCGGCACAGTAAATTCACAGGCTCGCAATGCATCTTTATTGAAATGAAAGTCGATCGCATACGATTTCAAACGCTCGATCGTGAATTCAAACGTTTGTTCTACGACCTCTTTGTTCATTAATCGAGACCCATAAAACAATTTGGCTTGTTGCAACAACTTCATCAAATCGAGAGGCAATTTATTTTCGATCAGAATGCGCAACACGCTGAGCGCCGCGCGTCGAAGCGCAAAAGGATCTTTATCGCCCGTTGGAATTTTATTGATACCAAAGAATCCCACTAACGTGTCAATGCGGTCTGCGATTCCTAAAATTTGTCCTGTGATAGTTTTAGGCAAGTTATCGCCCGAATGACGGGGCATATATTTTTCATCGAGTGCACACGCAATTTCATCCGGTAATTTTTCATGCTGTGCATAGTATTTCCCCATGATCCCTTGCAGCTCAGGAAACTCCTCCACCATTTGAGTCATGAGGTCGCACTTAGAAAGTTCTGCCGCTTTACTGGCAGTGTTTTCATCTACTTGCAACGTTTGGGCAATGATGCGTGCTAATTGAGAAACCCTCTGCGTTTTATCCGCCAAACTGCCAAGTTGCGTTTGAAAAATCACTGTTTGAAGTTTTTCACGCAAACTGCTCAACGGGCGCTTTAAATCTTCGTAATAAAAGAATGCAGCGTCTGACAAACGCGCGTTCATGACACGTTCGTTTCCGACAATCACTTGCTTTGGATCTTTGCTTTCAATATTGCTGATCGTAATGAAGTGATTGAGTAATTTTCCGTCGCGATCGGTCATCGGAAAACATTTCTGATGTTTTTGAATCGATGAGATCAACGCTTCATGAGGGATCTTTAAAAAGCGTTCTGGAAAAGAAGCAAGCAATGCAACCGGCCATTCTACGATCGCTGTGACTTCATTGATTAAGGCTTCATCAGCAACAATATGGGCATCAAATTTTTTCACGAGTCGTTTGCTTTCATTAACGATTATTTCTTTTCGTTTCGCAAAATCAGCGATGACATACCCTTTTTTCTTTAGTGTGTGTTCATAATCTTTCGGTTCATGTATTTCTAATGGAGCGCGACATAAAAAACGGTGACCGCGCGTCTTGTTGGAAGTTTCCATGCCAAGAATGTTTGCTGGGATCACTTTTTTTCCATACAGCATCATGACGGAATGCACGGGTCGTACAAACGCAATGTCTTGATCGCCCCATCGCATGAGTTTTGCAATGGGTAGCTTCTTCAGAGCATTTGCAATGATTTCAGGCAGTAACTCAGCAACCGTTTTTCCAGGCAGCGTGTTTTTAAAGACAACAAAACTTCCCTTCTCTGTATGTAATTTTTCGAGCGCTTTAGGTGAAACGCCACACGACCTAGCAAAGCCGATACATGCGTTTGTAGGTATTCCATTGGCATCAAAAGCGGCGGATAAGGACGGTCCTTTTTTCTCGATGTGTTGTTCGGGTTGTTGCTCCTCTAATTCAGTAATCAAAAAAGCCAAACGTCGAGGCGTTGCAAACGGTTGTATCGATGCAAAGTTTAAGTTTTGCGTGGCCAATCCTTTGCGTACTTGATCCATCAAGCTGTTCGATAGTTTGAGTAAATTTTTTGGAGGCAATTCTTCTGTCAGAATTTCAAAGAGGAAATCATTCGTTTTCATAGTTGTTTGTCTTCAAGAGTGGGAATCCAAGGAGTTCTCGCGCATTGAAATAGGCCTCAGCAACCGTTTTTGCTAGCGCGCGTATGCGCAAAATGTAGCGTTGGCGTTCTGTTACTGAAATCGCATGGCGAGCATCGAGCAAATTAAATGTATGAGAGGTTTTTAGGATCATTTCGTAGGCAGGCAATGGAAGGTTTAACTCAACCAAGCGAGCACATTCTTTTTCGTAATAATCGAACTCTGAGAACAAGTGTTTTGTATCAGCGCATTCAAAATTGTAACGAGACATTTCGATTTCATTTTGAAGAAAAACATCGCCGTAAGTAATGGTTCCAGAGGGTGTTCGTGCCCAGACAATATCGAACATGCGATCGACGTTTTGCAAATACATTGCCACTCGTTCAAGTCCGTAAGTCAATTCACCTGTCACCGGTTTGCAATCAAGGCCACCGACTTGTTGGAAATAAGTGAATTGGCTGATTTCCATACCGTTTAACCAAATTTCCCATCCGAGGCCCCAAGCTCCCAATGAAGGAGATTCCCAATTGTCCTCGACGAATCGAATGTCATGAACAAGCGGATCAATATCGAGTTGTCTTAAAGAGTCTAAATAGAGCTCTTGAAGGTTGTCTGGAGAGGGTTTCAGAATCACTTGGAGCTGATAGTAATGTTGCACGCGATTTGGGTTTTCCCCATATCGCCCGTCGGTTGGTCGTCTGCAAGGTTGCACAAATGCTGTATGCCAAGGTTCTGGGCCGATCGATTTAAGAAATGTCACAGGATGAAAGGTGCCTGCACCTACTTCCATATCTAACGGTTGCATGATGACGCAACCTTGATTAGCCCAGTATTGTTGCAGGGTGAAAATGATTTCTTGGAAGGTTTTAAAGCAAGTTGATTTTGTAGCCATGTTTTCTATTTTTCTGAACAAATATGGAATATATATACCAGATATTATTAAAAACGTAATGAATTCACGTCATGCTAACGAAAGCTAAGAATGACAGAGGCTGCATTCTAAACTTTTGTAGGAATGACAAACTGAATATTTGTTTTTATGGGGATTTACAATTACTTGGAGAAAAAATTATGACAGGAAAGCGCATCGTTTTTTTTGATTTGGACGGAACGTTGCTAGAAGGCTTGAGTTCGGAAAATGTGTTTGTTCTTCATTTGCTTAAGAAACGTTATTTAGGATTGAGGCAATGGATGTCTATTCTTCGTTTCTTATTTCGCTGGACGCATCGATATGGACAGTATGTTTTTATTAAAAACAAAGCTTATTTGAATCGTTTATCCCACGATGAAATATCAAAGCTTGGAAGAGACATCGTTCTTAAACAATTGTTGCAAAAATTGCGACCGTGGATGAGAGAGCGAGTTGAAAGGCATCGTGCGCTAGGCGATCAAATTATTTTATTAACCGGGGCTCATGCATTCATGGCGGAAGTTTTTTCCGATCATTTAAAGATAGATCGTTGTATCGCGACACAATGTTCCGTGAACGACGGTGTTTTCAGTCACAGCCCTCCTTTGCAGCATCCTTTCCATAAGGAAAAACGTTCTATTGCTGAGGAAGTTTGTAAACAAGCTGGTGTTGATATGAAAGATTGTTTTGCCTACGGCAATTCAAGAAATGATATTTGGCTGTTAGAAGCGGTTGGGCATCCATATGCAGTTACCCCAGATAAAAAATTACGTCGCGTCGCTCAAAAAAGAAAATGGCCCATCTTGACCAGAAAGGGCATTCGTTGAAAACGTAATTTGCCGCAATCCTCTCGTATGCCATCCCCGCTTTCGCGGGGATGATGGGGCTTGGGATAGTGTTTCAAGATATTTAAATCTTGTTGATCGCGTCTTGTAGCGCTTGTTGTGGAACAGCGCCGGGGATTGAAATGACGATGGCGTTGGAAGCGGGAGTCAAATCAGATCTCGTGATGATGAATTCAGGAGTACCGATCAACTGCATGGCATTTGCTATTTTGTAATTTTCCTTTAATAAACGATCGATCGAAGGGGCGGCCATATCCTTCTTTAATTGATCAACGTTCACGCCCACTTTCTTTGCAATATTTAAAATATTTTGTTCGGTCAAAGGTTGTTGCGTTGTCATTAAAGCGACATATAAAGCTTCAAATTTTCCTTGTTTGTTCGCAGCAAGTCCTGCTTTTGCCGCCAATACAGAAGCGGGCCCAAAGATCGGAAAATCTACAAAAACAATATGTAAGTCAGGATTTGCTTTGATTAAGTTTTCAAGCGTTTTTGGCATCGAGCGACAGTGCATGCATTGATAGTCGAAAAATTCAACCATCGTTATTTTTCCATTCGGATTTCCAAGCGTAGGTAATTGCTTATTTCTTAACAATTGATCGGCATTTTTTCTTGCCATATCGCTTGCCATTTTATTGGCCTGATCGATTTGCCTGCTTTTTAAAACATTTGTGGCTTCGATAAGAATTTCTGGGTTATTGACGATGTAGTGATGAATGATGTTTTCAATTTGTTTTTGTTGAGCGGGCGTGAAACTGGATTCGCTTGTTTGAGCATTCGATCCGCTCGCGAAAATCAGCGAAACAATAAAGAGACTCCATTTAAAACAATTGTGAATTTTCACGGTAGATGTCCTCCTAAGATGAAAGCGCGCGAACACTATGTAAGCGTCCTATCGAAGTCAAGGCGATGGTTCTTGTAACACAATGTGCTTTTCGGAAATTATGTTTTTGAATGGTTCTGAGATTGTATGCCAGTCCAGTATGTCAACTCGGAAAGGTAGATCTGATTCTTGAAAAGCTGATTTCAAATGAAACAGCACCACACTTGATATTCTCTTTTTCCCAATGATAGCTAGATCGAGATCAGAATAGCTTTTTGCTGTTTGAGAGACGCGAGAACCAAAGGCCACGACCTTATAATTCTGAACGTATTGTTTCAGGATCTTCTTTACTGTTTCTAAATTTTTAGGAGAAATCTCAATCATTTCTTTCTTCCAAAATAGTTAAGAACTTTTTTGCATCTTTATAAAAACGGATTGCTGTTTTATATACCTCGTCTGCAATGTCTAAGCTGTAAGTGTGCGAAGTTAAATTTCGTGTTTGATGGTATTCGAACCAAGGCTCAACTTTTTTTATTAACTGATGTTCTGCAGCCATACGAAACAACTCTTTCATTGTGAGTCGATCGATAATGGGCCCAACGTTTTTTTCTAACCATCTCTGCATAAACTTCCAGCACAGTTCGTAAGTGAATTCAAAGTTTTGTATTACTCCTGCTTGAATAACTTCCTCTTGATCAGAATCAACAATTCCTTGAATAGAGGACTCTGCAACTTTGATGGCGCGATTTAGTGAATCCACCGCTTTTTCTAAACTACTTAAATCAAGAACCATATTTTTTCTCCTCTAAATGACGCGCTAATTTCGCATAAAAAAATGGCGAACTCTATTTAGTTCGCCATTTAAGGAGAAGTGAGGATGAGGAAATTACATCATTCCGCCCATGCCTCCCATGCCGCCCATTCCGGCTCCGCCCATGCCTCCTTCGCTTTCCTTCTTTGGAAGGTCGGCGATCATGCAGTCTGTGATGAGCATCATGCTGGCAACAGAAGCCGCATTTTGAAGAGCAGTACGAGTGACTTTAGTAGGATCGATAATACCCATCTCTACCATGTCTCCGTATTCACCTGTGGCTGCATTGAATCCAAAGTTGTCTTTTCCTTCGACGACTTTCGAAAGAATGACAGAGGATTCTTCACCTGCATTTTCAGTGATGCAGCGCAGAGGAGCTTCCATGGCGCGACGGATAATTGCGATACCCATGTTTTGATCCGCGTTATCACCTTTCAATGTTTTGATGGCTTGCAACGCACGAATCAATGCAACACCGCCACCAGGGACGATGCCTTCTTCAACGGCAGCTCTGGTTGCATGTAACGCATCTTCAACACGTGCTTTCTTCTCTTTCATTTCGACTTCAGTAGTTGCTCCGACTTTGATGACCGCAACACCGCCGGCTAATTTCGCCAAACGTTCTTGCAGTTTTTCTTTGTCGTAAGAAGAAGACGTTTCTTCAATTTGTGCACGGATTTGTTCGATACGCGCTTTAATGGCTTTTTCTTTCCCCGCGCCGTCAATGATGATGGTGGTGTCTTTCGTGATGACTACACGTTTGGCAGAACCTAAGTTCTCTAAAGAAGCTTTTTCTAAGCTTAAGCCAACTTCTTCAGCAATCACTTGACCTGAAGTCAAAATAGCAATGTCTTCCAACATCGCTTTTCTACGATCACCAAAGCCAGGCGCCTTCACAGCTGCGACTTTTACGACGCCACGCATGTTGTTCACAACGAGAGTAGCCAACGCTTCGCCTTCGACGTCTTCGGCAATGATCAATAAAGATTTACCAGATTTAGCAACGGCTTCCAAAACAGGGAGCATTTCACGAATGTTAGAAACCTTCTTGTCCACGAGTAGTAAGTAAGGATTTTCTAATTCAACACTCATGTTTTGTTGGTTGTTGATGAAGTATGGAGAGAGATAACCGCGATCGAATTGCATGCCTTCGACAACATCTAGTTCATTCTGTAATGCGGAACCTTCTTCAACCGTAATGACGCCTTCTTTTCCAACCTTTTCCATAGCGGCAGCAATGATGTCACCGATGGATGGATCGGAATTGGCAGAAATGGTAGCTACTTGCGCGATTCCTATTGGATCGAAGCAAGGTTTAGATGATTTTTTAAGTTTTTCGATGGCAGCGTGTACCGCTTTATCGATGCCTCGTTTCAAATCCATAGGATTCATGCCAGCGACAACAGCTTTCATGCCTTCAGAGATAACTGCACGAGCCAAGATTGTTGCTGTTGTTGTGCCATCCCCTGCATCATCAGAAGTCTGTGAGGCCACTTCTTTCAACATTTGTGCGCCCATGTTTTCAAGCGCGTCTTCTAATTCAATTTCTTTAGCAACCGTGACACCGTCTTTCGTGACACGTGGAGCACCGAAAGATTGGTTGATCATGACCACGCGGCCTTTAGGCCCCATGGTGACACCTACTGCATCCGCAAGAATGTTGACGCCTTCAACCAGAGAGCTTCTTACGTCATCATCAAAAATAATTTGTTTACCAGTCATATTTAATTCTCCTCATTTATTTTCCAATAACGCCCATGATGTCTTCTTCGCGCAAGACAACGAGTTCTTTGCCGTCGAGTTTGACTTCAGTGCCGGAATATTTACCAAACAAAACCAAGTCGCCCACTTTGACGTCCACAGGAATCACGCGGCCATCGTCCAGCAACTTGCCGGGACCTACTGCAATGACCTTCCCTTTGCTTGGTTTCTCTTTCGCGCTATCTGGAATCACGATTCCACCGCTTGATACCTCTTCTTCTTCGCGTTTAACGAGCACGCGATCGTGTAATGGTCGAAATGCCATAAGAGTCTCTCCTATTGATGATTAGACAGATTTGAACTTTGAATTTTCACCGAAAATGCGAATTAGCACTCTCCGTAAAAGACTGCTAATCATAGGGAGAGGGAGTGGTCAGTCAAGCGTTTTTTCGAGGGATAGGGTAGTGGTGAATGAACCAATAAATCGCAGCAGCAATGACGCCGCCCAACAGTGTTGCAAATGCCCATGTCATTGGAGACACGAGCTGAGTTTTGCGACCGCTTTTAAGGATCAGCCCCCCGTCGTGTGCTACGGCGCCTGCAAAAATCAAATTGACGATGGCTTTTACAATGATCGCCATCGTCGCAATAGAATGGATTTGAGAGGACAACGTCGGGAAAAAATCCATGGCAAAAGTCCGTTTAGATAAATTTATACATAAATCCGATGCCGTAGAAATTGGTTGCCGGGAGGTCGCCGCTTTTGAAGTAGCGTGTGTAGGCAAGATCCATTGAGAAGTTCTCGTTGAAGTTGACACGGAAACCGCCACCTAAGAGAGGGGTAAATTTTTCATTGTCTAACTTTGTATTAGCAGTGACTCCATAAAAAGAACCTTTAATGTCGCTGCGATGGAACCAAGCCATTCCTCCTCTTCCATACATGCCGGCCCACTTTCCAAAAGGCAGTGTTAATTTTGCCGCCAAATCAGCGCCCTGCTGTCTGAAGCTTTTATTTGTTTTTGTATTGTTGATGTGGTTGAACTTGACGTCCGGTAAGTAGATATAACTTGCTTCAGCAGCAAAATAACGATTGAAATCAAAGCCGAATATAACGCGTCCTGCAAAGCCGTTTTTATCGACACTACTAACGCTTGTGAATCCGGTTTGGTCCGTGAGCCATGATTTTGTGTAATTCAAATCTGCATAACCTGGCTGAACGCCGACATAAAACCCGTAGAAATTGGATTGCATGAAATCTGCAAAAGCGGCACTGCTACATGTCAATGCGAGAAAAAATATTCCATATTTTGAAAACTGTCTCATAACAACTGCTCCTTAAAAAAGACGCGCGATCTTAAAGTTGATGGACAAATTTTTCTAGTTAAAGAAATGGGTTAATAAATAAACACTATCGCTATTTTCACGAAAGCAAACGTTTAGCGTTTGTAAATATTTTTTGCTTTATTTTTCTTAATTCGCAGTGAAGCAGGAATTAATACGAAATGTGCGGGGCGTATTTTTATCGACATGGAAGTCTAATTTGATAGCATTCGTCGCCGAATTTGAAGAAGACATCACAACAAAAAAGCCCTCTTCTTTTAAAGAATTTCTGTGCGGCTTTGTGATCGTGGATTTTTAAATCACTTCTGAATTTCTCCTGCAAAAGTGCAGAGCTTTTATTTTTCAAAGCAAAATAGGTGAATGACGTTTATGGAAACTAAAAAACTTTTCCTCGTGCATAATCAATTATCAAAACTACTCTCCTCTTTGAATCAATCGGGTTATCAATGCATCGGGCCTCAAGTAAAAGACGGTGTCATTGTGTATGACGTGCTAAACGATGTGCGTCAGTTGCCTTGGGGGGTGCGCGATCTACAAGCCCCTGGAAAATATCGTTTAGATAAAACAGCCAATCCAGAAAACGCTTTTGGTTGGGCAAACGGCGCACAAGCAATCAAACCTTTGACGTTCAAATCAGAAGAAACATTGTGGAAAGTGACTCGAGATGAAAATGGTCAGTTAGCCTTTAAATCAATTGATCCTGAGGCAAAACCTGTTGCCATCATAGGAGCACGTCCTTGTGATTTAGCAGCGATGTTGATTATGGATAAAGTGTTTATCGAAGGCGCATACAAAGATGTGCGTTATCAAGCGCGCCGTGAAAAGTTATTTACAGTGGTTGTGAATTGCACAGCACCTTCCGCAAATTGTTTTTGTGTGGGAGCGAATGGCGATGTCCGTGCGAAAGATCATTTCGATTTAGCGATGACAGAGTTAGAGGATGGGTTTGTCGTAGAAGTAGGCAGTGATGCTGGGCAATCAATCATCGAAAAATTATCACTTCAGCCTGCTGCTATTGAACAAATTCAAACAGCAGACCAACGGTTAGAAGCCGCCGCGCAATCACAAACCAAGAAGCTTCCGAAAGGCGATTTAAAAGAGAAGCTTTTTAATAACTTAGACAGTGAAAAATGGAATGAGATTGCTAAGCGTTGTTTGTCTTGCACGAACTGTACTCAAGTATGCCCGACTTGTTTTTGTCACAGCGAAGGTGATGTCCCTGCATTAGACGGTGCTTCCAGTGAACACAAACGTCTTTGGGATTCTTGTTTCACCGAAGGACACAGCCGTTTACACAGCGAAGTGGTGCGAGACGATACTGCTAAACGTTATCGTCAATGGTTGATTCACAAATTAGGCACTTGGGCGGATCAATTTGGCACTAGTGGATGTGTAGGCTGTGGGCGTTGTATTACATGGTGCCCTGTAGGAATCGATATCACAGAAGAAGCCGCTGCTCTTTGTTCAGAGCAAGAAAAATCGAAATAATTTTATGGAGCGTAAAAATATGTTTGATCCGTATTTACAACATGAAGCTGAAATTATTGAACGCATTCAAGAGACCGACGATATCTTTACGATCAAGTTACGGTTTACTGATCCTGAGTTCAACAAAGCCTATTCCTTCCATCCAGGGCAATTCAATATGCTCTATCTCTATGGTGTTGGCGAAGTCGCTATCTCCATCGTTTCAGATCCAACAGAACATGAAATGTATTCCCATACCATTCGAGTGGTTGGTCGTATGACCAAGGGGTTGTCTAAGTTAAAAGAGGGCGAACGAATTGGTGTTCGAGGACCTTTTGGTCGAGGCTGGCCGGTCGAAGAAGCACAAGGGAAAGATGTTGTTTTTGTAACAGGCGGTTTGGGATGTGCTCCTGTCGTTGCTGGTATTAACTACGTAGTTCAACGTCGATCCGAATATGGGAAATTGAAAATATTGCAGGGCATTAAACAGCCATCCGATTTGATCTATCAAGATCGATACGATGCTTGGAGAAAACAACCCGATACCGAAGTGCTGCTTTCAGCAGACAAAGGCGGGGAAAACTGGGTATGGCGTACGGGTTTTGTCACCAGTTGTATTGAAGGTTTAGATATTGATCCAGCAAACAGCATCGGCATGACATGTGGTCCTGAACCTATGATGCGAATTGCGGCGCTTGCATTGGCGAAAAAAGGATTAGCCGAAAACGATATCTATCTCAGTATGGAAAGAAACATGCATTGCGGTATTGGTCATTGCGGCCATTGCCAATTTGGTAGTGCCTTCATTTGCAAAGATGGCCCTGTGTTCCCTTTTGCAGAAATCAAAGACTTGATATGCAAGCCTGGTTTTTAATCTACGTGAATAGGAGAAGGAATTGTGAAGCCTCGTGTAGCAGTCCATAAATTTAGTTCGTGTGATGGTTGCCAATTAGCTTTCATCAATGATGGGAAAGTTTTGTTGGGAGTCACTTCGCTGGTTGACCTTGTGCACTTTGCAGAAGCAGGCCCAGTCGATCCTTATGCAAAAGTAGATATAGCTTTTGTAGAAGGAAGTGTTTCTACGCCTCATGAATTTGAGATGATCAAAAAAATTCGCGAGAACAGTGATTATTTGGTCACGATTGGTGCGTGTGCTACTTCCGGCGGTTTGCAGGCATTACGCAATACAGCAAATGCTGAAGAATGGTTTAAAGGCGTTTATGCGCATCCTGAGTATTTAGACAACCTTAAGACAGCAACTCCTATTTCTGATCACGTGACTGTGGATTTGGAATTGTGGGGATGTCCAGTGAGCCCAAAACAAGTTGTAACAGCGGTTCGTTGGTTGCTATCCGGTGTACAGCCAAGCTTTCCACACGATTCCATGTGTTTGGAATGTAAACGACAAGGCAATGTTTGTGTTTTGGTGACGCAAGGCATGCCGTGTATGGGGCCTGTTACAAAAGGGGGCTGTGGTGCGTTGTGCCCAAGCTTTGGAAGAGCGTGTTATTCCTGTTTTGGTCCATCAGAAAATCCGAATACAACATCGTTTGGTAATCGTTTAGAAGGACTTGGTTTAATGCCAGATGAAGTGGCCCGTCGATTTATGATGATTCACAGCAATACTCCTGAATTTGCAAAAGCCGGAAAGCATTTCAAAGGCATTCCAGTCGTCGAAGAATCTAAAGAAGGTGGAAATTGATTATGAATATTGAGAAGAAAGAAATTAATGTTCCGATTTTGGCTCGAGTGGAAGGCGAAGGCGCATTAGAACTTGAGGTTTTAGAAAACAAACTGAAATCGTTGACGTTACGGATTTATGAACCGCCAAGATTGTTCGAACAATTTTTAGTTGGGCGTAATTACAGCGATGTCGTGGATATCGTTGCGCGTATTTGCGGTATTTGTCCGATTGCTTATCAAATGAGTGCGGCTCATGCGATTGAAAGTGTTTTTGATATTCAGCCGGGACCTTGGGTTCGTGAAATGCGCCGCTTGTTTTATTGCGGCGAATGGATTCAAAGCCACAGCTTGCATGTTCATTTGTTGGCTTCTCCTGATTTCCTAAATTTCAATTCCGCATTAGAAATGGCGAAGAAATATCCCAATGAAGTGACACGAGGGTTGCGTATACAAGAACTGGGACACGACATTATTACTTTATTAGGCGCACGTTCTGTTAATCCAGTGGGTGCTTGTGTTGGAGGTTTTTACAAAGCACCGACGATGGAAGAAGCGAAAGCGCTGTTGAAGAAGCTTAAAGACGCAGAGTCAGAAGTAGCGGACATGGTGCGTTGGGTGGCTACTTTGCCTATTCCAAAATTCTCACACGATATTACTTGTGTGTCTTTGAGGCATCCGGATGAGTACCCATTTAATGAAGGGCATGTTGTTTCTAACAAGGGATTAGATATTCCAATTAGTGAATTCAACGATCATTTTGAAGAAACACACGTTCCTCAATCCACTTCTTTGCACAGTCATTTAAATGGCGAACCTTACTTGGTTGGCCCATTAGCGCGTATCAACAACAACTTTGATTTATTGCCTGACAAAGTGAAGGCATTGGTGGCTGAAACGGGAGTGAAATATCCGAGCGATAACATGTTTGACAGTATTAATGCGCGTGCCGTTGAGATTTATTATTCGGTAGTCGAAGCCATTCGCATTTTGGAAAACTATACCTGCCCAGATGCATCGCGAGTCGAAGTGAAAGCAACAAAAGCCGGTTGGGGATATGGTTGTACGGAAGCTCCTCGTGGTATTTGTTGGCACCGTTATGAATTAGATGACGCAGGCAAAGTGAAGTTTTCTCAGATTGTTCCTCCGACCAGTCAAAACTATGCGCGTATTGAAGAAGATCTTCGTATGTCGTTAGAAGAGCTTGGTTTAGAGCATCCGGATGATGAACTGCGCTTGTTAGCAGAGATGGTGATTAGAAATTACGATCCATGCATTTCTTGCTCGGTCCATTTCTTAGATTTACGAGTCGATCGTTCGTAAGAGAACGTTACATTCTTCTGTCATTCCCGCTTCGGTGTGAATCCAGTTCATCTGGATGAAAAGAGGGGTCGTAGTCCGTAGTCATTCCCGCGTAGGCGGGAATCCAGTTTTATAGTTTGATTCTGGATGTGAGAATGATGCTGAAGTTACACACTTTAAAGACGCGATTTATCGCGTCTTTGCGTATTAGAAATTTATGAACACGACAGCAATGAAAGAAGAGAACGTCATTAAAATTATTTGCATCGGTTCTCCTTTTGGAACGGACCGTATCGGATGGGAAATCGCTGATCTTCTAGAAGCCGAAATCACTTTTGATAAAGACTTACAGATCCGCATTATCAAAGAAGATCGTCCAGGCGTTGGGTTGTTACGTCATTTTGAAGGCACCGATACAGTTTTTCTGATCGATGCTGTGCTAGCAGATAAACCTGTTGGAACAATAGTTCGTTTAACGCCGGACCAAATTGAAAACATTAAATCAGTCTTTTCCACACACGGTATTGGATTAGCAGAGGCGATTGAATTAGGCAAAGCGTTAAATGTGCTCCCGAAAATACTCATTATTTATGGCATTGACGTCGGTTCTTTAGACAGTGCAGATCTTTCCGATGCTATTTTTATAGATGCAAAACAACAATTTGTGGACGCATTGAAACAAGAATTATCGAAATTAAAAAATGGATAAAAGAACACAGTACCTACAAGCAATGGATATCCCGTTGTGGGAAGAAAGGAATGCGCCAGCGCATTCAATGGATATTTCTCCTCAGCCGCCGGCATCTACTACGACATGGATTGCCTTGCAGGAAGAAGTGGCTGTTTGCACAAAATGTGATTTGAATAAGACACGCACGCACACTGTTTTTGGAATTGGAAATCAGAAAGCGCAATTAGTGATTATTGGGGAAGCACCAGGAGCGAACGAAGATAAGCAAGGCATTCCATTCGTGGGCCGAGCCGGCATGTTGCTAACAAGTATGCTGCAATCTATTGGCCTCCATCGCGAGGACGTCTTTATTGCCAACGTTCTAAAGTGCAGGCCTCCAAATAATCGCGATCCGTCGTTGCATGAAGTGGAATTGTGTACGCCCTATTTACTTCGACAGTTAGAGCATATTCAGCCGCGTTTAATTGTGGCCGTTGGGCGTATTGCGGCTCACTATTTACTGAATACGCAAGAAGCATTGAGCCGTTTGCGCGGTAAGTTGCATCACTACGGCGAACAATCGATTCCTTTGTGGGTAACCTTTCATCCCGCTTACCTCCTTCGTTCACCGAAAGAAAAAGCACGCGCTTATGTCGATCTTTTGAAAATAAGAGAACTACTCGAGCAACTGCCATAGAAGGTGTTTTACGTATCATTCGTCATGCCCGCGAAAGCTAAGCATCCAGAAAATTGCTGGCGATTCATCTCTATGCAGCAAACAAAGTGGTTTGGTAACTCATGGAAATAAAGATTCGACAATTAGGACGTTGTCCATTTCCTCCCATCTGGCATCAAATGAGGCAATTCACAGAAGCGCGAACAGAAGACGCGCTTGATGAGCTGTGGGTGCTTGAACATTTCCCTGTCTTCACGCAAGGGCAAGCGGGAAAATCAGAGCATGTTTTAAATGTCGGTGACATTCCGGTTGTTCAAACGGATCGTGGCGGGCAAATAACTTATCACGGGCCTGGCCAATTAGTCCTATATACGTTAATTGATTTGCATCGACTCAAGACGGGAGTGAAAGCTTTTGTCTCATTTTTAGAACAATCTATGATTCAGCTGCTATCCAAATATCAAATTTCTGCACACACAAAACCAGGAGCTCCAGGTGTTTATATTGATGGAAAAAAAATTGGTTTTTTAGGATTAAAAGTTCACAAAGGCCGCGTGTATCACGGTTTGGCGTTAAACATTAATATGGATTTAGAACCGTTTTCTCGCATTCATCCTTGCGGCTATGAACATTTACAAATTACTCAACTAGCAGATTGGGTATCCGGAGTAGAAATGAACGAAGTGAAAGAAGCGTTGCTTCAGCAATTTTTAAAAGACGTAGAGACGATATCGTCATTTCTAGCTGCAGCGGGGCACTTTGTCATTCCCGCGTAGGCGGAGATCCAGATTGTTTTTGATTGCCTTGAAGCTGCGATAAAGCGTCATTCTCGCGTAGGCGGGGATCCAGATCCGTTCCGTCATCTCCGCTTCGGTGTGGATCCAGAATTGATATATCTCCTGGATTCCCGTCTTCGCGGGAATGACGATAAATTTTTTAAGAGGCAAAAAAATATCAATCATGACAAGCCATCAAGGACCGTTAAAAAAACCTGAATGGATTCGAATCAAGCATCCCACTCATACCAAATTTGGAAACATGAGGCAGTTTCTGAAATCGCGTCATCATTGCACCGTGTGTGAAGCTGCAGCATGCCCCAACCGAGCAGAATGTTTCAGCCTTGGAACAGCGACGTTTTTAATTATGGGAGATATCTGCACACGACATTGTCATTTCTGCAACATCAGCAAAGGCAAACCAAATCCGTTGGATGCAACAGAGCCTGAAAGATTGGCGCAATCCGTTCAAGAAATGCAGTTGAAGTATGTCGTGATTACTTCCGTCGATCGCGATGACTTACCGGATGGCGGCGCCTCACACTATTTGCGTTGCATGCAGAAAATTCGGGAACTCAACCCCGATGTAAAAATTGAAATTCTTGTACCTGACTTTCGCGGGTGTGTAGAACAAGCTTTAGAGACACTTTCTGTTTTGCCACCGGACGTATTTAATCACAACATAGAAACTGTTCCGCGTTTGTTCAAAACGATTACGCCGGGATGCAGTTACGAAAGATCGTTGCATTTGTTGTCTCGACACAAAGAACGTTTCCAGAAAATTCCAACGAAGTCAGGATTAATGGTTGGCTTAGGCGAGACCGATGAAGAAGTGATTGCTGTGATGGATGATCTTCGAAGTCATCAGGTCGATTTTTTAACCATTGGCCAATACCTACAACCCAATGAAAAACTTATTCCTGTAGATCGTTACGTCACCCCCGAACAATTCGAACAATTTGAAAAATTCGCAAAATCCAAAGGATTCCTCCACGTCAGCAGCGGCCCCCTAGTTCGTTCCTCTTACCACGCAGCCGACCCGATACGGTAATCGCGTAAAAAAGGGAGAAAGATCAAGGAGCTAATAAAAGAAAATGTATTTAAGACGAAGAGAATCATTTTAAATCATTTCATGCGATTGCCGTGCAGGAAAACCCCTATATTTTTCTCCTTAAGAGTTTCTTAAGTTTTATAGACTATCTTTTAATAGTGTAAACCAACAAAGAGATGTGAATTAAATGTTCTATCCGCGGAAATATCCATTTTTATATGTGCCACAGAACAAAACGCCCCGAGCTCTAATACAAGGTGATCCACTTTCTGCACTGGCCCCAAAAGAGTTTGCCGGCGGGAAAAAAAATTGTTTTAGACCAGCTCGCGATGTTGAAGAAGCTCCTAAAAAGAAAACAATTTTTTTAACCGATTGGACGATAAATGTGTGGAAAAAAAAAGAGGATCTTTACTCCCATCTAATAATTCTAGACGATTTATTAAAGCAACATTTTAAAATCTATATAAAAAAAACAAGCTCATCTTTCAATGATGCAAATTCTCCTTACATTCAATTAACTCGTTTTAATCAGCATCAATGTATCAACGAAATAGAATATTCCGATCGACCAGATCAAGATTTACAAGATTTTTGCGAGGCCATGCACCTTGCGAGGGATGAGGTGTACTGTTGCGATTATTTTAATGTGCAACGGATAGAATTTGTGCAACAGATAAAAGGTTCTGCTTTTTGGTTTCTCGAGTTTTCTCCTGTTAGGATAAATGATTTTTTAAAGCTTGATCGCGTTCATAAAGCACGATTCAGCCAGGAGTGTTTAAATAAAAGGATAGTGCTAACAGGCTGCCACGAAATAATAGATCAAAATACCCTCTCCATGATGCATCATTGGTCGATTATCGGATTTATAGATTACAAAACATCGTTCGATATCGAACCAGTTCGCAGTATTCAAACAAAACTTAATGTAGAAAATCTTCCTTCCGATGTTAACGTCATTCTTGATGCTACTGATCAACTGCTTGCATTAAGAATTTCAACAAACATTAAACGCTTATATTCTCGAGTGCAAAATCTAAGGTATTTGGAAATATGCAGAGGTAACTTCCCTTTGAACGCCCTCGAGCAATTATTAAAGGCTGCTCCTAATCTGGAATCATTAAAGGTATGTAAAATTACAGGAGATTTATCTCAATGCCCCTCTCTTCCTAAATTACGCTCATTGAACGTTTGGTTTGAGGCTGCAACAATCCTCGAGCAATTATTAAAGGCTGCTCCTAATCTGGAATCATTAGAGGTATGTAAAATTACAGGAGATTTATCTCAATGCTCCTCTCTTCCTAAATTACGCTCATTGGCCGTTCGGGAGGTGGATGCAACAATCCTCGAGCAATTATTAAAGGCTGCTCCTAATCTGGAATCATTAGAGGTATATGGAATTAAAGGAGATTTATCTCAATGCCCCTCTCTTCCTAAATTACGCTCATTGAACGTTCACTTTGGGACTGCAACAACAATCCTCGAG
>Ga0180009_10003579_pt1 | contig 17625 bp, 19 predicted proteins | sample OS_PC_MetaG_FD_123537 | JGI IMG/M metagenome (GOLD analysis project Ga0180009, IMG submission 123537) | Groundwater microbial communities from the Aspo Hard Rock Laboratory (HRL) deep subsurface site, Sweden - OS_PC_MetaG | ecosystem: Environmental > Aquatic > Deep subsurface > Groundwater... | reverse complement strand
CGGCTTCATGCTCGGTGCGCGCGGTGGCGGGTCACCGCCTCTGGTGTACCGACAGGCTGCCCACGTAGAGGTAGCCGACCAGGAACAGCAGCAAGAACGGCATGGAGAGGAAGTGACCGCCACGGAAAGCGACGACGATCGTGACGGCGAAATAGAGGCCCATGAAGATCTCGAAGAACGGAACCAGGCTCTTCACCGCGCGGTACTTCTTGGCGGTCCAGTTCTCGCCGCGGGCAGAGACGCCGTGCTTCGGCGTACGAACAAACTCGGTCTCCTTGCCCATCAGGGCCTCCAGCACCGCCCGGGTCTGGTTGACACACAGGCCGATGCCGACCGACAGCATCAACGGCAGGTACTTGAGCCGGTTCTTCCAGCCCTTGGGAGTCACCTCGCGCTGGGCCACGATGTAGAACGAGATCACGCTCATGGTGGTGCCGAGGAACAACGGCAGGTCGAGCAGCAGCACCTCGCGGATGCCATGGTGCGTTCGGACCAGCAGGTTGGGCAGCAGGAAGATCGAGAGCAGCAGCAGCAGCGGATAGGCGAAGTTGTTGGTCAGGTGGAAGAAGGCCTCGGTCTTGACCCGCAGGGGCACCTTCGAGCGCAGGATGGTCGGCAGCAGCTTCAGCGCGACCTGGATCGATCCCTTGGCCCAGCGGAACTGCTGCGACTTGAACGAGTTCATCTCCACCGGCAGCTCGGCGGGGGAGACGGTGTCGTAGAGGTAGACGAAGTCCCAGCCCTTGAGCTGCGCCCGATAGGACAGGTCCATGTCCTCGGTCAGCGTGTCATGCTGCCAGCCCCCGGCGTCGGAGATGGTCTCGACGCGCCACATGCCGGCGGTGCCGTTGAAGTTGAAGAAGCGCCCCGACCGGTGGCGGGCGGTGTGCTCGATGACGAAGTGCCCGTCGAGCATGATCGCCTCGACCTCGGTCAGCCGGGAGTAGTCGCGGTTGACGTGGCCCCAGCGGGCCTGGACCATCCCCACCTTCTCGTCGGAGAAGAAGTGGATCATCTCGCGCAGCATCCCCGGGTTCGGCATGAAGTCGGCGTCGAACACGAGCGCGAACTGGCCGGTGGCGTGCCTCAGCCCGTTCTCCAGCGCACCCGCCTTGAAGCCGGTGCGATCGTCGCGGTGGATGTAGTGGATCTGGTATCCCTGGCGTTTCAGCTGCTGCACCTTCTTGCGGCAGATGCCCTGGGTCTCGTCCGTGGAGTCGTCAAGGACCTGGACCTCGAGTCGATCGCGAGGATAGTCGAGCCTGACCACCGCGTCGATCAGGCGCTCGGCGACGTACATCTCGTTGAACAGCGGCAGCTGCACGGTTACCTTCGGCAGCTCCTCCTCGGCGAAGCGCCACTTGGGCTGGGGGCGATTGCGCTTGTGGCGGAAGTAGAGCCAGACCAGGATCGTGCGGTGGAAGCCATAGACTGCCAGACAGCAGAGGATGGTCAGATAGATGACAATCAGTAGGTGTTGGTACCACATGGTATCAGCCTCATGCTCTGCCTGCGTCTGCAGCTACGCGTGGCACCAGGCACACGCCCGTGGCATAGAAAATAGCGAAGTTAGAGGGGGCAAGTGTCACCACAATGTAATTTCTCGTAATTTGTTGTATGTAGGCAAGTGGAGGACATGCCGGTATCTGATTGTAATCGCAAGATATTACTCGCAGCCATTTTTCGCCCCTTTGGCGCAACGCGTCGGAGCAAGAGATCGTCGGTTTTCCTTACAAAACCAGCCTGGGATTGCCAGGATAGCCGACCGTGTGGTGCAGGGAGAGGCTGTCCATCGACAGGGCCACGCTGATGTGGATCAGCACGCCACACCAGATCGAACCCGTGCTCAGGCTGAGGGTCCCCAGCACCGTGCCCGCCACCACGGCCCCCAGCACCTCGGCCAGCGGCTTGTTGTAGTGGATCATGCAGTACGGGACCGCCATGGCGAAGACCGCGTAGGCACCCAGCGCCCGCCTGAGCGGGTGGATCATGTAGCCGCGGAAGAAGACCTCGAGGGCGAAGAACTGGAGCGAGTAGAGCGCCTCCCAGGCCAGGAAGTCGGTCCACGAGCGGGCGGCCAGCTTGTAGAACGGGTAGGTGTGCTGGAAGGTCCTGGTATAGGAGACCATCACGACCGGCAGCAGGACGATGCAGAACAGCACGACGTAGATCCACAGGTGCTTGACGAACCCCTCGGTCCGCAGCCCGTAGTCGCGCAGCCGCTCCCCCGGCATGACCAGAACCGTGAGCCAGGGCAGCACCACGTAGCCCAGCACCCTCGAGCCCGTCCAGTAGGCGAAGCCGGCCAGCTCGTAGTAGCGGTGGCCGATGAACCAGGAGAACCAGCGCGACACCGCGATGCGGAACATGTCCCGGTCGCCGAAGTACTCGATCAGTGTCAGGCTGACCGCGGTGGTGGTCATCACCACAAGCGGCCGGTAGTCGAAGTGGTCGGGCGGATCGTCGGCGCGGGCCTGACGCGCCTCAAGGTTCAGGCGCCTCCAGGTGTGGAGCAGAGTATGCCCGAGCAGCCGGCGAAGAGGCACGTTGAACAGCAGCAGACCCAGCGCCACCACGCCGGCCCCCACGTACTTGTTGAAGTGGGTCACCACGTTGGCGGCGACGTAGAACAGGGCCAGGGCGAGCAGCCACGGCCATTTGACCGGCAAGCTCACTTGGAGTCCGGTGGGGCGGGCGGGCGGAGCGGACAATCCGGGTCCGGTGGGGCGGGCGGGCGGAGCGGAGGTGGGCTGCGACGCAGGAAGTCGACGGCCTGCCGCATCCGGCGACGGCAGCGCTCTCGACCGAGCAGGGCCATGGTCTCGAACAGCGGCGGGGAAGCCTTGCGTCCGGTGACGGCGACGCGGGTTGCCATGAAGACCTGCTTGGTCTTGGAGCCGGTGTGCTCGCAGAAGGCGCGCATCAGGGACTCCAGCCCGTCGCTGCTCCAGGCGCGGGTTGCGTCGAGCTCCTCGACCAGCTGGTCCAGCATGTCGGCCGTCTGCGTCGCATCCAGCTTCTTCGGGATCATCAGCTCGCGGATCGGCTCGTAGTCCAGATCCCCCGAATAGAAGTACTCGGTCAGCGGGATCAGCTCGTCGAAGCGACGGAAGCGCTCGCGGCACAGCGGCATCAGCCGCAGCAGGAAGTCACGACCGAGCCGCCACTCGATCAGTCGGTCGACCAGCTCGTCGTCGGACAGCTCCCTGAGGTAGAGGCTGTTGAGCCAGTTGAGCTTCTCCAGGTCGAAGACCGGCCCCGAGAGGCCGATCGAGCCCGGCGTGAGGTCGAAGCGCTCGACCATCTCCTGCAGGCTGAACTTCTCCCGATCCTCGCCGAAGGACCAGCCCATCAGCGCCAGGAAGTTGACCATCGCCTCGGGCAGGATGCCGGCGTCGCGGTAGTACTCCAGGCTGACCGGGTTGCGGCGCTTGGAGATCTTGGACTTGTTCTTGTCGTTGTTGCGCAGCAGCGGCAGGTGGAGGAAGATGGGCGGGTCCCAGCCGAAGGCATCGTACAGCCTCAGGTGCTTGGGCGCCGACGAGATCCACTCCTCCGCCCGGATCACGTGGGTCACGCCCATCAGGTGGTCGTCCACCACGTTGGCCAGGTGGTAGGTCGGCAAGCCGTCGCTCTTGAGCAGCACCTGGTCGTCGCTCTGCTCGTAGGGCAGCTCGACGTTGCCTCGCAGCCCGTCCCGCAGCAGGGCGATGCCGCTTTGGGGCATCTTCAGCCGCACCACGTGCGGCACCCCGGCGGCGGCCCGCGCCTCCGACTCCCCGGGGGGGATGTCGAGGCACCGGCCATCGTAGCCCAGCTGCTGCTTGGCCAGACGCTGCTCCGCCCTCAGCTGCTCCAGCCGCTGTGCCGTGCAGAAGCAGCGGTAGGCCTGGCGTCGCTCGAGCAGCAGGCGCGCGTGCTCCTGGTAGACAGCAGCCCTCTCGGACTGCCGGTAGGGGCCGCACGGCCCGCCCACGTCCGGCCCCTCGTCCCACTGCAGCCCCAGCCAGCGCAGGCTGCGCAGGATCGCCTCCTCCGACTCGTGGCTGGAGCGCGTCTGGTCGGTGTCCTCGATGCGCAGGATGAACTTGCCCGAGTGGTGGCGGGCGAAGGCGTAGTTGAACAGAGCGACGTAGGCGGTGCCCACGTGGGGGTCGCCGGTGGGGCTGGGCGCGATGCGGACCCGCACCTCTGTGCTGGACTCGGACATGGCAAGCGCTTAGCAGAAGGTGCAGTCCCGGGTCAAATCCTCCCCCCGGGCCCGCTGATTGACCAGGCCCCTCCCCGCGGTTATCTTTGATGCATGAGGCGACTTTCGTATGTTTTCTCCATGGTTTTACTGGCGTTCGTGGCATCGTCGAGCCAGGCCACCATCATCCTCGAGCTCGACCTGCCGCAGCTGGTCGGTCGTTCCGACGTCATCTTTGTTGGCAAGGCGATCAAGACATACTCCCACTGGAGCGAGGACAAGCGGCACATCGTCACCGACACCACGTTCCAGGTCTCGACGGCGGTCAGCGGCGTGTCTCAGGGCAAGAGTGTCGTCATCCGGCGGCTGGGCGGCGCGGTGGGGGGCATCGGGATGCGGGTCAGCGGCGCGCCCTCGTTCAACAAGGGGGACGAGGTGCTCCTGTTCACCGAGAAGCGCGGCAACGGCAAGCGCTATGTGGTCGGGATGAAGCAGGGCGCCTTCCGCATAACCCGCGACCGGACCGCCCGCCAGGTGGTCCAGACCCGCCTCGACGGGCTGGCCCTGGCGCGGCGCAGCCCACAGGGAAGGCTGCAGATGATCGAGCGGCGGGAGGCGGGACCCGAGCTCCTTGGTCACTTCGTCAACCGGATCCGCCAGACCATCGCACTGTGCGCCAGGGAGAAGACCCGATGCCGCAGCCGCGAGTAGTCGCCGCGACGCTGCTCGCCGCCCTCGTCTGCGTCCCGGCGGCGGGGCTGGCCTACGTCCGCAGCACGACGACCAACACCGCAGCGCCGCTGATCTGGATGCGCAGCAACTGCGTCCATGTTCGGGTCAACTCCAAGGGCAGCGATGACATCAACGATGGCAGCGACGTCGCCGCCGCCAAGAGGTCGATCGACAACTGGCGCAAGCTGATCGGGGCGTGTTCCTACTTCAAGTTCGTGGTCCTGGACGACTCCCCCGACGCGAAGCCCGAGTTCACCAGGAGCGGCGTCAACGAGAACGTGATCTACTGGGAAGAGAACGACTGGAAGCACGACAGGATGGCCGCGGCCATCACCACGGTCTTCTTCCTCGAGAAGCAGGGCGACGAGCGGGACGGCCGCATCCTGGACGCTGACATCGAGCTGAACGGACGCTGGTTCCACTTCTCCTCCGCCGGCACGATACACAAGACCGACGTGGAGAACACCGTGACCCACGAGCTGGGCCACCTGATGGGGCTGGATCACCCCTGCGACGACGGCGCTCGCCAGCCGGTGCCCAAGGACCACACCGGCGCCACTATCCCCTCCTGCACCACGGTCCTGGGCTCCACCAGCGACCCCAAGTACGCGGCGATGCGCGACACAACCATGTTCAACTTCGCCGACCCGGGAGAGACCAAGAAACGATCCCCGGAGGCCGACGACGTCAAGGGGATCTGCGAGATCTACCCGACCGCACAGGCCCCGAGCGCATGCGAGCCCGTGAGCTACGACGAAAACAACGGGGGCTGCGACGTGGGCGGCAGCCCGCCGCCTCTCGCGAGCCTGCTGATCTGGGCCCTGCTCCTCGGCCTGCCGCTCGCCGCCCGACGCCGGAGCGGCTGAGCCTGACAGACTACCTCTCGGGGGCGCGTGCCGGCCGGAGCTGGCCCTCGAGCCGCTCGGCCAGCCGGTCCAGCGCCTGCTTCAGCTTGAGCTGCTCGCTGCCATAGCCGGCCCAGTCCCCCTGCCCCACCTTCTTGCGCCCCTCCTCGTAGTGACGCCTGGCCTGCTCGATCAGCTCCTGCGTGCCCTGTGCGCCGATGCCCACCGGCTGGCTGGCCGGAGGCTGCTGGCCCTGGTCGACCTTGACGCCGAACACGTTGTACAGGGCGTCGCGCAGGTCGGGCTTCATCGTCAGGTGCTTGCCGAAGGAGACGATGACCTGCTTCAGCTCGGGCAGCTGGGTCTGGGTCGCCTCGAGGTAGATCGGCTCGACGTACAGGATCGAGTCCTTGATCGGGATCACCAGCAGGTCACCGCGGATCACGGTCGAGCCCTGCTGGTTGCGCAGGGTGATCCACTGGGAGATGTAGCTGTCCTGGTCGATGCGGGCCTCGATCTGCATCGGACCGTAGATCAGCTTCTTCTTGGGGAAGGTGTAGACCAGCAGCTTGCCGTACTGGTCCCGGTCGCAGCGGGCGGTCATCCACGCCACCATGTTGTCCTTGTTGTTCGGCGTGAAGGGGACCATCAGCAGAAACTCCTCCTGCTTCTCGCCCGGCAGCTTCATGATCATGTAGTAGGCGGACATCCGCTCGGTCTGGGTCACCTGCTTGGCGCTGACGCCGCCCTTCATCGTGGACTGCTCCTGCTGCCGACCGAGGGTCTTCTCGCCCAGCTCGCGGGAGACGCGCCACTTGTCCTCCTGGTTGTAGAACACCTGCGGATCAGTCATGTGGAACGACTCGTACATCACCGCCTGGATCGTGAACAGGTCCTTGGGGTAGCGCACGTGGGCCTTGAGCTCCGCTGGCATCTGGCTGGCGGGCCGGAACAGGTCGGGGAAGATCTTGGAGTAGGTCTTCACCATCGGGTCCTTGTCGTCCCAGATGTAGAACGTCATCTTGCCGTGGAACGCGTCCATCACCACCTTCACCGAGTTGCGGATGTAGTTGATCCGTTTGCCTCGCCCCAGCTCCGTCGGCTGCGAGTATGGGTAGCGGTAGCTGATGGTGTAGGCGTCCTGGATCCAGAACAGCCGGCCGTCCACCACGGTCATGTAGGGTTCCTGATCCAGCATCAGGAAGGGCGCCACCGCCGACACTCGCTCCTGGACCGAGCGGTTGTACATGATGCGGCTGTCCTCGGTGAAGTAGGTCGTGAATAGCAGGTTCAGGTCAGCCATGCGGATGGTGAAGAGCAGCCGGCGCAAGAACGTGCCGATGCCGACGCCGCCGTCGCCCTGGTAGGTGGTGTAGACGTTCTCCTTGCCCTTAGGGTAGTCGAACTCCTTGGTGGTGGTCTTGACCAGCGCGAACTCGCTGGTGGCCTGCCCGTAGTAGATCTCGGGACGACGGATCTTCATGTGCGGGTAGCGCGACTCGGGTGGGATGTCCTTGATCCACAGGTCGGGCAGCCCCTCCCCCACCACGAGCTTCACCGGGCTGAGGCAGACCCCGTAGCCGTGGGTGTACTGCAGGTGCTTGTTGACCCAGGTCTGCGACTGCTCGGGCAGGTTGGTCACCACAAGCTCGCGGGCCGAGAGCATCACCTGCCAGTAGCGATTGTCCGCGGTGTAGCGGTCGACGTTGATCGAGGGGAAGTCGTAGTACGGCCGCAGCACCTGGACCTGCTTGTAGGTGGCCCTGAGCGGGCGGTGGTCCCAGATCTTGATGTTCTCGATCGTGCCGGTGTTCTGCTCCAGGTCCTTCAGGGTCAGGTCGTCATTGGCCGAAAACTCCTCGACCTTGATCTGATCGAGGTCGTAGGCCGCCCGCGTGCCCTTGATCGCCAGATCCAGGTAGGGCTTCTCCTTGTCCAGCTCGTTGGGGTTGACCACGAACTTCTGCACCATGGTGGGCAGAACGAAGGTCCCCAGCAGGTAGAGCACCACCAGCCCGCCCAGGGCGTAGGCCGGCTGCTTGGTCGCCTTCTTGCCGGTCGGCTTGCTGTAGATCAGATAGAGCAGAAACAGCGCGCACGCCACGCTGGCGGCGATCATCACCCGGTAGACGTACAGGTTGACGTAGACGTCGGTGAAGGTGGCGCCATAGGCCACTCCCCGCTTGGAGAACAGGAGCTCGTACATCTCGATCCGCCAGCCCCAGGCGATGACCAGCAGGATGCTGGCCAGCGCGAACAGCAGGTGCGCCTGCACGCCGGACGACATCTCGAGGATGTGCCCCTTGAGGTTGACCGAGCCGCGCAGGAAGTACACCACCGCGTTCAGCACCAGGCACAGGCCGGTGAGGTAGACCAGCCACTGCTGGACGAACTCCATCGTGGGCAGGACGAACAGGTAGAACCCGACATCCTGGCCCAGGATCGGCTCCTGTGATCCGAACGAGGTGCGGTTGAAGAACCTCAGCGTCTCTTCCCAGTGGCGCGAGGCCCACCAGCCCATGATCGCGGCGACGATCAGCGCCGCGGCGACCACCACCGGGGTGGACACCTTCTTCACCAGTTCCTTGATGTCCATCACGTCGCCGCTGGACGTGGGGATGGTCCAGTCGGCGCGGGGCTTGCTGAGCTTGCGGATCAACAGGATGTGCAGCATCAGCATCAGAAACGCGACGATGCCGAAGCCGACCCCGATGCCCACCTGGGCCAGAAACACGGTGAGGAACACCGAGCCGAACCCGAGGTGCTTGAACCACAGGAAGTCGGTGTAGAAGTTGCCCATGCCCGCCAGCACGGCGGCCACCACCACGAGGATGATGGCGAGGATCAGGAGCTTTTTTCTCATGTCACCCACCGATATCTGATGCTATTACGCTGTCCGGCCGAAACCGCGGACGCGTGGCAGATAAGCATGTCCGGACCGATCTGGCAAGGCGCGCGAGGCGGGGAGCCTCCCCTGGAGTGCGGGCCAAGCGCGCAGCACTTCCACTGCGGGGCGGGCCGTCAGGGTACCAGCTTGTAGCCCAATCCATAAACAGTGAGAATGTGGCGTGGATTCTTGTGGTCCGCCTCGATCTTGCGTCGCAGCTTGACGATGAAGTTGTCCACCGTGCGGTTGGTGGGCGACGCCCCGATGCCCCAGATCTTGTCCAGGATCTCGTCGCGAGAGACCGGCTCCTCCTTGCGCTCGAACAGCAGCTTGAGGATCTCCACCTCGTAGAAGGTCAGGGGCAGGGTCTTGCGGCTGCGGGTCAGTGTGTGCTTCTTCAGGTTGACCTCGCACGAGCCGATCTTGATCACCAGCTCCTCGCCGCCTGTACGCTCCATCCGCCGGAAGATCGCCTTCACCCGGGCCAGGAACTCGCCGACGCTGAATGGCTTGGTGACGTAGTCGTCGGCCCCCACCTCCAGCCCACGGATCTTGTCTGACTCCTGGCTCCGGGCCGTGAGCATGATGATCGGCACCTGCTTGTTGAATGAACGGATCTGCTCGCAGACCTGATAGCCGTTGGTGTCCGGCAGCATCAGGTCGAGGATGATGAGCTCGGGGGCGGTCTTTCGTGCCTGCTCGATGCCCTCCTGGCCGGTCGCCGCCGACATCACCGTCAACCCCTCGAACTCCATGGCGTCGCGGAGCCCGCGAACCATGTCTGGCTCGTCCTCGATGACCAGGACTGTCTTGGGCAGTGGGTTCTTCATGGTCCACCAGACCCGATAGCTACCCCTTCGCCTCCCCACGCACGGGGATTGTTACCTCAAAACTGGCGCCCTTGCCTAGATCGCTTTTGGCGATGACGCGGCCTCCGTGAGCCATGGTAATCTGTTTGACGAGGCTGAGGCCGATCCCGCTCCCACGCGCCGGCTGGGATCGCACCGCCTTTGCACGATAGAACCGGTCGAAGATCCGCGGCAGCTCGTCCCTCGGGATCCCTGGTCCCTGGTCCGACACGGTGAGCTTCAGCACCTCGTCTCGATGCCCGAGCTGGACCCGGATCTCCGCCTTCTTCTCCTCGGTCACGCCGTACTTGAGCGCGTTTTCGAGCAGGTTGAGCAGCAGCAGGGTCATGGCGTTCTCGTCCAGCAGGGTATCGGGAAGATCCGCTTCGATCTCGGTGTGCAAGGCTATCCCGCCTTGCTCGGCGCGGAAGCGACAGAGGTCGACGCCCCGCTCCACGACCGTGCGGAGATTGCCGAGATGGAACTCGTATGCTGGCTTACCCCGCTCGATTCGTGCGAAGTCAAGGACATTGTCGATCAGGCGTGAGAGTCGGTCGCTCTCGCGAGTGATGATCTCGGCGTACTCCCGCGTGGTCTTCGCATCGTTGGTACGCCCGAGTGACAGCAGCTCACCGAACATCCGAATCAACGACAGCGGGGTCTTCAGCTCATGGGTAACGTTTGAAATAAACTCGCTCTTCAGGCGATTGGCATGTGCCTCTTTTCGAATGGCGAGCAGTAGCACCATCATGCCTATCAGGATCACTCCAATCGCGCCCCCGACCAGCACGATGTTGTAGGTTCGCCGGGCACGGACCTCCCGCCGCAGAGCACCCACCTCCGTGGGAGCGATCTGCAGCCGCCACTGATACAGGGTGGTGGGGAAACGCTCGACAAAGACGAAGGTGCCATCCGAGGGAACACTGCGGCCGAAGATCGCCCGCCCTGCCTCGTTTAGCACGGCGATGAACCTGGTATCCTCGAGCTCCTTGAACTCATCACGGAAGATGTCTCCTGTGATGTAGGGCAAGTTCATGTTGAGGGCGATGTAGTAGTCCCGTCCGGACGAGCGGCGTCGAATATAGGAGATCAGGTAGGACCTGCCCTCATAGGTCTTGTGCAGGTGCTTGTGGGCATTGAGACGTAGCTTGGAAAGGTCCATGTCCTGTACGATCTTGTTCAGGAAAACCCGTCTGAATCCCAACAATCTCGACTTGCGGAGCTTGGAGACCAGATGTACCAGCTGGCGGTGCTCGTCCAGCACCACCACGGTCTCCACCACTGGGCTGATGCGGACGATTCGACGCCAGAGCTCCTTGAACTCGCGGGGATCATCCAGCCGAACCATGCGGAATAACATGCGGTCGCTGTCGATGATCACCTTCTCGACGCGGTCGATGAGCTTCAGCCCGACGACGCGGTTGCTGCTCTCGAGAGACTCCTCGCTGCGGGTGGCCAGACGACTTACCGCATGGTAGCTGTAGTAGCCCAGCGCCAGCGCAGCCACCATGATCGCCAGGAAGATCAGCGTCAGGAGGGAGAACCAGCGTGATGGGAGAACCATTGATACCCCTTGGAATACTTACGTACCATGACGGCAGGGGAGGCCGCAAGGCTGTGTCCGCTACACCCATGGCGCAAGAATCCATGAATTACGGAATGCAATCCATGAATTACGGAATGCTAGTGGTGAAGGAATGTCGCATACGGTCTTGCCAGGTGTGCCACGGTGTGCTAGTGAGCGAAGATACTCCCGTTTGGTGGCAAGAAAACTCAGCACTGACACATGGACTATATGTTTGAGGACGATCTGTTCGAGGTTGGGGCCGAGGTAGACGCCTACTGCACACGCTGCAAGACGGACACCCCGCATACGGTCGTCACCAAGTACGAAGACGAGATCCGCAGCGTCACCTGTACAACCTGCAACACGACGCACGCCTACCGGCCGCCCAGGGGCGAGACCGACGAGGAGATACCCGAGCCGATCGCTGTGCGGCGGCGGCAGGCGCTGCACAAGCTGACCTGGGAAGCTGCCATGGAGCAGCTGGATCCCTCGACCGCGGTCGACTACTCCCCCAGCGCGCTGTACCTCGAGGGCCAGGTGATCGAGCACCCGACTTTCGGGGTCGGCTGCGTCTCCGAGGTGCTGAGCGACACCAAGCTCGAGGCCCTGTTCCAGGACGGCCGCAGGTTGATGGTACACAACCGGGAGGACCTCAAGATCGTGACGCCCAAGCGGGCAAGGAAGACCAAGACGGCCGTCGCAAGAAAGGCCGCACCCAAGGACACGTCCGGTGGGGCGGGCGGGCGGAGCAAGAAGAAGGCTCCCGCCAAGCCCGCCAGGACCGCAGCCAAGGCCAAGCCCTCGAAGAAACCGGCGGCCAAGGCCAAGGCCGGCTCGCGCACCTCCACGAAGAAGAGCAAGGGGACCGCCAAGAAGCCTCCCCCTGCAAAGAGCCCGAAGAGCGGCGCCAATAGCAAGCCGTCTGGTGGACGAAGCAACAAGCAGGCCGGTGGGCGGAGCACCAGCAAGCCCTCGACCAAGCGATCCAAGGCCACCGCACCCAACAAGGGCAAGACCTCCGGGGTGAAGTCCACAGCGCAGCGCAGGAAGGCATCCGCCAGCTCCTGAGGCAGCTGTCATGTCCGACCGTCCAGTCTACGAGAAGGAGTATTCCGACTACCTCGCCCGCGCCGAGACCGAGCTCGGCGACACGCCGGTCGGACAGTACGCCAAGTTCGGCGGCCGCCTGGTCAAACGGCTGGGGCGCGAGGAGTTCGTCGAACACCACGACCTCTACCTCGAGATCCGTCGGACGTACGACGAGATCCTGCGCCATGGCGACACCGTGAACGACGCCATCGTGCAGATGCTCAACGAGCACGCCTCCGAGCTGCTGCTCAAGATCTGACCGCCCGTGCCCGGATCCAAGGCAGTCGCGAGCCGTCGCGGGAACCACCTGACCGACCTGCTGCTGGTGCTCCCGCTGCTGCTGTTCTACGAGGTCGGCGTGCTGTTCGCCGACGTGATGAACGGTGCAGACTTCCTGACCGGCGCCCTGCTCCGGCTCGTCGGACTGAAGGGGTTCCTCGGCGTGCAGGCCGGCATCCTGCTCGTGTCCATAGCGCTGGCGCTCCACCTGCGACGGAGCCAGAAGTTCGAGATGCGCAACTTCATCCCGGTGCTGCTCGAGAGCGGTGTCTACGCGCTGACCATGGGGACGTTGATCCTGTTCGTGATGACCGACCTGCTGGGGATCGACCCGCGGCTGGCCGCGAGCGCGGTCCAGCGCACCGGCCTGTTCGACAAGCTGGTGCTGTCGGTGGGAGCAGGGGTCTACGAGGAGCTGGTCTTCCGCCTGCTGCTGCTGGGCGGGCTGCTGTGGGTCGGCGACCGCCTGCTCAGGCTGCGCAGGTGGGTCTCGATCGTCCTCGCCTTCGCCATCAGCTCCGTGCTGTTCTCCCTCGCTCACCACCTCGGGCCGATGGGCGAGCCCTTCCGCATCGGGGTCTTCACCTACCGGGTCATGGCGGGTCTCTTCTTCGGCTCGCTGTTCCGGTTTCGCGGCTTCCCGATCGCCGTGTGGACACACGCGCTGTATGACATCTATGTGATGGTCCTGGGCTGACCGCCAATCCGAGTAGAGGGGCTCGGCTCACAGACTATCACTGAGGTGAGATGACCCATGAGCATTCCAAACACAGGGAAGAAGGAGGTTCGACCCATCCACCCGGGGGAAATGCTCCGGGAAGATTTCCTGCCCGACTATGAGCTTTCCGTCTCTGGTCTCGCGGAGGCGTTGGGCGTTTCGCGTCAGACCGTGAACGAGCTTCTTCGTGAGCGGCGTGCAGTCAGTCCGGAGATGGCGCTCCGGCTCTCGCGCCTGTTCGGCAATTCTCCCGAGTTCTGGCTCAACGCGCAGCGTGCAGTGGATCTGTGGGATGCGGCCCAGGAAATCGAGTCCGAGGTCAAGCGGATCAAGCCCTTGACCGTCGCATGACGACGGCATGCGGCCGGCGCTTCGTGGACGGGATGTGGCTGGTGCTGATCTGGCGTGGTTCGCGTGCTCGAGTCGGGGCGCCGAGGTCAGGTGGCAGCGACCTCGCCGCTGAAAGCCCGCAGGGCCGAAATGCCGGCCGGGATCTCGTCGTAGACCCGCCCGAGATCGAGAGTGCCGTAGGAGTGCGCGATGAGATTGCGAACCCCGGCGCACCGCGCCATTGCTGTCGCTGTCGGCGCGATCAGGACCCCTCTTTGCGCGAGGATATCGAAGTGCTCGCGCGCAGTGGTCGGTAGCGGCCAGCCAGCGTCCGCGATCAGGTGAGCGGCGATGTCGAGCGCATCCTGAAACACGAGGAACAGGTTGAAAGCCACCGATTCCTGCGCATCCCGATCAGCGACGAACGTGCTCCTGTCTACCGGCAGCTTGTCCTCGATACGGGCGATGCGGTCGTGGATGTCCGACAGCCTCTGCTCGAGCAGGTGAGTATCAACCATGTGCCTTCGCCCGTGCACGGACGGCGCCGCCGATCCGGCGGAGATAGGGCTCGAGATCGGCGTAGGCCAGCGATGCAGCTGCCCGCAGGCCGATCCATGCCCCCGGTCTGGACTCGTAGAGCGGCAAGCCGCAGTTGGCGACCTCGCGCCGAAGGATGACCGACGTCGTCTCGTCCTCGACGATGAGATCGACCTCGCGGCGCAGGACTGCGGACAGCTCGGCCGCCAGATCCAGCCGCTGCCTCAGCGTCCAACGCGCCTGGTGCCGAAGCCGCACGTAGATGTCGATGTCGCTGTCAGCCCGCTGCCGTCCCCGAGCCGCCGACCCAAACAGTACCACGGCATCCACATCCGATCTCCCCGCAAACACGCGGGTGACGGCTGCGCTGATCTCGCTCATCGCTTCATATTCTGGCACGGACTCGAAAAAGATCCAACGAGCTGCCAAGTAAGGTCAGAAGGTAGGAACCAGGGCTACGGGCGCAGGTCTTCCTGCGAGAATCCATCAAGCGACAGCCTTGAAGTTCTGACGCCGGGACCAAAACCGGAGCCGGGACCGAAACCGAAGCCGGAACCAGAAGCGGCACCGGCCACCCCGGGCTGGTTCTCCATCGCGCCCGGGAGCACTCGGACCCTGTGGCCCTGATGCACGAGGGGAAGGGTGCGCGCGACATCGACGAGCCACCTGCCGAGATTCCGCCCAAGGAGATGAGTCGCGCGATCCTGGAGCTGAAGAAGAAGCACTACGCCGACTGGGCCGACCATCCGTTGCCGCCGCTCGGCGGCAGGACGCCGCGAGAGGCCGTCCGGACCAGGGCCGGCCGGGAGCAGGTGGACCTCCTGATCAAGGACTGCGAGAACCGCGAATCGCGGGAACCCGAGGGACAGCGTTACGACTTCTCGGTGCTGCGGCGGGAGCTGAGGCTGAGCACGTAGGAAGGAGCGCGCGAGCGCAAACACACGACAATCATCGGCGATCGTACCCTCGCGTGATGCTCAGTGGGCACGTTCTTCTGTGCTACCATGAGATCCATGGGGAAGGTGGCCTGGATCATGCTGCCCCTGCTCTGGGGCTGCGTGTTCGACCGTTCCGGGCTGGACCCGACGCTGTCCAGCGCGCCGGACGACCGCGCGCCAGGCGACCAGCCGGCAGCCATGCTGGACCTGGGCACCCGGCTCGAGGCTGGCTCGCCCCTGGGCGACACCACCCTGGATGGAGCGCGGGCTCCGGACGCCCCTGCGGCCGACGTGCTGCCGCCGCCCGACACGGTGTTCATGCCGGACAGCTCGCCCTGCATCCTCGACGAGTTCACCGGCCCGACGGGCTGGAAGGTCACGCCGCAGCGGGGCGACTGGGTCTGGAAGTCCCCCAGCACGATCCGGCAGCAGAAGATCGACGCCTTCGGCGCTCACGCGCTGGTCCAGGGATCCGAGCCGATGGTCAGTGGGTTTTCCGCGCAGACGACCTGCACCGTCACTGACGTCTACGACAACGGAGCCGGGCAGGGCGCGGGGCTCTCGCTGCTGGTCAAGAAGGTCAGCTCCAGCCATCCCTACCGGCAGGTGATGTGCCTGACCTGGGTCTATGGCGGATCCTCCACGACAGCGAATCTCGCCCTCGCCTACTACCAGGGGCAGTCGTACACGGCCTACTCATTTTCGGGCGCGAAAAAGTCCCTGAGCTCCTGCCCCAAGGGCGTCCCGGTCACATACACGATGAGCGTCAAGCAACAGGGCGCCGCCTGGATGGCGACCTGCGCCATCGCGTTCGGGTCGGTCACCGAGTCCGTGACGGCAAATGTGTCCTCGATCGTCGATGCCACACCGCTTGGGGTCGCACTGTTCTCGACCGGCGTGACCGCGGACTTCGACCGGGTCGAGGTCTGCCCGGCGCCGTAGCAGCCGAGGAGGCGTGGCGATCAAGCTCTGGTGAAGCGGACCGCTTCACTCTGGATCCCCTCGAGGGTCCCCTGTTCAGGGGACAGATCCAAGGGAGGCCCAGGGATCCCGCCCGTGCTGTCCGAGATCATCCTCAAGCTGATGGCGAAGTGCGCCGAGGATCGCTACCAGAGCGCCTTTGGCCTCGGGGCGGACCTGAAGCAGTGTCTCGACATGCTCGCCTCGAACAAGCAGATCTCCTCCTTCGTCATCGGCCGGCGGGATGTCCCGGACAGGCTCCAGACCCCGGTGTTGCTGCTGACGGCCGCCCAAACGAATTCATCATGCATACAAGGGATTGACCTACTCTGACCGCCCCGTGTCCCACCAGGCCGCGAGCTCCAGCTCGACGGCAGCGAAGGGCTCGACGCGGACGACCTCGTCGCCGTGGTGCACGGCGGTGAGGATCCATCCGGCCTCGCCGAGGTGGAAGACCTCGAGGGTACGGGCCTGTGGATCGACGAGCCAGAGGTCCAGAATCTTCTCGCGCGCGTAGATGCGAAGCTTGCGGGCACGGTCCACGGCCACCGTCGAGGGCGAGAGCACTTCGCAGACCCAGTCCGGGGCCAGCGCGAAGTAGGCCGTCAAGGGGAGCGCGGGCATGCGGCTCTTGCGCCAGCCCGCGATGTCCGGGACCAGCACGTCCTCGCCGAGGTGCAGCTCAGGCTCGTCCAAAATCCACCAACCGCCGGGACCGCCCCGGCCGCGGCCAAAAGGCGGGCCGAGGTCCCCGCCGATCGTCGAGGTGGCGTTGGCATGGATCGGCGCGGGCCGGGGGCTCACCACGAGCTCTCCGTCGATGATCTCGCCGACCACGTGCTCGGGCAGGGCGCAGAGATCATCGTAGGTCGCTCGGCGCTTCGCGGGTGTTGCCATCGCGCATCGCTCCTTGGGCCTTCGCTCCATTCTGCCACGATGATCCGCCTTGTCCAGCCTTTGGCCCTGAACCTTTCATCCCACTTTCATCGAGAACACATCGAAAAACTACCCCCCCGAGGTAAGATAAGGTAGGATTATATCCTACCCAGCCGGAGCATAACGTGCCGCAGTCCGACAATCCTCAGCTCGAGTGGACCCGGGTATTGCTCGAGCGCCGGTACTGGACGTCGCTGTCCGTGACCGTGATGGCGGCCTTCGCCTGGGCGCTCGTGATCCTCGGCGGGTGGGACAGGACCTCACCGCTGTGGTGGGCCCTCGCGCTGGTCACCGGGGGCGGCGGCCTGGTCTGGCTCGCCACGTTTCACACCCTGGGCCAGGTCCAGCGCCGGCTCCGAGGGCAGCTGCAGGAATTGCGCTGCTTCATCCCGCGCGCCGCCGCCGCATCCCGGAGCGCCCCGACAGGGGCGCGAGGGCGTGCCGCAGATTCATCCCGCAGCACCCCGTCAGGGGTGCGAGGACCGGCACGCGCGCGCCGCCCCGCAGGGGCGCGAGGAACGCAATTGCGGCCGGCGGCCTGACGTAGTCCTCGACGGCGGGAGTTCCAACCCTATTGTCGGCAGGGCTTTGGGCTGGCGGACGTTCGGCCGTCGTCGTGCCCAAACCCTGCCTCCGTATGGGTGGAACTCCCGCCGAGTACATCTAACGAGGCGCCGCCTCAGACCGACGAGTTTTATCACAGTCCAGCATGTCATCGTGGCGCGGCGTTTCATCGTAGCCCGTCGTCGTCGGCGCCTCGCGTCGACAGT
>Ga0180009_10003578_pt1 | contig 17630 bp, 15 predicted proteins | sample OS_PC_MetaG_FD_123537 | JGI IMG/M metagenome (GOLD analysis project Ga0180009, IMG submission 123537) | Groundwater microbial communities from the Aspo Hard Rock Laboratory (HRL) deep subsurface site, Sweden - OS_PC_MetaG | ecosystem: Environmental > Aquatic > Deep subsurface > Groundwater... | reverse complement strand
TGTTGATATTATATCTTTTAGCTAGTTTGATAAAAACATCTATTATTCCAGGGAACACATGAATATGTTTATGACTATCTAAATGTGTTGGTTTAATTCCTGCATTCAAAACTTTTCTTATTTGTTCTTCTGCTTCTTTTTCAACTTCTTTTAAATTTATTTTATGGAGCATTGCATTAATGATATTTTTAGTTGTTAAGTCATTATTCTCAGTTAAAGTTTTAGCTTGAGTTAGCGGCCTGCCTTGTGTTAAATTAATATGGATTCCAACTTTTAGTTTGAATTTTTTTGCAAGTTTTACTGCATCATCAAAAGAATTGCCATTTGGCATTATTGTTGTAGAATTGACAATGCCATATTCAAAACAATCAACAATTCCTTTATTTGTAAACTCGCTAAGTCCAAAATCATCTGCATTAACAATTAATTGTTTCATACTACCGCCTTAAAACCAAAATATATTATTCCTAATAATATTTCAAAAGCAAATATTGAATACACAACATCCTTTTCATAAACCTTATTTTTAATTTTCTTTAATAATTTTATAGAAAGATGTTCTAAACCATAGACTTTGTTGTAAGGAGTTTCTAAACTTCCATCTTCGTTTACTTTTGCAAAACTTTCTTTTTGCATCTTACCACGAGCTTTTAAGATTAATTCTATGAAATAAGGGATGAACAAAAATAAGGCCGCTCTTTCTAAATTAGCTGTAATGGCTAAAACTGCAACCATTGCACCAACAGAGTAAGTTAAAGTGTTTCCCGGGAAAACTTTTGCAGGGAACTTGTTAAAATAATAAAATGTTATTAATGCAAATACCATGCATAATCCCATAACAGCTATATGAGGGTTATTATTTTTCCATGCTAAGAATGAAAGTATTGATAATATTATGGTCCCCATGCCTGCTTCTAATCCATTATAACCTGCCAACATGTTAAATCCGTTAGCAGCTGCACTAATTGCAATAGGTACTACTAAGAGAGGAAATAATACTCCAATATTTATTTGTCCAATTAAAGGCAATGCCAATGTTGAATGCCCTGCATTTACTACAACCATTGGGAGTGAAGCAAATAAAACTAAGAAAGGTTTTTGCATTTGTCTTAAACCAATTTTCCAACCTAAGATGTCATCAACCATTCCTATTATTCCCACTAGCAAAATAGTTGCTAATGCAGCCATTATTGTTAAATCTCTTCCTAATAATGAAGTTAAATTAGTATGTTCTATAAAAAATGTGTCAACAGCGATATAAAATAAAGTGCCTAAAATGAAAGCAAATAATACTATTATGCCTCCTAATTCTGCAACTTCTCTTTTATCTGGTTTGTTCATATCTTTGCCAATTAAACCAGCTTTCTTAGCTCTTTTAATCCAATGTGGCATAAGAAAAGATACAAATATTAAGCTTAATGTAAAACTCAATAATATTATTGGATATTGAAATATCATTAATTTATTCTTATATTAGGGCACTTTAAAAAGATTATGAAACTGCTTTGTCCAAAATAAAAGTTTTGGATAATAAATTTATTAAATAGAAGATTTCTACTGATAGTTCATAGTTAATATTTAGCTATTATGGGTATAGCCAGAGAAACATAATCCTTATAAATTTTCCAGGCATTAATTATCTTATGAAAATAGATGAGATTGTAGGTTTAGGTTTTACTTGGTTGTTGAGATTATTTTTATTTGTTACAGGAATAATTTATTTAATCTATGGAGATCCTGTGGGCTTTACAATCTATATGTTCATGTTTATCTTATCTTTATTGCCAGTGATGCTTGGCCAGTTATATAAGATTACATTTCATTGGTTAGCCCAGTTAATTTTAGCATTTTTATTTGCTGTCCACATGTTTGGATTTTTGGGAGCTTATTTATGGTTTCCATTCTATGATGATCTTGCACATATCTTAGGTTCAGCAATGCTGGCATTTATTGGTTTTGCAATTATTTACGCAATGAATTATGCTGGAAAAATAAGAGTTAATTTATCTATGATGGGTATCTTTACTTTTATTTGGACAATGGCTATCGGCGCAGTTTGGGAAATAATGGAATTTATTTGGGATAATATAGTTATTTTGTCGCATGAGTATGGGTTTGCTCAAAATTCTTTGTTTGACACTATGAGTGATTTATCATTGGATGCAACTGCCGGTGTTTGTGTCGCATTGTTTTGTATATTTCTAATAAAACGGATTGAAAAGAAACATATTAAGGGATTTTTCGAACCATTTGCTAAAATAGTTCAAAGAAAATAATTATTTTTTTAATTCTTTTAGATAAGAACTTAACTTTTTAACACCTTTTACAGGCCTTAATCTATAAGCTAGCAACCCTAATAATCCTAAGACAATAATGATTAAAATAATCGCAATTGTTAAACTCTTACTTTTATCTTCTTTTGTATCTTCTCTTAATTCGCTAAAATTTATAGAAATGTTCATCGGTCGATATTCAGTAATATTCAATCCTTGTTCAACTTTTTCTTCAGCTTCAAAAACCAAATCTAATATAATTGTTTGTGTGGCACCTTCATCAGATAAAATGTTGATATTGCCCTTATACTCGCCAGGCTTAACATTTTTATTTTTGTTAATCCAAATGTATTGTACATAAGTCACTTCTGGTTCAAATATTTCAAATGATGAAATGTTTAATATAACAATCTCTTGTAAATTTTCATCCACCTCAAATCTTATATTATGCAATGGAGAAGAATAGACATTCATTAATCGGACAGAACCTTCAATAGTTATATCTTGAGTGATCGAATCTTTTAAATTTTTAGCATCTTCATTTAATATAACTAAAGCTCCACTAAAATCTTCTTCAACAGTTTCATTCTTAACAACTTCTTCATCAATAATTTCTTCAGTCATATTAACTTCTGGCTCTTCAATAGTTTCAACCTGTTTTAACAATGGAATTTCATAATTTCTAGAATCAAAAGATAATATTATTTTGCTGTTTTCTATTATGTCTTGAAAAACATAATCTGCAAAAAGAAATTTTGATTCACCAGGATTAAGTGTGATTGAATTCCTTATAAGGTTTATAGCATCGTCATTATCACTTATAGTAATTTCAATTGGTAATCCCTTGCTATGCTGAAGTTTTATCTTTAATGAAGTCTCTTGCGAATTTAATTTTATAAAACCCGGATTGATGCTAAAGGAATTATCTCCCTGAACAACATTAAAACTTTTTTCAATAATTACATCAGTAACAGTGCCATTAATTAATTTTTTTTCTTTAAATTGCAAAGTATAATTCCCTTCGATTAAAGAAACAGGCAAATTGAAAGAAATATAATTTGCATCATTAATCAAAGTAGAAATAAACCCCACTGTAACTTTATTTTTATTAGAATCCAACAAGGACAGTTTAGATACATCTAAATTAGGATAAACTAATTCTGCTTGTATAGTTTCACCTGAAACATATTCTGTATCATAAATTTTTATTTCTTCTCCAATAGCAAAAGAACTTAATAAAACTATAAAAATTATGAAAAAAAATGTTATTTTCATTTCTTTAATAATTTTCTAGCTTCAGCTAATGACTTTGCAAGTTCATCATCTTTTTTATCAAAGGAAGACCGGCTCATACTTGGAGGCATACTAGGGGACCTTATAACAGGTTTAGCTGTTTTCATTGTAGATGGAGTTTCAGGAGACCTAGGCCTGAAATTATAACCTGACTTGGCAAATGGCCCTGCTGGCTTGTTGCTTTTGCTAAACAATCCTTTTTTGTAAGCATAATATCCACCGCCGCCAAAAATTAACAAGATTAAAAGGATAATAACAATTGTTCCAATTCCAGTTCCGCCTTCGTCAACTGTTGCCAAAGTACAATCATCTGGGCAATTATATTCATCCTCGCTACCTTCACAGAATCCATCACCGCAAACAGCTTTTTGAGTATCACCAAGTTCACAATCTTTCGGACAGCTGCCTTCTAAATCTTCAACATCATCACAAGCTCCGTCACCACAATAACAATCATCTGCACAATTTTCATAAGTTTCTCCTAAGTCAGATTCACAAATCCCGTTAACAACACAAATTTCATTTGAAGAGACAAATTCATCATCAAACAAACAATCTTCTGGGCAAATGTCTTCATCTTCTCCAGCTAAAAAATCACAATAATCATCACCGCATTCAACTTCAGTTTCATCAATAGGCTCAACAATATCTATATCTTCTACAGTAAAAGCAGCATATAATGCAGCAGCTGTTTCTGTAACAGTGCCTAAACTGCCGTCATCCTTCTGTTTAGTTTTTAACCATTCTGTTGCCAAACTAATTTCTTCAGTATAAGTCAAACTGTCTTCTTTTAAAGCGATAATTGCCAGTGCAGTGTCCATAACATTTCTGTTAAAACTGCTGTCTGATTTTTGTAAAGTTTTTAATTTTTCTAAATAAACAGAATCTTTTTTTGCTAAATATAACAATGAATTATGTATAACATTATCTTCTTCATACTTTTCAAATAAATACAAGCTGTTATCAATGTCGCTACCAATTAATTCAGAAGCCCATGCAACATAAAGTGTTGCTTCAGCTCTACAAGATAAGTCTCCTTGAGCTAACCCATAACATCCATTGTTAACAATCAAGTCAGCTTTATCAGTTTCTTGACTATCTAGAACATAAAAATTATTATCATTTTTGTAAATTAATGTAATTGTTTTTGCACCTTCTACTTTTAAACAATCAACAGTTAAAGTAATTCCTGGATTATTTTGTAAAAGGTTTGATTTAACACACCTGTCAATGTCTAAAAAATAACTATTTTGACATTGTGGAAATTTACCATTATTAACAGTAACTACTTTTTCTTCTTCATTATCACCTACAAACCATGAAATAGTACATTCACCGGAAATTGCAGTTGATAAAGGGGAAACTTCAATTGCCCACATTCCGCCTAATGAAGATCCAACCATCATTTCTTTAAGCTTTTCTTCAACATAAGTTACATTATCTTCTCTGCTCATTTCATTCATAGCTATTAAAGCCATTGCAGTATCTTTTGTTTTACAAGAACTAGGGAAGCAATAGTCATTAGACTGCTTTGAAAAAATCCAATCTATAGATTTTTCTGCCTTGTTAGTTAATCCTGCATTGTTAAATGCCAATACAGACCAAGTAGTGGCAGTAATATCATCTTCAAGGCTGCCATCAACACTTTTTGATGCTAACCAGTTATATGCTTTTTGTGAACTAAATTCTGCAGCGCTTACAGAACTAATTGCTAAAATAAAAAGAACCAATAACGCTAATAATCTTGTTTTTTTCATGAAAAAGCCCCCTTTTCTTATAAAGGATAATGAAATTAATTAACTATTTAAAGGTTTCTTTGCCTCGCTATTATATGTTTAGTAAAAACGAATTTTCAGAACTGAAAAAGCAATTTGAAAAAGAAAATCAATTAGAGTATTTTGCTAAGGGTCAGCGTTCATTAGTTTATAGGGCTAACTATAATAATCAAGAAGTAATTATTAAAGTTGAGAAGAAAAACACAGATGTTTTAAACAAAATTGTTAATGAAATAAAATGGTTAAAAGAATTAAATCAATACAATATAGGTCCTAAATTAATAGATTATGGTGGAGATTTTTTAATAGCTGAATTCATTAAAGGCATTTTATTTAAAGAATGGTTATTAATTGCTGAAAAAGAAGAAATCATAAATCTAGTTATTAAAATCTTAAAACAATGCAGAAAGTTAGATGAATTGCTGGTAAGCAAGGAAGAGATGCATAATCCTTTCAAACATATTATAATTAAACATAATGAACCAATAATGATAGATTTCGAACGTAGTCATACAACTTTAAAGCCGAAGAACGTGACGCAGTTCTTTCAATACCTGACTTCTGAAAATATTTCTGCAATCCTTAAAGAAAAAGAAATACTTCTTAAAAATACAACTGAAGCATTAAAAGAATATAAGAAAGATTATTCTGAAGAAAGCTTTCATAAACTTTTAGAATTACTGAAGTAAAGTATTAACAATCTTTTTGTAAATTTGTAATTCAATTACGGGATTTCTTCCAACATAACCAACAACATCTGCTCCAATAATCTTTTTCTTCTCTTTTATTAAAGTTAAAATTTGCATTAATTGTACACTTCTTAAAATCCCTGGTTCATAACAGGTTAAGAAATCATCACCATGCAAAACATCTAAATCCATAGAAACATAAACCTTTTCATGAGAATTATCTAACATTTTTTCAACAACCTTTAGCCATCCAGGTTTATATTGTTTGTTTTTATAATCATAAATATGGGAAGTGAATAAACACCTTGATCTTAATTCATCTTTTTGAGATTCAGGAACCATGTCTAAGAGTTCATAATAATGGTTTCCAATAAACATTAAATTATTAATCTTTTTTTTGACATTAGTATCTTTATAGATTTTTTCTAAAAAGTTTCCACAATCCAAATCTGATGCTTTTTTCCGCCACCAATCATGGTGTCTATCAATATGGATATAACAATATTCTTTGTTTAATTTATCCGCTAATTTACATAAACCATAAGTAAAGTGGTGTAAACGATTATTTCCATATAATGCTAAAACTCTTTCTCCTTCCTTAATATCAATTGATTTCCGTATTAATTTAGAAATAGATCTCTTATTTTTAAATAAAAAAGGATTATCCGTAGGTTTAACTCTATTTATTGGATAGCCTTCATGTTCAAAAAAAATTCCTAGTTCTTCACTATAATCATCTATTTCTAGGCCATATAATTTCCACTCAAGATTATCTTTAACCATAGATTTGACTTTTAATCATAATTTATAAGGTTTGTGATTAATGCATTTCGCATCTAATGCAAATGCCTTTTTCCTTGTCATAACAATTTTCACAGACATTTGCGCCACAATTTCTGCAAACATATTTTGCAATTTCTGCACCACATATATTGCATGGTTTTAATTGTTTCATAATAATTTAATATAACTTAAAATATTTAAAGATATTTATAGAACCTTAAACCAGGACAAGCCTTCAAGCATCTTACTAAAGGCAATAAATTCTTTGAAACTTTTAATTTTTTCAATCTTTTATATTCATATTTTTTAATAGCTTTTAACTCATTCAAACCATTTATTTTTAACATTCTTTCTTCAGTTAATTTTAGGGGGACATTATATTTATTTAAATTATAATTTAGATTTCTAATTTGTTGCTGGATATGGCCTATAATATTTTCTTTAGGAATGTTAAAGCGTCTTCTCAAGACTTTTACTAACTTAATGTAAGATTCAAAAGCCTTTTTTGTAGGTTTTTCCCAGTTTAAATTAGATGCAAATGCAATTCCAATCTTTCCAGAGTTTGGAACAGCATGGGCTCCTTTGAATCTTAATGGCCTAGTATAAAATATCTCTCCATTCTCATTTATTACAAAATGATAACCAATTGCAGCAAACTTTCTTTTAATCACATGAATGTTGTATAATTTGTCAATAGTTAATCTTGGAATACTGCCAGTATGATGTACTACAATAGTATTATAATCTCCCTTAGACAAATCCATCTCTTCTTTTTTTAACTTATAATTCGTAATTTTAATATTTAATTCATCTATTTTGGAATCTGTATAAGATATTGGTTGTGAAAAAAGTAATTTAAACCATATGTAAAAGTTATGTATGGTACCTTTAATTAAGCGTTTAACTTTTTTCATATTAATCAATAGGTTAATGTTTTTTATAAACTTATTTCAAAAAGATAAATTTATTAACATTAAGCTAATAAATTAACATGAGAGAGATGAAAGGCATAAGTAAAATATTAAAATGGTTTTTAGGAATTTTTGGTTCCTTATTCATGCTTGTAGGATTTATGCTATTTTTCTTTGGTTTAATTTTAAACAATATGGTTTCAAATTTAGATAATTTTGAAGAAGTAACTAAAACAACAATAGACACTTTTCTTGAAGAAAACAGGCCGGAAATCAGGGCATTTATGGAAGAAAGTTTGGTTCAGACATTAGGGTCTATGGATTTTATTGATAAAGATACAATAAAAATATTGTGCAGTGCTCCAGAATCAATGTTTGTTGAAGGTCAGGGAGCTTTAGAGTTTCAGGAGATATTGACAGAAAGAGTTTGTTCAGATTTAGATTCTAAGACAGATGATGAAATAAAAGATAGTATTTTTGATGCATTAATCGATCAAAATTTAGATTCTGTTTTGCAGATTGTAGAACAAACAGAAGAAGTGAAAACTGCATTAGAATCAAGCAAACAATCTTATGAAGCTGCAAAAGGATTTATTTTTGGAGGAGGCATAGTCTTATATCTTTTAGGAGTTTTCTTAATATTTTGGAGTTCCAGCTTTAAATGGAAGAAAGGAATTTATACAGCATCATTACAGACAGCAATAAAATTATTGACTGTTGCAGGAGTTTTCTTTTATATCAAATTATTGAAGCCAGAGAGTATATTAAAGTTAATGGATGGTTTAAAAGAACATTTTGCCGAGATGAATTCAATGAATGTTCCTCCAATTATAGTCAAATTTGCGGCTGCAGTAATGCTAGATTGGATTAGGTTGGCAACTAATCCTTTAATTCAATTAAGCATTTTAGTCGCAATTCCTTTTATTATCATAGTTGTAGTATTATTAATCGTAAGAAGTAAGGAAAGAAAGAAGAATAATTCTAAAGAACTTAAAGATGAAGTAGTTTAATCATCTGGGAAATAATCATCTAAAGTATCAGTCCCATCAATAATATCATTTAATAAATCTCTTAAATCATCAAATCCAAATTTTCGAGATAAATTTTCAATATCTTTTAGATATTCATCCATGTCTTTTGTATTAAAATCATAAAAGACATCTAGAAGTTCTTCAAGAATATCTTCATCATCAGCTATCTTTTTAATTATATTATCTAATCCCAAATCCGGCATATTAGGATAAAGTCCCTTTTTGTACAATTTGCACCATGTTCTGACTTTTTTGTAAGCTTTAGAATATTCATTTTGTTCGTTGTTTTTGTATTTTTCAAATTCATCAACTAAATCATCAAATAAGTCTAAAGGGTCAATATCTTTCATATTAATATAGAGTATCCTATTTATTATAAAATTAACTATTCCAAAATTTTTATAAAGGGGAAGTATTTTTAGCAGATGTAATGAAAGACAAAAAAATTGTTGCAAGGATAATAATTGAGGTATTGGGTTCTCCTAAAAACCATATAGAAGAGACTATGAAACTCATAATCGACAAGCTGAAAGAAGAGGAAGGCATTAATTTATTGAAAAGGACAACTTATGAATCAGAGCAACAAGAAAACGGTTTATGGTCCACATTTTCTGAAGTAGAACTAGAGGTTATAGGAATTCAAAGATTATTAGATGTTTGTTTTGATTATATGCCTTCAACTATAGAAATTTTAGATCCTGCAGGTTTAGAAATTGATAGCAATAATATGGCCGAAATCTTGAATGATTTAATGGCAAAACTTCACAGATATGACATGCTACTAAAAAACTTTAATGCAGAAAATACAATATTAAAAGAAAAATTAGAAAAGATTAGACAAGAAAATTTTGCCCTTATTAAAAAAGTTCAAGGATAAAAAATCAAGAAAACTATCCTCTTTTAATAATTCTTCAATTTCTTCTAAACTTTTCACTTTTTTTGTTTCATCAAAGATGCCATAATCTGTAGATCCTTTTTCATCATTATCAATAAGAACCATATTTGGAAATTTACTAAATTTACTAGGGTAAGCAATCATGCATGGTTTATCTTCGCCACCCCTATAATATTCTAAATAATCTATACCATCTTTTTTAAATCCCCTATTTTTCAATAAATCATATGCTATAATCTTAAAGTCAAAGTTTCCATCATTATTGATGTCTACTAATTTAACATATTTAACATTTATTGGTGTGGCATGTTTAAGAAAATTAGGTTTGAATTTGTATTCCTTTTCTAAATCAATTCTTGGATCAAATACTTTTGGAGAGAATTTTCCCGAAACTTTATTCCCATACTCCTTGGCAAATTTATTATATCTTTTTGCTAGGCTTAACCTGTCTAAAAGCCAATTATATGTCTGAAGTTTGTATTGAAGGCTTGGATTTTCTTTCCAATCTTCATACTTGTTTAACACAGTATTAAATGTAGTAACCAATTCCTGCATGGCAAGGAAAGATTGATCTAAAGAAATAGCTCCATAGTTTACATTTCCCTTTTTATCTAGGAAAGTTCTTTGCAAAGCTAAATGATAAACTACATTTGCTTCTTTTTCAGTAAATCCGGAAAACATACATTCATCCATTATTTGATCCCTATATGGTCTTCCGCTTAATACTGAGATAAAACCTAAATCTTGCATACTTGGCATCTGATACTTTTTGTTTATACCTTCTATTATTAAGTTAATTTTTTTCTGATTAACTTTTAGAAACACATCATAGTTTTTCATAAAAGGTTTTAATTCTTGGCTAGCCATAATATCCATCGGTGCAGTTGTATTTTTCAAATGTGTATTTAACATTAGCCACCAAGGTGTAAAGGCTAAATATTCAGGCATTGCTTTTTTGATAAAAATCTGTTGTAATTCTGTGGACATTTGATTTATTGGTTCAAGAATTTTGCTTAAATATTCTTCATCTAATTCTAGATATGAATAAATTTCATCTTTAATCAATTTTTTTCTCATCTCTTTTAAATCAACGCCATAATAGGTTTCAGCTAATTTCCAAAGAGGTTTTGCATATCCATGATAAAGAAAATTTATAAAATTTTGTTTATTCAAAAGGTTTATCTGGAAAGCTTGAATTTCTAAGTCTCTGGCTAAAACAGAAGGCAGTCCTTGCATTTTAGTATTATTATGTGTCAGTTCATGCCCCATAATGTAAGGCTTGCCCCAAACATAATCTTGTCTTCTTGCAGTAGGAGAATAAACTATTTTGTTATTCTCTAGAAATGTTGCTGCAAAGGTTCCTCCTGGTAAAGGCGCAAAAAATATTTTTCCACCTTCAGGCAAGAAATCTGTTTTATTTAATTCTAAATAATTGAATACATTATCAAAAACTAAATCAGTTCCAGGAATGTCTTTTGAACGGTCTTTGTAAGAATTCTTAAAAATTTTATTGATTATGCTATTAGTCTGCTCTTCAGTTTCTGAGTAAAGTTCATAATTTAAATCAATTGCATCTTCCAAAACTTGTTCCAAGTCATTTAAGATTTTGTCTTTGTCTACTATTTTGTTTTCAATAAGGTAAAGCCAACTTCCGTCTTCTTGAGGCCTGTATAATGGTAATATAACTTCTATTTCTTCACCATGAATGTCTAGTTTGGCTTTTGCACAACCATTAGTAAAGACAGTTGTAGATCCAAATTCATTATTTTTTGCATCTTTTAAAAATTGCATAAAAGCTTCAGTAACTTTTTCTAAAGGACTCATTTTTTCTAATTTTTTTTCTGAAGGCAGATGTTGAAGATAATGGGCCCTCATATCTTCTTTTTGAGAATGAATAGCATTTGTTTCATATCTTATATCCTGTGTATAAGTTGTACATGCTGGAGCAGCCATCATGGTAGCTGCGCTAAGTGATAGAATTTGCGCTAATCCCTTAAATTTCATATTAATCCTCCTTTTTTGGTTTTGAAAATAGAAGCTACTGATAGTTGTGGAAGCTGACGTTTTCTAGTAAATTCTATCTTTTAATCTAAGCTATAAACCTATATAAATCTGTCGCAGAAAGCTTCACTTTTGTAAATAAGGTTTAACTATTGTCCAAATAACTTCAGAAAGCTCTTCCCTGCTTAATCTTTCATTATTTTCATTTAAACAATTAATCTTTTTCCAATTTTCATTATTTTCAATAAGATAATTATAAGTTTCTTGAGTAGCTATAAGATGATTTATATTTTCTTCATGTAAATCTTTTTTTCCTTGTTCTTTTTTTTCTTTATTCCTTTCTTCAATAGCTTTTAATCCAAATTCTACAGGTAAATCTAAATATACTATCAAATTTGATTCTGGAAGCCCTAATTTTTTAATTTCAAAATCATAAAGCCAATTAATCATTTCAATTCTTTTTTCACCTTTTAATTTAGCACCTTGATGTGCAAAATTAGATTCTAAATATCTATCAAATATGATGTTATATCCATTATTTAACCAATTTTCAATTTTAGGTTTAGCATCAAAACGATCTAATGCAAAAAGCTGAGAAGCATGTTTTGGATCAATCTCTTTTAAAGTTCCATACTGCCCAGAAAGATATTCTTTTACTCTTTTCCCCCAAAATTCTTCATATTGGGGAAAACTTAGTGTTTTAATAGCATAACCTTCAGCTAATGCTTTATTTACTACTAATTTAGTCTGTGTTTCTTTTCCAGAACCATCGGAACCAGTTATTGTTATGATGCTACCTTTCATTTTAAATCAAGCAATAGAGATTAACTTTATATAGATTTATGTTTTTTAGAGCATTTATGGAAGATAAAATTACTCAAGAGAAGTTAAAAAAGTATTTTAAGATAACAGAAGAAGCTTATGAAAAAGCTGTTAAAACTAAGATAGCTGATAAAGTATCTAATTTAGAAAGTTATAGGGTCGATTTCCTTGACATGATTAAAAGATATATTTCAGACGCTAAACACTTTAAGAGCAAAGATGATTTGGTAAATGCCTTTGCAGCCTTGAATTATGCACATGGCTGGTTAGATGCCGGTGCTAGATTAGGACTATGGGATGTTCACGATAATCGACTTTTTACAGTAGATTAAGCTTTTCTTTTGAACATTTTTTCTATTTCATCTTTAGAGAATTTGATAATAATTGGTCTTCCATGCGGGCAAGTCCAAGGCAACTCAGTTTTATCCAACTGTTCTAACAACATTTCCATTTGCGGGATTGAACAATTGTCTCCTGCTTTGATTGAAGCTCTGCAGGCCATTCTTGTTATTATGGATTCTTGGATATCATTTAATGAACTTCTTTTACTTTCTTGAATTTCATGCAATACCGATAAAAGCAAATCTTTTGTTTGCACTTTATTGAATAATGTTGGAACTACTCTCAACATAAAGCTATTACCTCCAAATTCCTCTAACTCAAAACCTAAACTATTAAGTTCTTGAATCTTTTCTAAAACAATAATCTTTTCTTCTGGGCTTAATTCAATTAGTTCAGGTTTGACTAAAACTTGCCTTGCAACATTGTTATTTAACAGTTGTTTCATGAATTTTTCATAAAGAATTCTTTCTTGCACCACATGCTGATCAATTATTAGAAAACCTTCTTGACTTTCAGCCAAAAAATAAGTTTTTGCAATTTGTCCAAGTAATCTCATATTAGGCAACTTGCTTAATATTTTCTTTTCTTCGACCATTAATTGACTTTGAATACCATTACTTCCTAATTCCCTTATTTGATTAAAAGTTTCTCTCTTACCACTAAAGGTCATTTGTTGGTCAACATGTGTATAATCTGTAATCAAATTATTTTCTTGTAAAGTTTTTCTTAAAGCATTGAAAACAGCATCATAAATCTTTGTAGCTTCAGCAAACTTTACTAAATCTTTTGTTGGATGAACATTAACATCAATTTCTTTTGGATTTATTTCAATGTTTAATATAGTAACTGGGTGCATGTTTACAAATAATAAAGAATGGTAAGCATCATACAATGCTTCTTGCATAGTTTCATTTTTTACATATCTCCCATTTACATAAATATTTTGAAAACTTTTGTTAGGTTTTAACAAAGAAGGCTTAGAAATAAAGCCAGAGATTTTGATTGAGTTATTTTCATAATTAACATTCATAAGATGTTTGCTTGTTTCACTTCCATAAATTGAAATAATATTATTTAGTGCATTTTCACTTGAGTTTGTATTTATTAACAAATGGCCATTATGTATTAATTTGAAGGATATATTATTATAAAATAAAGCATATCTAGAAACAATGTCAACAATATTTTTTAGTTCATTACTTTCAGTTTTTAAAAACTTTAATCTTGCAGGAGTATTAAAAAATAAATCTTGAACTTCTATAGTCGTACCAGTTTTACAACCAATAGTTCCTTTAGTAATTATATCTCCACCTTCTAAAGAGATTTTAAAACCTTCAAGCTTGTCTTTTTCTTTAGTCAAGATAGTCATTTTAGAGACAGCAGCAATGCTTGCCAAAGCTTCACCTCTAAAACCTAAAGTGTTTATACTCGTAAGGTCTTCTTCAGAACTTATTTTGCTTGTCGCATGTCTTTGGATTGATAATTCTGTATCTTCTTTATTCATGCCTAAACCATTATCAACAACCCTAATCAAATCTTTGCCATAGTTTTTAACATCAATTTCAATTATTGTAGCTTTTGCATCAATTGCATTCTCCATTAATTCTTTTACAACCGATGCTGGTCTTTCAATTACTTCTCCAGCAGCAATCTTGTTAATTATTGTATCTTCTAAAAGTTTAATCATTTTACAATCCCTTTAAGGTTTTTTGGTCAATGTGCAGTTTTGCATTTAATTTTTTCAGCATTTCATCTTCAGCTTCAAGCTGTTTTTGGATTTCTGCAGCTCTTACTAAAGTTGCTTGCGGAATTCCAGCCAACTTAGCAACATGAATTCCATAACTTTTGTCTGTGCCCCCTTCTAACAATGTTCTTAAGAATACAATATCGCCATCTTCTTCTTTTACTGCAACACTATAATTTTTCACATAAGTTAATTGTTCTGCTAATTTATTCAAAACATGATAATGTGTTGCAAACATAGTTTTAGCTTTTATTTTTCCATAGATATGTTCAGCAACAGCCCAGGCAATAGAAACTCCGTCAAATGTTGAAGTTCCTCTTCCAATTTCATCTAAGATTATCAGACTTTTTTTTGTAGCATTGTTAAGGATATTAGCTACTTCTAACATTTCAACCATAAATGTAGATTGTCCACTAGCCAAATCATCATGTGCGCCTACTCTAGTAAATATTTTGTCAACAATTCCTATACTTGCCCTTGAAGTTGGAACAAAAGAACCGCATTGTGCCATTAAAACATTCAAAGCTAATTGCCTCATTACAGTACTTTTACCAGCCATATTTGGACCTGTAACAATCATCATTTCATTGCAATCTATTCTTATGTCATTAGGAACAAAATTTTTTTCTAATTTTTCTATAACAGGATGCCTTGAATCATAAATGTCTATCATGCTAGATTCATTTATTATCGGCTTAACATAATTATTCTCAGTGGCAACTGTAGCAAAACTAAGTAATACATCTATTATTGCTATCTTGTTTGCAATATCTTGGATTATATCTGTTTTTTCAGAAATCTTATTTATAATTTCCTGATACAATTTTATTTCTAATACTTTAATTTTTTCTTCAGCATTTAATATTAGTTCTTCTTGTTTTTTTAGCTCTTCAGTTATGTAACGTTCACCATTCGAAGTAGTTTGTTTTCTGATATAATCCTGCGGTATTAAATGTAAATTACTTTTGCTAACTTCTATAAAATATCCAAATATTCTATTAAAACCAATTCTAAGATTTTTTATTCCTGTTCTTTCTTTTTCTCTAGCTTCTAAGTTTCTGATAAACTCTTTGCTGTTAAGTTTTGCTTGATAAATTTCATTTAATTCAGGATGATAATTTGGTTTTATTACCCCTCCATCTCTTATAACAGCGGCTGCATCTTCTCTTATTGCATTTTGAATTAAATTTGTAATTTCGCTTAAATCTTCTAAAAGGTAAACATCTAATAGAAGATTATTTTCTTCTTTATTTTCTAAAAGGATTTTTATTGGCAGCATAAATTTTTCTTTGATAAATGGGCATTTTTTAAGAGAATATTTTAATGCTAAGATATCTTTAGGCATTGCATTATTACAATTTATTCTACTCAATATTCTTTCAATATCTGCAAAATTTTTTAAAAGTAATTGTAGTTCTTCTCTTAACGCAGGATTGTTAAAAAAGATGTTTACCGCTTCTAATCTTTTCTTAATTTTGTTTACATTTAATAAGGGCGAGGTTATCCAACTTCTTAATCTTCTGCTTCCCATTGAAGTTTTAGTTTTGTCTAAAACTCCTAATAATGATCCTCTGTTAGTTCCATCTCTAAGATTTTTTATCAACTCTAAATTTCTTGCAGAAGCTGCATCCAAAGTCATATGGTCTTCCCTGTTTAATTTTATTATTTTATTTATATGACTCATGCCTTGCAATTGGTTTTCTTTTAAATAAGCTAACAACGCTCCACAAGAATTTATTAACTTACTATCTTCAATTTCGAAATGTTCTAAACTATCTACTTTGAAATGAGTTAACAGTGTTAATTTTGCAATATCAAAAATAAAATGTCTGTCTTCAAATTTTGTTATAAAAACTCCAATCTTTGAAAGTTTATTTAGTAAATCTTGGTTAACTGTTAATGATAATGGTAAAATACATTCACTTGGATTAAATTTAATTATTTCATCAACTAATTGTTTTTCTTCACATTCTAATGCTAAAAGTTCACCAGTAGAAATATCACATAAAGCTATAGCATATTCATCAGCATGACTAAATAGCGACATAATATAATTATTACTTTTTTGTTCTAGCATACTATCTTCAACTACTGTTCCTGGCGTAACAATTCTTACAACGCCCCTTTTCACTAAACCTTTTGCTAGTTTTGGATCTTCTAATTGTTCACAAATTGCAACTTTGTACCCTTTTCTAACTAATTTGGCTAAATAAGGTTCTAATGAATGATATGGTATACCGGCCAAAGGTGCCTTTTTTTCATCTTTGCCCCTGCTTGTTAAAACAATTTCTAGCTCTTTAGAAATAGTAATTGCGTCATTATAGAATGTTTCATAGAAGTCACCCATCCTGAATAAAAGAATACAATCTGGATGTTTTTGCTTGATTTCAAAATACTGTTTCATACCTGGGGTTAAAGTTTGAGGAATTTCCATATTTTACCTATTTTAGGTTTTTACAAAAATTACCTATAACTTATATAATTATTGGTGATTTTCAATAATAAAAGCTTATAGACTGAAAAATTGGCAAAAGATTTTTAAATTCAAGTTGGATTCTTTCGATTATGGCAGAATCATCAGGATTAGATAAAGTTGTATTCATTTGGGATTATGATTTAACATTAACAGAAGAATATCAGCAGGTCCCTTTTTTAGCAGATAATTTTAAAGCTATTAAAGATGAATATAATGGAAAAAAATTAATAAGTCCAAAAACTAGTAAACCAGTTATTATAAAAATTGAAAAACCATCTGATTATTTTCAGATAAGCGATACATGGGCAAAACCTCATAATGGTGTAGGTTATGTTGTACAATTATTACATGATGCTAGAAAAGGTTTATTTAAGAACTTCACACCTGATGGATTAAGAGAAGCTGGAGCAAGAGTCAAATTAAGTCCGGGAATGCCTGAATTTTTTAGAAAATTAAAAAAAGAGTGGAAAGGAAAATGCGAAATTGAGCATAATATAATAAGTGTAGGCCTTTTACCTTTAATAGAAGGTAGTCCAATAGCAAAATCAGGCGAAATAAAAGGAATATTTGCAACACCTTTATTTGATTTAAATTC
>Ga0180009_10003577_pt1 | contig 17630 bp, 8 predicted proteins | sample OS_PC_MetaG_FD_123537 | JGI IMG/M metagenome (GOLD analysis project Ga0180009, IMG submission 123537) | Groundwater microbial communities from the Aspo Hard Rock Laboratory (HRL) deep subsurface site, Sweden - OS_PC_MetaG | ecosystem: Environmental > Aquatic > Deep subsurface > Groundwater... | reverse complement strand
GTAGTTAAGCTCTTTAGCGTCGATGGTACTGCATGGGAGACTGTGTGGGAGAGTAGAACGTTGCCGGTTCATTTCTTAAAAAAGGCCCAATTGGTTGATATAACCTTTGGGCCTTTTTTTATTGGTTCTCGGACGTTATTTTATTCCAGAAATTTTGTTGTGTTTCAAAGATTTATTTTGGTTTTTAATTTTATTGAAACCAAGGCAAAAATCTTTCATTTCATAAATGCAAATACCATCGACCATAAGAGCACCGTCTGCAACAACCCTATAATCTTTTTTTTCACAGCTGATGTCTTTAATATGAGCGTGGAGGTCTATTTGTTTATTGAAAGGTGTGATCTGCCCCCTGTAGATCCATTCATGGGGTTTTCCTATTACCATTTGGGGTTCATATGCTTTGGGATTGATATCAAATTTTTTAAGAAGAAAAAATCGGATCATCTGAAGAAAGGATTCTATTCCAAGCGACCCCGGGCAAACCGGATCCTGATAAAAATGTGCATCAAAAAACCATTCCAGAGGATCCACTTTTTTTATTGCTTTAACATATCCCTGATCATAAAGCCCGGCATCAAAGTTTAAAAATTCAATTTCATCAATCATTCTCAACGCTTTGGACGGCATTCCATTATTTTTATCCTGATTTTTATCATCCGGTGTTAACGGGGCCTCATCTTTAAACTGATAGGTTTTTGTATTTTTCAGGGCCTGATCGGATAAATTATACCTGCTGAATTTGCTGTTTCTGATACCGACCTGGTTGGATAAGGCTTGCTTGGTAAAAAAACCAAAATTGGTGATACCCTTGTAGACGGCATTGCCATTCGTGAATCCTTGGATATCAAAATCCTGGATAACCATTCCGCCTGCTTTGGATACGTCCGTCATCCGGGTTCTGATGGTGATGGTACCACAATCTTTAGATATGGGAGCCATTAAAGATGCTTTGCCTCCAAGATTTCTGAAATGAAGCCGGTCATTGCTTTCAAGGGCTGAGCCCGCATATGCAGCCAGCCAGCCGCAAGGCTGAAGTGCAATTTCAAGTAGGATGCAAAAGGGCAGCGTATGGGTTCGGTTGGCATTAAAATACCATGCGTCTTTTGGGATGTCATACTGCGTTTCAACCCATCCGCCCGGTTCCATTTTCCACTGGGGGTGATCTGCTGTCAGCACCCTGTCCATAAAAAAGTATGGCGGCTTGGGAAGGCGTGCAATTTCACGTTCTTTATCAAATATTTTATATTTTTCACCAAAGGCTTTTGAAGGATTGCCCTGAGCAAACTCAAGAATAGCATCTTTGGCAAAAAGGGGTTTGTTTTTGAATCTTTCATTTAAAGATGGAGAAGTTAACGCCTCAAACCCGGTAATACTGGCAACAACCATATTTTCTTCATTAAGAAAGGTAAAATAGCCTTTTATTTTATGTTTAGTTTCTTCATTTACGGTAAAAAGAATTCGAATATCGCCTTTTAATTTATTAAAGGATGAATACAGCCTCAAATTGGCGATAAAACTGGGAAGACAGACCTGTCCCATTTTCTCATGGGACCAGAGTATGGCTGCCTGAAAAGCCGAATCCAGCATCATGGGTTCAATGGTCCATTTTGAAGTGAACGGCGTTTTAAACCACTGATCAGGACTGGGTGCCAAACCGGTAACAATCTCAATGCCTTTTTTTGAATATCCATTGATAGATTTTATTTTCTGAAGTTCTTTTCCGTGAAAAAGAACAGAAGCATATGCTTGTTCAACCGTTAATGGATAGGGTTCCAATTCCATAAACGCCGCTTTGGACAGAACAGGCGGTTTGGGCAGCCGGTCTTTTAATATCAGGGTACAGCTTGAATGGGCAAAAGAAGCGGCCTTGGAATGGTTCGATGTTATGGTGCTGTGCGTTTTATATCGATTTTCTCCAGGTTTACATTTTCCTAAGTTTACATGAATACTGACGTCTTCTTTCCCGGGTTTAATACCTTTTAAAAGGCGCATGTTGTCGATTCCGGCAAAAACAAGACCTGGATTGTTTTTTTCGGCTGCATGGGCATGGCATTCCATTAATACTGCAAATGGGACGACAGGTTCTCCTGCTATCTTGTGGGAGGCCAAAACAGGTGTTGACGGCAACCCTAAAGACAGCGTCATTGCCGGGGACAATTTGGGATCTTTAGATTTTTTCTTTTCTAAGACAAGGGCTCCAATAATCACTTCAGGCTCGGTTTTTCGGGTATTTCCCATTTCCTTAAGTAATTGTCCGGCACCGGCTTTTAAAGGAATAAGATTAATCCCTCTTCTTAAAAATTCTTTTTTCAAAGACACATCTACCATTCCGCCTTCCCAGGGTCCCCAGTTGACAGATAAAACTTTACAACCCGGGGTCTCTTGCGCAAGTTTTTGAGCCGTCTTGTTTAAGACTTCATTGGCAATTGAATAGTCGCATTGGCCAGGGTTTCCTGTTCGAGCCGCTATGGAAGAAAAGATAATAATATATTTGAGTTTATCCTGTTTGGATGCAAACAGCAGTGCATCAAGCCCTTTTATTTTTGTTTCCAGCACACGGCAAAACTGATCCATCTGTTTGTCAATGATCAGTTTGTCTTCAAGCACACCGGCACCGTGGATGATTGCGGTGATATGTTTGAAATCTTTTCGTACACAACTGAAAATAGTCTCAATTTCTTTTTCATTTCTAATGTCTGCTGAAAAGTATCTGACCTGTGATCCATTTTCTTTGAGCAATTGAATATTTTTTTTAATTTCCCGGTTGGATATGATTTTCTGATATGCTTTTTCTAGATCAGCAGGTTTGGGTGACATGTCCTTGAACAGATGTGTCAGGATAGCTTTTTTCAGAACAGCAGGGTCATAAATATTGTTGGCCCATTCAGGTTCTGTTGATGGCGTCTCTGATCTGCCAATAAGAATAATGGTGGGGGAATAATTTTTTGCCATTTCAATGGCACAGGCTGCCGTAACCCCTTTGGCCCCGCCGGTGATGACGACCACATCATCTGAAGTTAAGTCAACAGGCTCCTCATTGATTTCCTGATCAACCAGGGTTGGAATATTACAACTATCCCCATCCAGACCCATCTCAACAGCACCATGGGTCATCATCAAGGATACGGCTGCTTCAGCATTTTTCAGGCAGCTTTCTATGGAATCCGGCATGTCCAATGCCCGGCATAAAACAGTCTTCCATTCAAGGGCCGCTGTCTTTGCAAGCCCTGCAAGTCCACCATAGACTGGATCGCAGGTGAATGATTTTCCTGAAAATCCAAAGCTGCCGCCTAAAAAGGAAACTGTTGCTAAAAATGCGCCTTTTTTTGTAGCAGAATCCATGAGATGGCAGGCATTCTTCTTTGTGAGTAAAAATGAAGATTTTAAAAAATTAATAGCCGCGTCATGGTTTTTTTCCATGAAAGAATCCGGTACCAGGACAAGCCCTGCGGCATTCGGCAGATCAGGTATATTTCCGTTGCTGATATCAACCAGAAGGGCATCATTGCCTAATTTTTCAAATTCTGTTTTGAACCGGGCACCTATTTGGGCATTATCTTTGGTGATATAGACTTTTTTATTTGCAGGCAGTTCTATTTTGGCACCATTATAGAACCGGATCTGATTGGTCGGATATTTTTTTAAAGAAACAACCTGTCGCACCAATTTTGTATCTAAATTAACAGGGGTTGATGCTTCTTTAGATTCAATTTCAGGCGCTGAGATTTTTTTTTTAGCTTGGATCGGTATTTCCTGCTCAGTCTTTGCTAAATGTGTGATGATTTCTTCAATGGTTTTCATATTTGAGATATCATCAGAAGAAATGGTTTCAATATGATCCAGTTCCTGCTCAAGCTTTGAAAGTATTTCCACCCGTTTAATGGAATCAATACCTAAGTCTGATTCAAGATTCATGGAGGGTTCGAGCATTTCAACAGGAAAGCCGGTCAATTCACTGATGGTATCCAAAAGTACAGCTGAAACCGATTGATAGGTATGGTGATCACAGTTGTCCTGAACCATCGGCCTCCCTGTGTCAAGGACTGCCGTATCAACGGGTTTGATGACAGAAGAGAGTGCCTCATCTGGTATGGCATTGCAGATATCTTTCAAGGTTCTTACAGAACCAATATTTTCAGTGGTTAACCCCTCGCAAGAAGGGATTTGTTTTTCAAGTTCTGAAATGATTTCAACTTTTTTAATGGAATCAATGCCAAGATCAGATTCTATGTCCATATCTGATTCCAGCATCTCAACAGGAAAACCTGTCAACTTGCTTACAATTCCAAACAGGATGTGCTCAGTTTGAGTATTGGCACTTGTATTTTCAACGTCAGAGGGCAGGTGTTTTTCAGCTTGTTGTGGTGTTTCACTAACCGTATCAGGCGCTTCTTTTTTAGCAGAACTGCGGTTGGAAGTGGCGGCAGAAAATGTAATCCCGGTATTTTCCTGATGGTGGGTCATATCAGGTTTGTGTTCAGTCGTAACAAATACAGGGACAGCTGAATTATGGGACGCTGGAACGGCAAGATTCCGGGTTTGTTCCAGCATGCCGGCCAGGGTTTTGCTGGCCTGAGCCTGTGTTTCAAGAAACTTTTCATGGGCATGCGCTGTCTGGGTTTGAAGCTGTTGCATGGCTTCAAGCCCTTTTTGAACCAGTTTCATTGCTTCATATGCCGGTGAATTCAGATAATTTTTGTTGTTCAGTTGTTCGTTTTGAGATGTCATATCAGATCCTTTTAAAGCTGACCTGTTTTCGATAGCTGTTTGATTTAGAGTAACCGATGAAATGTTGGAAGGATTATCTGTCACGTCATCATTTTTTACAGGTTGGAATTCAGGGATTTTATAGGGGGCCTTCTGCTGTGGTGGTTCTATTTTTGATTTTGGAATGCTGCACCTGTTTTTCGGTTTAGAATTAGCACCTGAAAGTTGAATTTTCATCTTTTTTGAAATGGGCTTTTTTGCTACATCCTCCCACTGGGTCAGATCGACTGAAAAACCCTTTGACGCGATCATGCACAATGCATGGGCAAGATCCTCAATCCCGGAGTTCTTTCCTGAAGATGGATCAAGGGAAACAGCTGTAATGTCCTTGACTTTTAAAATTGACTTTACAAGACCTGTTAATACAGACTTGGGGCCAACTTCTATAAAAGTAGACACGTCTTTTTCAAGCATTTGTTCAATATTATCAACAAAATTGACCGGGCTTGCCAGTTGATTTCCAAGAATTTTTTTAATTTCAGATTCTTTTCTCACATACGGTTTGCCCGTTGTGTTTGAGAGTACATCAATGCGGGTAGGTGAAAATGCTTTTGAGGACAAATCATCTTTAAAAGGTGCCACGGCAGTGCGAACTAATTTACTGTGAAATGCTGCAGCAACAGGCAGCAGAATGGCTCTCAGTTTTTTTTGTTTGCAGATTTTTTTTGCACGAAGGATTTCATTTGTTGTGCCCGATATTACCCCTTGAGTCCTGCTGTTTTTATTGGCAAGGGTTAAATCAAGGTTTTCTTCTTTTATCAGCGTCTCAATCTCTTCTAAAGGTGCCTGAACAGCAAGCATACTGCCTGAATCCCCATCTTGTGATTTAGCAGCAGCCATATGTTTGCCCCGCGCTGCAGCAAGATTTAGAAAAGAGTCTTCATCCATCCACCCGGCTGAGCAAAGAGCTGATAGTTCTCCAAAACTGTGGCCACAGGTTATTTGTGGTTTGATGCCAAATCTTTTTAACACGTTGATCATGGCAAGAGACAGCGCTCCGATAGCCGGTTGGGCAATGTCAGTCCGGCGAAGTAGTTCTTCAGCGGCTGTTTTTGTCTGCAAATGGGGGGGAGGAGGAAAGATATACGCTTGCAATGGCTTGTATCCTGAGCTGCTGTTTTCTTTAGAAAAAATATTGGCTGCCAGCTCTAAAGCTTTTAAAGCTTCAGGAAAGGCTAAAACAAGGTCTTTTCCCATGCCTGTATACTGGCTTCCCTGGCCTGGAAATAAAAATCCCAGTTTTCCCTTTTTTTTTCCGGATGAAAAATAGATATTGGGTTGTGATCTGCCCGTCTCCACGCACTCCATTGCAGTGTCGAGTATTTTTTTTATATCCTCCTGGTTTTTATGAACCATCAGCAGCCTGAAATCATGGTCAGGTGAAAAGGTTTGCCTTGATTCACTGGCTTGCCAGGCGATAAGCTGTTTTGCTTCCAATGCATCTTCTGTTGCTTTCAGGTTCGATGTGAATGCATTGATCCTGTCGATAAGTCCATCTTTTGTTTCAGATGAAACTGCAATGATTTGTACGGCACCATCCCAGGAAACATGAGACTTGACCGGCGTGTATTCTTCCAAAACCACATGAAAATTACTGCCGCCAAAACCAAATGCGCTGACGCCTGATCTTCTGGGATGGGAAGATGATTTTGATATCCAGGGTTTGGATTCACAATTTAAATAAAATGAAGAATTATTAATGTCAAGTTCCGGATCAGGTTCCAATGATTTTAACGTTGAAGGAAGAACTTTGTTGTATAAAGACAGAGCTGTTTTAATAATCCCGGCAGCGCCGGCTGCAGCCTTGGTATGGCCGATCATGGATTTCACCGAGCCAATAACGGTCTGGTTCTTTTCAGCAGAGGGTTCAAAGCATTTTTTTAATGCATCAAACTCTACTCTATCGCCAACCCTTGTTCCGGTTCCATGTGCTTCTATGAGTTCAACCGTGGAAGGATCAATACCGGCTTCGGTGTAAGCTTCGTTTAATGCTTTCAGCTGTCCTCTTGAATCCGGCGCATAAATGGCTGAGGTCCTGCCGTCACTTGAAGTGCCGATGCCTTTAATGACGGCATAAATTCTGTCATTATCCTTTTGAGCATCTTCAAGACGTTTTAACACGAGCATCCCGATACCTTCCCCCAGGACAGTACCGTCCGCATCTTTTGAAAATGGTTTTACATCACTGGTGTGTGACAGAACGCCGGTTTTTGAAAAGCACATGTGCATGAAAATATCATTTAATGTATCCACTCCACCGGTAATGGACATATCACATTTTCCGGAAACAAGTTCCATGACTGCTGTGTGAATGGCAGACAAAGAGCTGGCACAGGCAGCATCGGTTACCGTGTTTGTTCCGCAAAGGTTTAAACGGTTTGCAATCCTGCCGGCAACAACATTGCCAAGAAGGCCGGGAAATGAGTTTTCCTGCCACTGGACATAATCGCCTTGTATTCTTTGAATGATTTCTTTTCTTTTCTCTTCACTGATCCCAGAGTCTTTCAGCGCCTTTTTCCAGATGGGATGACCCAGCCGCGCGCCTAAAGGAATTACCAGTTCCTGGGTTCCGGTAACTCCTAAAATCACATTGACCTTTTTTTGTTCAAGAACCGGGTGATTCATAGGGTAACCGGCATCTTCAAGGGCCATTTTTGCCACCTCAAGGCCTAAAAGCTGAGAGGTGTCCGTTGCCTCAAGATTGTTGGGAGGAATGCCGTAACTTAAAGGGTCAAAGGTGACAGTCGGAAGAAAGCCGCCCCGTTTGCAATAGGTATGGTCCGGTGTGGCAGGGTCCTGATCATAATAGTCTTTTAATTTCCAATGGGTGTCATCCGGGATATCAACAATGGCATCAATATTGTTAAACAGAAGATGCCAATACTCTTTCAAGTTCCTTGATTTTGGGAAAATACATCCCATACCGATGATGGCAACGCAATTTTTTTGATGTGTATCGCTTTTTTACTCATAATCCAAAAAACTTGAATTTAAATAATTAAAATAAAAGACAATATACTATCTTAAAACTGGAGAATCACCCAATTGGTAAGGATTTGACAAAAGTTTTACATTGAAAAAAGGCTAAAGATACGCTAAAATTTCTTCTTTCCGCAAAGGGGAAAAACTGTTTGCATCCATTGGCAGTTCTATGCCCTGGATTTTTAAAATCGAGGCCCTGGTACAAATGCAGGCACCGAAAAGGATATTTAGAGCGATTTCGGCAGCTCGGCGATTTTCAGGGGCCTCAAGAAAACTGCCTTTCACCCACTGGTTAAAGGCACCAATGGCAGGTCCACACCAGATCTGGTAATCCATTTTTCTTTGGGCAATTCCCTGGATGGCCCATTTTGACGAAAGGCCGAGATAGGATCTGAAAACCAGGGCCATTTTATGCTTTGGATCATTTTGGGCTTTTTCTATTTCTTTAAGATTTCCGGTTTTCTGGAAAAAGTCTTTTGTAGAATTCCAGGCATCATCAAAGGTTGCTTGTAAGAATTTCTCCTGGATTTCCTGTTTTGCTTTTTCATCAATTTCATCAAAACTATTGTGAGATTGATAAAATTTGTATAGCTTCTCCGCTCGAACAGGAAAAAGGGTTCCCCGTTTTAACACCTGGACTTTTGCACCGATTTCAAACATATCAGCTGCCGGAGCCATGGCAACGTCTGCCTGTTCAGCCTGACACAGCATCTTTTTTACATCTTCACAAATCCCTGCTTCAATACAGGATTGATTAATGGAGCCTGTTAGGATATAAGCCGCTCCCATTCCAAAGGCGGCTGCTGCCGATTCCGGTGTTGCAATCCCTCCTGCAAGTCCGACACACAGAGGCTCTTTGTATTGATACTGTTGCATGAATTCATTTTTTAATGCAATCATGGTTGGCAATAGCGTCAAAGCCGGGCGATTGTCCGTGTGTCCGCCTGAGTCTGCTTCTGCCGTCAGGTCCTGGGCCATGGGAATAAATGGGGACAGTCTTGCCTCCTGGTCAGTAATCAAGCCCTTTTCCAGGAGGATATTCACCAGTTTTTCAGGCGGCGGTGAGAAGAATTGCCGTGCAATTTCAATTCTTGATACCTTTGCGATGATATTATGGGGCGTAACAATTTCTCCCCTGTCGTTTTCATGGATCCCCTTGATTCGATAATATACAAGGGCAGGGGTCATTCGCATGAAGGCCGCAGCACTGATAAGGGTGATATCATGTTTTAAATACAGCTCAACTGTGGCCATTTCATGGGCTGGGTCACCCAGGGAGTGAATCAGGTTAAACCCAAAGGGCAGGTCTTTCAGAGTGGTTTTCAGCTCAATAATATTTTCTTCAATTTTTTTAATGGAAAGGCCGCCTGCGCCCAGAAAGCCAAGCATTCCATTTTCTGCCATGGTTTTTACCATGGCAGCAGATGTAATGCCGTTGGCCATGGCACCTGCAATATAAGGATATTTTAAAGCATGTCGCTTCTTAAACCGATCATCCCCAAGGCTTTGGGGCAGGACAGCCGGAACAAAGGCCTTGATGTGGTGAGGTGTATCCTGCTTTAAAGCAGTGATGAAATAATCAGTGTTTTTAGTTGTAAAATTAATTCCATCATCATTCTGAAGTGAAAAAATGGGTTGATTCACCTGCATGAGCAGTTCTTTTAAGGACAGTGTATGTTTCATAAATGAAGTATGTTTTCCATATAAAATTTAGGTAAAATGCTTATAATTGCTGTTTTTTTAAAAATTGCAGCCCTCTCTATTACCACAAAAAGAATTTAAGAATCAATATGGAAGTTTTTGATTTGAAAACCGCACTTCAAATGTGAGCCCTTTTTCGCTGTTTTGCGCAATGATATTGCCATTACATTGTTTAAGCAGTTTTTTAACAATGGTTAATCCCAGACCTGAACCGGGATTTTTGTTGTTTTCTATTCTGTAAAAAGGTTCAAAAAGCCTTTCTAATTCTTGCGGATCAAGCTTGCGGTAAGTGTTTGTTATGCTGAAAGTTAAGATGTCGTCTGCTGGTTTAAAGGCTAAGATATGGATTGAACTGTTTTCTTTTGTATGTTTTACGGCATTATCAAAAAGGTTGGAAAATACTGATGTAACAATATTTTTGTCAGCATTGAGAAGCAGGGGGCCGTTGATATCCTTATACAGGGTAAGATTTTTTCGTTTTAGCGAGGATGCATACTTTTTTTCCAGGTCTGTCAAAAGCGGTTTGAAGTCCAATTGCTCTATAGATAGGGAAAATTCTTGAATATCCAGTTTTGACAGCTTCAAAATTTTATCAATCAAATTATCCAGGATATCAATGTCCTGATCAATATTTTGCACATATCGGTTGATGTCTTTATCTTTGACTGGATCGAGCCTGTCCTGAATCAATTCTTTTGACACTTTGATCCGGGTCAGAGGACTTCTAAGCTCATGGGAGATATTTGCAGCCAGGTCCTTGTTCCCCTGAATCATTTTTTCAAGCTTATCCGCCATGAAATTAAAGGAAATCCCAAGCTCTGCAATTTCATCGCGGCCTTTAATGTCGGTTCTGCAACTTAAGTTTCCCTCTGCAAAGTCAAGGGCAGATCGGTTCAGTTGTTTGATTCTGTTGGTGATGATCCTGGTTAAAGGTATAATAAGGATGGCAATGATCATTCCGATGCATAAGAGTCCGAAAAGAAAAACAACCTCAGGTTTTTTCACATGGTCCTTAATAAGATGAAGATGCAGCGTATAAATTTTTTTATCCATCTCAACAGGAATTTGAGCATAATATGAAAGATGCCTTCTGGACAGATGATACAATTTAATTCCATCTTTTAAAATATCATGATCTTTCATTTTTATTTCCGGGATATTGACCGGGGTGGAAAATGTCTTTACCAATATGGTCTTATCCGGTGCGGTTATCCATATGTTTACATCAAAAAGATCGGAAAATGTATACAGCAATTCTTTGATTTCATTGTTTTGATCCAGAGCAATGGTTGGCGCTTTATTTATTTTTTCCTGGACCACTTCTTTAAAAATTAAAAGTTTTGCAATGGATTGCTTGTCAATGTGATGGCGAAAAGAGCGCCCTGCTGTAATGACAAACAAGGCAAGAATCAGGATTTCGGTGATAATAAGAACGCCTAAAAAGGATAAAAGCAGTTTTATATAGAGACTTTTGAGGTTCATAGGGTTTCCACAAACATATAGCCTGTTCCCCAGATGGTTTTAATTCTTTTGGGAGAAGAAGGATCTGTTTCTATTTTAGATCTTAATTTGCTGATGTGGATATCAATACTTCTGTCAAAAGCCATAAAATCTTTTCCCTGTGCCATGGTCATTATCTGGTCCCGGCTGAGAATCCTGTTCGGATGTTTCATCAATACTTCAAGTATGTTGAACTCGGTCGTTGAAAGCTCAATGGTGCTGCCGTTTGCTTTAATGGTGTGGGCAGCCGTATTCAATATAAGATCTCCCACCTGAATGACAAGGTCATGATTTTTAGGGCTATCTAAAGAAGAGGAGACGTGACGACGGAGGATGGCTTTAATCCTGGCCAAAAGTTCTCTTGGGTTAAAGGGTTTGGGAAGATAATCATCTGCACCCAGTTCAAGTCCTACAATCCGGTCTGTTTCATCACCTTTTGCCGTGAGCATGATAATGGGAAGGTCATGGTGAACACGGATATCTCTTAAAACCTCCAGGCCATCCTTGCCCGGCATCATGTAGTCAAGTATGATCAGATCCGGTGCCTGGAGTTTTATTTCTTTTACAGCAAAAAGGCCGTCAAGAAGATAGGACACCTCAAACTGATTCCCCCCAAGATACTCTGAAAGTAATTCAATGAGTTTAATGTCATCATCAATAATCAAAATTTTCTTTGTCATGTCCCCATCCTTTTTAATCTCTTTTACAACTAATTTACATTTTTTTACAAGCTGGAAAAATTTGATTTACAATTATTGATTATCTTTGATTCATCCTTAAAAGGATTGTGAAGTTAATTTATTATCAAGGAGAATGAAAATGACGAAAAAGAAAAAAGTAATGTTGATTGTCGGTGTTTTACTTTTGGTAATCGTGACGTCCGGTTTTGGTTTTGTGATGATCACGGGTGCCTGCGGAGTTGATCCTGTCCAGGGGCACAGGTTTTCAAAAAGAGGCCTGCCGCCGTTTATGCACAAAGAAATCGCTAATTTTATCCTCTGGCGCATGGATCAAGGACTTGAACCCCTTAATTTGTCCGAAGTCCAGCAGAAACGATATGAGGATTTTCGTTCCCAACTACAGAAAACTATGGAAATGGGCATGCAGACAAGGCAGGAATTCAAAAAACAGACTCTGCTGGAGCTTGAAAAACAAAACCCTGACCTTTCGACTATGGCTGTAAATGTTCAGTCCCATTTGGCAAATGTATCTGCTTTACTATCAGAAAATTTAACCTTGTTCACCCATTTTTATAATGCCCTTGATAGTGATCAAAAAACAAAAATCACTATGAAAATTAAAGAAAGATTAGAAGCGCATAAAAAATATGAGTCCTGTTACGACAAGGAAATATAAAAATGAAAAACATGACCAGAAGACAATTCGTTGTAAACAGCTCCATGACAGTGGGCGGTTTGATTACAGCCGGTGCAATCCCTCTTGGCATGGTTTCTCCCAACCTTGCATATGCACAAGAGGGTAAGTTTGTGGAATCCAGTTGCGGGACTAAAGGAAAAAAGATTCTTGTGGCCTATGAAAGTTTTTGTGGGAGCACTTCCGAGGTTGCACAGAGCATTGCCGATGTGTTTTGTAAACAAGGCGCCAGAGTAAACGTTCGACATGTCCAAAATATTGAAACACTATCCTCCTATGATGGTGTTGTGATCGGCAGTGCCGTAAAAAGCGCTTCCTGGCACCCCAGTGCCATAGAATTTGTAAAAGAAAATCAAGACATGCTAAAACAGATTCCAGTGGCCTATTTTTTAACCTGCCTGGCACTTTATTTTGATACAACTGAGGCACAAGATTTGGCCGAAAGTTATTTTCGCCCTGTTCTCACTGCAGTCCCTGGTATTAAACCCAAAGCGGTGCAGGCGTTTGCAGGAGTGCTTGATTATGGTAAACTGAACATGATGTTCAGGCTGGTGATGAAAGCAAAGATGAAGAAACAGGGGATTCCTGAAGGGGATTTCAGGGATTTTCAAAAAATTGAATCCTGGGCTGAAAAAACGGTGTGGCCTTTACTGACAGGGGTATAACATGGGTGTTCAACCTCTGTTTTTTTCCTTGAGCACTTTTTGGGCAAGCGCTTTGAGGATGGGCAGTTTAATGGGTTTGGGAATAAAATCATCCATCCCGCCACCCAGGCATTTATCACGGTTTTCGTCGCTGACATTAGCCGTAACCGCAATGATGGGGATGTCATGATTTTTTACGGATGACGTTTTATTCCTGATAATCCTGGTGGCTTCATATCCATCCATTTCAGGCATCTGACAATCCATAAGGACCAGGTCATATTCTTTTTCTTCTAAAAGCTGTATGGCCTGTTTCCCGTCATTGGCGCTATCGGATTGCCAGTTTAAACGGTTGCAGACACCAGCGACAACTTTTCGATTAATAAGGTTGTCATCCACAATTAACACATAAAGATTACTCGTTGTGCTGGCGTTTTGTTTTTCAGATTTATCCAGTTTTATGGTAAAGGAAAATTGTGATCCTTTTCCAGTCTCACTTTCAACACGGATTTCACCCCCCATCAATTCCACAATTTGCTTGGATATAGAAAGACCAAGGCCTGTACCACCATATCTTCGTGTGTCAGATGCGTCTATTTGGGTGAATTTTTTAAAGAGGGCGTGTTGTTTTTCCACGGGAATACCGATGCCGCTGTCTTTAACTATGAATGCAAGCACTAACTCATTATTGTTTTCATGTTTCAGTGTTACTTTAACCGCCACTTCTCCTTTGTGGGAAAATTTGATGGCATTTTCAATCAGGTGGGTTAAGACCTGCCGCAGCCGCCCTGGGTCACCTTTTACAAATTTTGGAATCAAGGGGTCTAAGGTAAAAATAAGCTCCAGATTTTTTTCTTTTGCTCTCACAGCCAAAGAGGAGATAAAATCTTCCAGCATGGTGTGGATATTGAACTCAATATTTTCAAGATCAAGTTTTCCCGCCTCTATTTTTGAAAAATCAAGAATATCATTGATAAGCCTTAGAAGCGATTCAGCACTGTCCTTTACCGAGGATGAATACTCTTTTTGTTCCAGTGTAAGATCGGTATCAAGTAAAAGCCTGTTCATCCCGATAACCCCATTCATCGGTGTTCTGATTTCGTGGCTCATATTGGCAAGGAACTGACTTTTTGCAATATTTGCAGCTTCTGCTTTTTCTTTGGCAATACGCAAATCAGCATTGATTCCCTCAACTTCTTTTTTCTGTGCAGCAATGGTACTAAATAAGTTTTTTTGTTCCAGTACCATGACAAAAATTATACCGATTTCAAGAGCCATATATCCAATTGGGAGCCAGTACATTTCAGGATCCTGAAAAGTTCCAGTGTACATTAAATCCCGAACTGCCGTTACAGCGGTAAAGGAAAATGTGATAAAGATAATCAGGGCTTCAATCCTTTTTTTTCGAATAAATTCCCAAAGCAAGATTAGCGGGAGAATAAACAGTGCCGGTCCGATGACAAATCGGGAAGTGATTTTAAACAGCTGTTTAATCTCATGTTTGCTGTCTTGAAGGATGAACAGAAATGCAAAAAGCAGGATAAAGGCCAGCCCCAATAAATTAAAGGACAGTTTCTTTGTGATTTTATTTGCGCCAATAAAGTCTAGAATAAAAAATAAAAGTGCGACAACAGAGGAGGTAAAACAGAATCGGGATATTCGCCATAACATTACCCCCTCTATTGAAGCGTTTAAAAACACCATGTGTAAAAAACCTCCACCCAGAAACAGACAGGTGACGGCAAAATAAATTTGTGAATAATTTTTAAAACCTGTTCCCATCCATAACATGGTAAACATGATAAAAAAGAAAAAGCTTAAAAGACAGAAGCCAAATACCAGGCAATAATGGACAATGGTGTACCAGACGGTTTTTGATGAAATATCTTTATATTCGCCGAAAAATATTTTAGGAAGTTCTATCCTGAGCTTCCTGGGTACAACCTGGAGCGTCAAACGATTGGGTCCGTTAAAGTTAAGAATTTTTGGAGAAATAAATTCTCTTTCTCCAAAAAATTTATCCAGATTGGTTTTCGAATCCATAATACCGGCGGCAAAGACAAGATTTCCGTTTACTTTGATTTCTATGGGGTAGGAGGTTGTTGGGATAAACAATAATATAGGCTTGTTCTTCATGGAAAAAGGTATGGCGAAATCCGTCACAAAGGTAAGAATGGCATCTTCTTTAAGTCCTTGGGGGAGGGGGGTGTTATAAAATGGTATGAAATTTTTTTGGGCAGGATCCAGGTTCAGGATTTCATCTTTATCTTTCAGATCACCGATATGCATCCTGTAGGATTCAGGGATAATCCGGAAGGGAATATTTTTTTTAGAGGTTGCAGTTGAAGTGTCACAGCCGTATACCGTCACAACAAGACTGAAACAGACAATACACCATAAAAAATGAATAGCTTGTTTAAATTTCATTTGCGATTTTAATACGTTAAATTAGACCTGTTTTCCCACATTAATGGAATATATTTACTGTTGTTTAACAGAAACAAAAATGTAAGCAGCCAATTTGTTTTTAAATAATTTATCGAGATTTATAAACCATCATAGCTTGATCAATCATGAAAATCAAATATTTAATTACTTTCTCGGATGATATTTTTCATGCATCTTCATCAGATACTCTCTTGAGATGTGCGTGTATATTTGTGTAGTCGAGATGTCTGAATGGCCAAGCATGGTTTGAACAGATCTCAAATCAGCACCGCCTTCAAGCAAATGCGTTGCAAAGGAATGCCTTAATGTGTGCGGGGTGATATTTTTTGACAGGTTGGCAAGAAGGCTATATTTTTTTATAATTTTCCAGAAAGATTGACGTGTCATGGGCTTGCCGGCCCTTGCAACAAAAAGGTACGGCGTTGATGTTTTGTTTAAAAGAATCGTTCGGCCCTCTTTAATCCATTTTTGTGTAATGGATCTTGCGTGGGATCCAATGGGGACGATTCTTTCTTTAGAGCCTTTTCCCATGACTCTTACGAAATTTGCGTCAAGGTTAATGTCCTGTAGTTTCAGCAAAATAAGCTCTGAGACCCTCAGACCTGCACCGTACATGATTTCCATCATTGCCGAATTCCTTAAATCTCTTGGGTTTCTGATATCAGGGACCTCAAGAAGCGTTGCAACTTCACTGATTGTCATGATTTTTGGAAGCGAAAGACCGGTTTTGGGAATATCCACATTTTTCATAGGGTTTTTCGTAACTTTTTTTTCATTGATCAAGAATTTATATAAGCCGCGAACAGTGATCAGGTGTCTGGCCCTGGATTTTGCCGAAAGCCCTTTCTTGGATAGATCGATCAACCAGGCAAGAATGACAGCAGTGTCCACATTATTCAGATCTACAATGCCGTTTTTTTCAAGAAAGGTAAGGTATTGGGCCAAGTCGGCTGAATAGGACATCAGGCTGTTATCAGACAAGCCTTTTTCAATGATAAGATAATCAAGATAGTGTTGCGTTAATTCATCCATTTTATAAAAAGATCTCGCTGATGCACCTGAAACCGATGGTATTTGAGGTAAACCCGGGCTTGAACAATGCCCTTGAACTGATGGTGACGTCTTCTTTGGCATTCCAGGCAGCACCCTTTGCAACACAGTATTTAATATTCTTCTTTAAGCTAACCGGTGGAGTTTCCATGTCAGAGGTCCACTCCATAACATTGCCCAGCATATCTACAATTTTAAATTCATTTGCAAATGCATCATATTTATCAACCGTATTGGTGTCGGATAATCCGCTTTGCTCTATGTTAAATGCATTAGCGTTAATCTCATTGCCCCAGGGATATTTATATCCCGAATCAGTTCTGGCTGCTGATTCCCATTCCGCCTCTGTTGGGAGTCGTCTTCCAATCCAGGAGGCAAAGGCAAAGGCATCATCCACGCTGACCTGAACCACAGGGTGATTTCTTTTCTCGTGAAGGGTTGAACCCGGGCCAAAAGGCTCATACCAGCAAGCGCCTTTTACATCTTTGGAACCAGCATTTTTATTCCAGAACGACCCATTGGTGTTCTTTTTATACCGTGAAAAATATACCCTGCCAAAACCTGATTTTTCTGCGGTTGTTACATATCCTGTCTGCTCTATAAATATTTCAAATAGAGAATTGGTTACCGGATAAATGCCAATATACACCATGGGCATATTGAATTGTTGTAATTCAAGGCTGGATTTAATGCCTTTTTTTGTGCCAATGGTATATTCCCCTGCAGGAACAGTGGTATATTTATTATATTTTTTTTCTCTTTCCCCTAATGTTTCATCAAAATGCTCTGCCAGTTCTTTTTTCTTTCTAAATTCTTCTAAAGCTTTGAGCTCATCTTCATCCAGCTCATCAACTTCTTCCAATTCCTGATCATCATCCAGCTCAATTTCTTCGACATCCGGGTCAATATCTTCTACATCCTCTACTTCTTCAAGTTCATCATCGGGTTCACTGTCTTCAATTTCCTGGTCATCGTCAAGTTCGAGTTCCTCGATATCTTCATCCAGCTCATCGACTTCTTCCAATTCCTGATCATCATCCAGCTCGATTTCTTCGACATCCGGGTCAATATCTTCTACATCCTCTACTTCTTCAAGTTCATCATCCGGTTGGATGTCTTCAATTTCCTGGTCATCGTCGAGTTCGAGTTCTTCGATGTCATCAT
>Ga0180009_10003576_pt1 | contig 17633 bp, 17 predicted proteins | sample OS_PC_MetaG_FD_123537 | JGI IMG/M metagenome (GOLD analysis project Ga0180009, IMG submission 123537) | Groundwater microbial communities from the Aspo Hard Rock Laboratory (HRL) deep subsurface site, Sweden - OS_PC_MetaG | ecosystem: Environmental > Aquatic > Deep subsurface > Groundwater... | reverse complement strand
TTTGCTCGCGCCTTTTGGCTAACGTCAGCAAGCACCTGGCTCTGACATGTGCTTCAGAGTCATTTGTGAAAGAAACAGCATTATAACTCTCGCTGTTTCTTGGGAGAGTCAAGAGGCGACCCCTTTAGTCAGTTAGGGGGTAACTTTTCGTTTCCCATAGGGAATGATTCTTGCGTTCCCGTTGCCGCTGTAGGAGAACGCCGACCCTAAAAGGTTCATTTAGGGCCTAAAAACGCTATTATAGGCCCCCTTTTGCGCTCCTTTTGTATCCTTTCTCAAACCATTTCAATCCCTTACAATGGCCCGACCCCGGGCTTATCAAACCATTTCAATCCCTTACAATGGCCCGACCCCGGGCTACCACATCCGTAATATCGAGAAAACCTCGAACATTTCTTGCGAAAATTCTGGGGCCTGATCTCTCAAAAATCTCTGCGACTGCTCGGCCGGACATAGAGAAGATCCAGGACTCAATGTCCGTATTCTTATCATATCTTTGGAGTATACCGTTTACGACAACTCCATGGCCTGATTCCATTTCGAGGTCAACACCCGGCACAGGAGGGGCAACGCCCTCAAGATAATCAGCGAGCAGAAGCATAATTTTTTCTCCGCCGCATATCTCAATACCGGCCTCACACTTCGCTGTCTGAACAATGGAGATGGCTTCTTTTTCAAGCCCTTCACTGCACCGGCCAAGCGTCGCGTAGTATAGTTGCAGCCTGTAATTTCTTTTGACTATGCGTTCCCGAGCTTCTTTGAGGTTGGTATGCACCCTTGAATCGCTGTTTTCAAGAAGGGCCGAAAAATCATCCAGTGAACCAGAGATCCTGACTGCTATATCCGCGAAGCTGGTTACATCGCTTCTTTTCTCGTTCTTCGTCCCTACCTTATCTCGATACTTACCCTGAACAATGAAGACATCTTTTGCTTTTTCATCAATGAAAATTGCATCTGCTCCTTTATCTCCAGATGCGCCTGTCAGCGAATCCACTGCACCTTGCTCGTCTTCTGTCACAAATGCCCTGAGAAACCACAAAATAAATAATTCATCATCGGAGAGTTGTGGGTAAATTTCTCCGAACTCATTTAATTCCTGCCTAAGATCATTTTCAGACAATTTTTTCTTGGACATACTAACCTCCTACAGTCTCCGTTTGGCACTTGTTCACACTACGCGTCGATTATACGAGTTCGCTCACTTGATATCAGTGCTGCAGTATAGCCCAGGACCACTCAGGCCTCATCTCGGGTGAAAGATATTGATGTGCCGTCTTCCTTTGGGTGATGGGCGAGATGGGTGTAATGTCGCCGTCAATGAAATTCAAAGAACTAATTGTATACCGTTACTCAAATAGATGATTTGCAAAAGCGACGATAATATTCTCAGCAGATGAGGTGACTTCAAAAACAGATTCAAGAAACAAGTTCGCAGAATCAACCAGCATTCCTATTTGATTTTGCATGGGTATTGGAGGAACTGGGACAGTTTCTTCAAGGAAAATATCCTCTTTAAGACGTTTGCGATTCGTCGTACCGCGACTTGCAAGCCTACATGTTTCGATGAATTTTGCCGACCGACAAAGAAGAGCCAAATAGCTAGGTTTTATTATTTCAGTGTTAATATCAAATAGAGGAAAGTCTTGCGTAACAATTGCGCCGTCAAGCGCGCCAGGTATCAAACCAAATGCACCGTTCCGGGCATCAATTCTACTCATTATCAACTGGCCTGCTCTAGCTAAGAATTGTGGACGCGTCTTAATTTCCCTACCCCAAATAATTTTTCTAAGCAGAACCCCTTTACCATACAGTTTTACAGTTATCTGCTTATATTCCTTGTTTTGCGATATGTCTGCGGCCTCTCGAGCTCGACTTAGGCACATTTTGAGAGGGAGATGTTGTTTATCGCCATCACTTCCTCGATCAAAAGACTTGGCCAATTTCTCTAGCTTTTTTAGGGATGTAAAGCACCTTTCTAATGGCTGCGTGACGGCAGAGACTACAGATAATGGGTCTACGCATTCCTTTTTTGTTAAATGAGGATTCCGGAAATCCAATGAGTACTCTTTTTCTACAATAGCGGCTTTTGGTATGTACCATGATGAGCCTGTCTCATGCCGTTTTATCCACCATGAGTGAATTGGTTCAAGTTCTTTTATCAGTAGGGGGTATGACCGAGTATAGCAAGGATTCCGCATGTCCCGCCTTTTAATTGGAACTTCATGCTGATAAAACCAAATACCCTTTGTAGGAGTCGACCGATCAAAAAAAAGCAGGTTCGTCTGAATATCAGAGTATGGTTCAAACACACCCTTTGGGAGCCGCACTACAGTATGGAGATTGAACATTTCGATAAGTTCTTTTCGAATTCTTTGTGCAATTCCAGCATCCCCCATGACACTCTCAGGAACGACCACGGCGGCCCGGCCCGGTCTTCCCTGGTTTTTTTCAGGGCGCTTGAGCTTACGCATGATGAGTTGTAAAAACAGCAGGGCCGTTTCCGAGGTCTGCATGTCATTGGGGAAGTTGGATTTGATGCCGGCCTCTTCCTCCCCGCCGAAAGGCGGGTTGGTCAGGATCACATCCTCCCGGTCTCGATCGCCGATTTCCTTGACCTTTACTCCCAGGGAATTGTCATAGGTAATGTTCGGGTACTCCAGGCCGTGAAGCAGCAGGTTCATCTGGCAGAGCATGTAGGGGAGAGGCTTGGCCTCCTGCCCGAAGATGGATCGCTCCTGCAAAATGCTCCGATCCTTGACGGTTTTGCATTGTTTTTCAAGATGACTGTAGGTTTCCACGAGAAAGCCGCCCGTGCCGCAGGCCGGGTCAAGGACAGTTTCGCCGAGTTGCGGGTCCGTGACCGCCACCATAAACTGGACCACGGGGCGGGGCGTGTAGAACTCGCCGGAATCACCGGCCGAGTCCCGCATTTCCCTGAGCAGGGCCTCATACAGACGGCTGAGGGTGTGGATTTCCTCGGAGGAATCAAAATGTATGCCGTTGACTTTGTTGATCACGTCCCGGAGGAGGTATCCGTTGATCATGCGGTTCTGGACGCCGCGAAAGACATTGGCAATCACGTCTCGCCGGTCCCGGCCGTTGGCGGACTGGAGGCCCCTTAAATAAGCCAGGAGTCCGGCGCCGCGGCTCCCATCCTGCCGTATTGCTTCGTCCTGGTTCACAAAAGAGATGAGTTCATCTCCAGGTGATGCCGTCTTCCCGGGCGGCCCAGTCCCGCCAGCGATAGGGCGGGTCAATGGCCGGACGGTATCTTTTCCCGGACAGGGCCGCTTCCTGCTCCCGAATCATTTCCATGTCATCCAGAAATTTCAAAAACATAATCCAGGTGAGCATGGGAAGCCGGTCCAGATCGCCGTTCAGGCCTTTGTCTTTCCTCATGATGTCCCTGGCCGACTTGATCAGGGAGCCCAGTTGCTGGGCAGTGGTCAGGGGGTGCGTTTTTTTGTTTGTCTTTCTTGCCATTATTCCTCTTTAACGTTGAAATTTGCTTCAGTTTCAGGAGTTCATTATGCCGCGTACAGTTCAGCCTGCAAATCAATAACCGCTTCGCGGAGGCTCTCGGTACTGCCGAAAAAGTCGATGATCTCGGAGACGTTGCCACGTTCGGAAAGGGGCGGCACCTTGAGCGCATCGGGAATTTTGAATTCCGTGATCCCGTGCTCTGCGTATTTATCCAGAAGGTCTTCGAGGACGGCCCTGGCTTCTGAGCCGTATCGGTCGAAAAAATCCTGTTTGTCTTTACGGAGGCGGCGGACCCGTTCATGCCGGGTGAACAGGGGCGCATTGTAGGCCAAATGGCAGAGCAGGTCAAAGGGGTCTGCATTCGGCTGCTTTGTCACCTCGGCCAGTTCCCTGAAATTGACGCCCCGACCGGCGAGCATGTCCAGGATTTCGCTGCGGTCGTCCGGCCGGGCCCAATGCTCCCGCAGGACGGCTGCGTTTGGGTAAAGAGTGCGAATCACTTCGGCAGTATAATCGGTGTACTTGACGACCCTTAACTGCTTTCCCTTTTCATCGAGCTCATAGACGAGGTGGGCGACAATTTCCACCATGCCGCCGTCTACATAAAATTTTCGCGGCTCTGCCCGCGGGGGCTCGCTGATTTCAGGAGGTACAGCATCAACTTCGATTTCATAATTTTCGACATCCTTTTCTTTTTTTTCCGGAGAAATGACTTCCTCATGGATGATTTGTCCTTCCCCGTCAATGGTCTCCTCTGTAATCATCTCGGGATGTCCGTCGAATTCCGGATCCGCGAAGTGGCGGGTCGCCGATCCCGTATAATCGAGGATATTAAAGAAGTGCTTTCCATAGTCGTCCCTGACGCGGGTTCCCCTGCCGATGATCTGTTTGAATTCCGTGATGGAATTCACAACTCTGGCAATGGCCACGTTCTTGACCATCGGGGCATCGATTCCGGTCGTCAAAAGCTTTGATGTCGTCAGAATAACCGGCGATTCCGTTTCCAACTCCTGAAACCGGCTCAGATGGCCGCGCCCGATGGCGCCTTCATCCGATGTCACGCGGCAGACATAATGGGGATGTTGCTTGGCAAGGTCGGCATTGAGGTTGTTCAAGGCCTTCCGCATCTCAAGGGCATGCTCCTGGTCTACGCAAAACACCATGGTTTTGGCAAACCGTTCGGTTTTTTTCATAAAATCGGTCAGGTGACGGGCAATGGCTTCGGTGCGGGCACGGAGGGCGACTACCCGTTCAAAGTCGCCGGTCTGGTATTCCTCATCCGGGATTTCCCGGCCGTATCGGTCCAGTTCGCCTTTGCTCGGACGCCAGCCCGCCGCATCCACATCCGTGATCACGCGATGAACGCGGTAAGGCGCGAGAAAACCGTCCTCGATCCCGTCGCGCAGGCTGTAGATATAGATGGGGTTCCCGAAGTACCGATAGGTGTCGCGGTTATCTTTCCGCAACGGCGTGGCCGTCATCCCCAACTGGTAAGCGGGCTGAAAATATTCCAGGATTTCCCGCCAGTTGCTCTCATCCCTTGCGCTGCCCCGGTGACACTCATCTACGATGATCAAATCAAAGAAGTCCGGCGCATATTCCCGGTAAAGGCCGGGGCGATGTTCGTCCTTTGTAATGGCCTGGTAGATGGCGAAATACATCTCACGGCTTTTGACGGCCTGGCCGTTTTCAATCTTGTGCCGGGCATCGCCAAAAGGGGTGAAGGTCTTGTCTTTGGGATCATCAACGAGGATATTACGGTCAGCCAGATAGAGGATTTTGGGCCGGCGATATTCATTGGTCCGGTTCCAGCGCCTTGACCAGAGCTTCCAGCAGATCTGGAAGGCGACCAGGGTCTTTCCAGTGCCGGTCGCCATGGTGATGAGAATGCGCTTTTTGCCCTGGAGAATACACTGAATCGCGCGGTTGATGGCGATTTCCTGATAGTAGCGGGGGGTTCGGCCCGCCTCGATATAAAAAGGTGAAAGCAGGCACTCGGACTGTTCTGTACTCAAGGGTTCCGCCTGCCGCAGACGGGTCCAGAGGTCTTCCGGTCCGGGAAAAACATCAATCTCGGTTTCCGTGCCGGTTGTAAAATCGAATTCGACAATGCCCGTGCCGTTTGTCGCATAGGCGAATTTCAGGCCGAGGATCTCCGCATAGTCTTTGGCCTGTTGAAGGCCTGTGGCAGGCCTCAGGTAATTCGCTTTTGCCTCCACAACGGCAATGGGGAAATCCCGGGTATACCGCAGCAGATAATCTGCTCTCTTTTTCTTGCCGCGCCGGGGTTGCCCGCCGCTTACAATGATGCGGCCGTCTGTAAAGGTTCGCTGCTCCGTGAAGGAATGCGGCTCATCGTCCCATCCGGCAGCGATGAGTTTTGGGATAACATATTTTCTGCACGTATCCGCCTCGGTCAGGCCATTCATGATGTGCCTCTTTAAAGGAGGGTCAACAAAGGATCTATGAAAATCCTACGAATGGGCTAAGTCTTATCTGCTACGTCATAGCTTCTTTCAAATACCTCTTAATTCTTTCCCGGTTTGTTCCGAGGCTGGAAAACTGTTTTTCCGATACATCACTGAACCGGGCAAGCACCTTGCGGTTGATCTGTTCCTGGTCTTCAAAAATGGCAAGAGAACGGAAATTCAGGCCCCATTTTTCGAACTGCAGCAGGGTGATGGTCGCATCCCTTGTTTTGTCATCGTTCGGGAGCGCATGAACATGTATCGGCTTCGGCATGCTGTTAATTCGGCAATCGACCAAATATTTGCCTCCGGGATCATAAACGGGATCATTCCAATCAAACTCCCGGCGATTTTCAGGGACTGTTTCTTCCATAAAGGCTCTAAAGTCCTCCATAAACGTAGACCGTACCCTTTCACGGGAAAGAAAGGTAACGTCCGTTATTCTGAGAAGCGCCTGAATAAAACTGTAGAGGGCGTCACCATAACGATCACCCTGAATCGGGATTATCAGCTCGCCTTCCCGGTCTTGCACGCTGAACACGGAGAGTGCATTTGAAATGATCTTCTGCCGCGTCCCACGAAGAAGATCCTTCTCATCAAGCTCATAAGTCAAATGCATATAGGTGTAGCCTTCATCAGAAAGGGTCCATCCCCCGTTTTCACTTTTCATGACAATGGCCAAATGGTCGCCATCCTCAAACATGAAAGGTGTAAAAACACGAAACCTGCCCACGCCTTCGGCTAAAATCGCAAGTTTGTCACATACCTTTTTGCGGAAGTCCTTTTCTATTTCTTCTACGTTCATGGCTTTTCCCATTATACCGCCGCAGGCGAAACAATTGATTCGAGTTTGGTGGTCTATAAGCGAGAATTACCGAGAAATCAATTGTATTAATAAGGCTTTGCCTCAAGATAAGTCGAAAATCGCTTCCATTCACTCCCTGAACATCCAGTTCTTGCTCCCTATGCCGTCTTTTCATCGCCGGTTTTAATTGCCTGGGTCTTTTAAAAAAGGTTTGGGGTCAAGTGAAATCGGGGTCCCCCATTGACTTTACAAATGTTTATATTTTGTCCAATTTACGTGCTATTAACAAATAGACATTTAGATTTCGCTTCCTCGCTCTTTTTAAAGACACATCTTGTCATTGTATAGATCAATTTTTCTTTTTTGTCAGCTCAATAAAAAAACAGCGCATTCAGCTCTGTTCCGTGAAAACCATCGGTTTATACCTTAAACCCATTTTGTCACTATTGGAGGTCACAAATTGTGACCTCCAATCCTCAAATTCTTCTTTAGACAGTTCAAACATAAAATCCGAAGGAAAACGTTTGATGTTTCTGCGGACCGCTTGTTTTAATGTTTTTGTTTCTACCCTATAAAGTCCTGGGACTAATTCCAGCTAATTCCAGGGACAGTATACCTATCTCCAGAATAAAAAAGGCAATAAATGTATACTGTCCTCCGATTCCCTCTCTGACATCAACTGTCTTCTGTGTTGCCGTTCGTAGGGCTTGCCTCCAGCTGTTTCCGTGCCATTTCAACCGCCTTGTGAAGTTTCTGCTCCAGCAATTTGCGTTTCGGCAGTTCGGTCATGTATTCGGCCACCTTGATACCGCTTTTATCCAGTTGAAAAAGCTCAATCCGCCCGATACTTTTGTGAACCTGCTTTTTCGATACGATGATCCATCCCACCCAACTAATGAAAGATAAAAAGACCGTATTTTGTCCAATAAGATTAAACCTGATATGCCCACACATAGCCTTATTAATGGACATCAGTTACATAAGAACAATAAATCATGTCAAAGATAACCGGCTGTAATCATTTGAGTATTAATTTTTTGTCCATTTCCAGCACATTAAAACCTGCCGCTCAGTTACATAAGGCATATATAAGAAATCAGGCCCAAAACGGAATATATTTAGCATGCTTTCTTGACTTGTTTTCAGGGTCATAAGGTTTTATTAATTCAGCTTCTGCGTGGGGTCAAGTCTTTGATTGACTCTTGTTTATTTATAAAGCGTTTAGATGTCAGCTATCAGCCCCAGTGAAATGGTTTGTAATTTCACGAGGTCCCGATAGTGGGATCCTCCATAGGCGGATAAATCTACGCTATGCTCCGACAGGCAGAGAGCAGCTTATCAACTATCAGCATAAAACGAACCCCTTTGAAAGAGCCCTTGATCCATGTATATTAGTCTTCAGTTCCAAATATTTCGGCAATTCGCCTACCACTCTTGTCCAGAGTCCTTTTATTCCGGATATGGCTCGAACTTCAGAAGCTTGTCTTTACTTCTTTCCATAGCGTCTTTTCGGTTCCTTGACTTCAAAGCCTATCGGTTTTCTGGGCTTTTCGGGCGGCCTCATAAGCTGCTGGATCGCCTCGAATATTGCATCGATACTCTCATCATGATCTTCCAACCGTACCTCAATCTCACGGAGCTTTTGAGCAAGTTGTTTGTGGGAGGAGGATATTTTTCTTAGCTCCACAAAAGCCCTCATGATCGCGATGTTGACCTCGATGGCCCGATCAGAGTTCAAGACGGATGAGAGCATGGCCACTCCCTGCTCCACAAAAGCCCTGGGCATGACAGTAGAGTGTTTCAGAGGCCGAAACCGGTCACAATTTGTGACCAGTTCGTCTTTTTCCGCTTTGGTTACCCTGAACATGAAATCTGACGGGAACCGCTTTCTGTTTCTTGTGACCGCCTGATTCAATGCCTTGGTCGAAACGCCATATAGCTGGGCAAGCAATCATGACCTTTTCTCCGCGTATGACCATGATTTTACTCTGGATCAACTCTGTGGGCATCAAATCTTTATCAATCGTCATTCGGGCCTCCCTTTCCTTTTGAGATCATAACCCGTGATCTCAGATTATCAAACGCATCTTTGCATCTCCCGTCATTTGGATTTTCCAGACAGTGTCTGGAAAATGTCCTTATAGTCCAGATAGAAGCGGGGGGCCTCTGGGACATCCATAAAATTATAAAATTCAGCATCTATCTAAAAAAGTGCTATTGCCTTGGGTACCGGAAGAACAAAAACCCCGCTCTCCATCTCTTCAGAGTAACGGGGTTTTTGGGCGACCGTGGACCATTTCAAATCCTCTTTCCCTCTCGGGGTTGAAAGAAGAAAATTGGTTCAGGAATTTTGCTGAATGCTGTTTACACATAACTACTTTATAAGTCAACGAAAATAGGATACTGTGTGTTGGATGCTGGTCGAAGATCCCGACTTTAGCGGGGATACCGGTTGCGCGTTGTTTTCCTTGCGTCTTGAGCCTTGAGCCTGCCGCCGAATACTTCTGCTCACAGGACCCGGGGTCGCTAAGCTAATCGTTTGATATTCAAGGATTATCATCTCAAAAGTAGGTATTTACAATCCTTAAACAGTCATTTTTATACCCCAAAATGCCCTTCTAAGGTATCGCTGAACACCCAACTAAATAGCTGAGTTTTTCTTAGAAGGCCCATTTATCTGGCAAAAATAGAATTCTAAGCCCTAAAACAGGGCGGTTTTCGTACCATTAGTTCAGCATTTCAAGTAGTTGTCTCGGTGCGAACCAAGCCCGCAAGCCGACAAAAGTAGGTTTGCCATATTCGCCCTTAAAGCCCAAAATGAAGGCCTGTTTTTTTTACATTTCATGGTTGTAATGTAAAGAAAAGACTATCAACTTTACATGAGACAGGTGAAATGTAAAATGAGACTCGTTTTTTCACATAAATCAATCCACGACGTTCTCGTGTTCATTATCGCGCCAACTTCTTCCCCAATTCCTCGGCAGTTTTTAAGAGGGCTGTGTTTGACTTGATCTCACCTGCCTCCATTGCGCTGCCGTAAACCATGCCCACAATCTTCGCCCCCGCATATCTAAAGGCATCCTGAAAGCAGCGAAGGGCATTTATGCAGCCGGAGGTAAAAGGGTCCGTGTCGCCGTAACTCATGGCTATGGCAATCCTCTTTCCTGAAAAGGCGTTCTTTTTGTAGGCAGGGAGTGCAAAACAACGGTCCATGAACAGCTTTGTCTGTGCCGACATATTAAACCAATACACGGGACTGGCGATAACCCATGAATCGTGTTCTATGAGCTTTTGAAAGATGTCCTGCATGTCGTCATCAATGGCGCAGCCCTTGCTGTCCGGCTTCTGACAGGCATAGCACGATTGGCAGGGCGCGATCTTCATGCCGTGAAGAAAGACTCTTTCCACCCGGGCCCCGGCAGACTCCGCACCCCTGGCGATCATATCAGCCAATGCGGCGCTATTTCCATTTTTTCGCGGACTCCCCAACAAAACAAGAACCTTTCCCGTTTTCTCCTTATCCACCATCTTTTCTCCTCCATGTACAAAAAAGGGTCAGATCTACTCTTGATATAGCCGCCCCAGAGGAATAAGCTTCGCCCCGGAGAAATAGGCTACGCCCCAGTGGAATAGGATGAACATTCCACAGGGCAGGCAAAATACACAAAAAATAAAAATATATATTGTAATTTCTATAACTTATGGGCCTCAAAAACATAGATTTGGACTTTTTACGAGACTATCGCCCTTGACTCTTGGTTATTTAAAAGAATCCAGCTTTCAGCCTTCAGCCTTATCCAATGCCCCTTGTTTCGGCCATAAAATCACACGCGGTCCCCGTTCGTGGCGGGTTTGGCGGGTTCATGGCGGGTTTAATGGCCCAATTGGCCCTTTTACGGCCCCATTATGATCTGATGCCCAGATGTCGGTTTTTAATTAGCATGAGCCATTTGAGCCATTTATGAACCATTTGAGCTGTTTACGAGTCCTTTCTCTCCAGATCGTCGGATGTACCCTTTATGAGTTTTTTGGGCACTCAGCTACCATTTACGGCACGGCTGGCATATTTATGGCACGTTTAGTAGCATGATCCGATTAAATTTAAATGTGACTATCTATGGCACGATTGGCACGTTTATGGCGTGATTCTAATTCACAACATAATGAGCGCCACGCCCTGCCCCTTTTCGAGCGATAACGGGTCCACGCCCTGTATTGTCGATATTTATTCGCCTAGCTTCACCTCCTTAATCTTCTGAGCCAGAAACCGCTGCATATCTTCTTTCTTTGGCAGTTCGAGCTGATATTTGGAGACAAATAGCTGGTTGTCCATACCGGCAAGGGCATACTCCACCAGGGGATTATCTTTTTGGGTGCATAGCAGGATGCCTACAGGTAGATTGTCACCAGATGTCATTTCATTCTTCATATACCAGCTTACATAAGTATTGAGTTGCCCAATGTGTTCATGGGTAAATTTATCAACCTTCAGTTCGACCAGCACATGGCATTTCAAAATTCGGTGGTAAAAGACCAGATCGATAAAGTTGTGGGTATCACCGATTAAGATGCGTTTTTGACGGGCTTCAAAGCAAAAGCCGTGACCCATCTCCAAGAGGAACTCCTGTAACTTATCAAGCAGTTGGTCTTCCAGCGCGGATTCGCTCATGACCTCCCGGGGCTTCAGGCCAAGAAATTCAAAGATATATGGGTCGCGGATGGCTAGTTCGGGTTCGGCAGGTTCGGCCCCGGACCTGACCAGTTCAGCCAGTTTTTCTTTGTTTTTTGAAAGACCTGAACGCTCATAATACAGGCTGGAGATCTGCCGTTTGAGCTCCCTGACCGACCAGTTGCCCAGGATGCTCTCGATCTCGTAGAAGACTCGCTTTAGGGGGTCTTCAAGCTTTATTAGTTCCACGAAGTGCGTAAAAGACAGCCTCTCGATAAGTTTGTCCCCGGGAACAAGCAAATGTGCGGACAGTGTCCCCACAATGTGAGAATCGTTGGCTGCCGGAGGCATTGGCAATTCGGAAATCGCCGATTTCCCTTTTCCCGGCCACCCGAATTTGGAAATCAGCGATTTCCGAATCTGGGGGTAGGTTGTATACAACTGACGGCAAAGGCGCAGGTATCTGGCAGTATAACACCTGTCAAGCGAATTCTGTAACTCTCTGCCCAAATATTCGAGAACTTGGGCCCCATATTTCGCCCGATCCGCTCCGTTTTGCTCATATTCCCGGATATAGCACCCGATCACCCAATTCCTCAACGTCAAGCTGACATTGACGGCGCGCCCTACCTGAACGGCCATGTATTCATGGGTCTGCCGAATTGCTGCGACCAGTGTGCTGAAGTCGAAGCTCACGAGCTTATTTGCCATAGCCCAAAATCTCCCAATTTTTCTTAATAATAAAGATTCATTTCAATTCTTGACAAGACTTCTGCGGCAAAAATCCACTGTCACATCCCGCATTCCTTCCTTCTCTTCAAGGTGAAGCCCCCTCTGCCTGAGAACCCCGTTTATCATGGCAATAAGGAGATTGACCGTCTCAGAGTGGGGCCTCTGGCACGTCCATAAAATTATAAAATGCAGCATCTATCTCAAAAAGTGCTATCGCCTTGGGTACCGGAAGAACAAAAAACCCCGCTCTCCATCTCTTCAGAGTAACGGGGTTTTTGGGCGACCGTGGACCATTTCAAATCCTCTTTCCCTCTCGGGGTTGAAAGAAGAAAATTGGTTCGGGGATACTGCCGAATGCTGTTTACACATAACTACTTTATAAGTCAACGAAAATAGGACACTGTGTTGGATGCTGGTCGAAGATCCCGACTTTAGCGGGGATACTGGTTGCGCGTTGTTTTCCTTGCGTCTTGAGCCTTGAGCCTGCCGCCGAATACTTCTGCTCACCCGAAAGGGATACGAAGCAGTCCGGGTCTGGTCTAACATCTTATTGAAAAATGATCCCGCGATGCGCGGGATTAGATGTTCGATATCTCTGTCTTTCTTACACCGTTCGCGGCCATAAATTTTTCCAGCGTCTCATAGGGCTGTGCACCAACTAATTTATCCTGATTGATCACGAATGTCGGAACGGCCGTAATCCCCCTCGCTTTCGAAATTGCCCAATCCTCATCCACCGGATCCTTGAAGGCCCTTGTCGAAAGAACGGCCTCTGCCTCCTCTCGAGGGAGTCCGACCGATACAGCCAAATCTAAAAGCACCGGAATTTTTGCGATGTTTTTACCATCTACAAAGTATGCTTTGAAAGCCGCCATATGAAATGCATCCCCCCTGTTTTTTGATTCGGCCCAGCTCCCCAATTCCTGGGCAAGACGGCTGTTATAGGTTTTTCTTCTCTCCCCGAAAGGGAGTCCCAGTTCCGCAGCTTTGTTTTTCAATCGGTGCATAATTTGATTTACATCTACGGGGTGATTTTCAAAGAGCTTTTCAAGAGAAAGCCCTTCCTCCGGCGTGTCCGGGTGAAGGGGAAAAGCCCGCCACCGAACCGCGATGGCGTATTCATTTTTGAGCTGTTCGATACTCCCGGTAACGAAGTAGCACCACGGTCAGATGTAATCGGAAAATATCTCGAGTGTTAAAGGTATTGGCATGTCTCATCCTCTCTGTGTGAAAAGGGGTCTCCCATTAAAATATTTTTTCCATTTTCCAGTGAACTGTACTTTATATTTTTCATTCATTGCCGTTTTTATCTTGTTTATGATCCCGAAACAGACCGGTAAAAAGGCTGAAGGTCGCACCCGCGATCGGTTTGATATGGCTGACCCGGAAGATGAGATCTCGATGGAGGATCGGTTCTACGGGCCGGACCTCTTTGAATTTTCGAAGAAAGATGCCGGCGGCAACCAGACGCACGAGTCCTGAAATCAGGAATATCGCGTGTAGAATGAAAAGTGGCTCCCAGCTCCAGGGTCCTATAGATAAGCTCCGGGGCAAATGACCGGCGGCATACCCACCCAAAAGGGAACCCGTAAGAACAAATACCCCATTAACCAGACCCTGATAGGCGACGCATCGCGCCCGTTTGGGTGGCGTTACCGCGTCAAAGATGAAATTTGCAGAAGACAGGCTGAACCCAGACCATACTAATCCGCCGTAGACCTGTATAAGCATGAGATAGAGGATATTGGGAGAGACTAACCAGAGTATGGGGACCATACCAACCCCCCATCCGCACAGGTTAAGGATCTTCTTGTTGCCGAACCGATCGCTCAATCCTCCCCAATATCTAAAGGTAAGGAACTGTGAGATTGTGGACACGCCTACCACCACGGTGAATTCTACATATGATAAATGGAGGTCGCGAAGCATATAGAGCGCAAAATAGGGAGCTGAAAGGGCGACCCCGAAATTTATAGCCCCCACAAAGAAAACAAATTTTGCAAAATTCGAATGGGGGGAACGACGCAAAAATTGTCTAAAGGTAAAGACCTGGTCCGGCGTAAGCTTAAATTCCGGATCGTTATACCTTGAAAGCCAGTAAACGGAATTCAACCGGGCGAGAAAGGCTACGGAAAAAATAATCAAAAAGCCGACTTCCGGCAGACCTATCTTCTTAAACAGGTGCAAGGTCCCGCCAGCAAGGAGTAGAGAAACAAATGTACTCATCCCGGCCAGCCTGTTGCGGTGACCAAAAAAGCGGCCCCTTGTGGTTGCCGCCACAAAATCCCCGATCAGGCTGTTCCAGACAGGCACCACGGTGCCGTTAGCGCCGTGGTATATCATCATCAGAGCCAGGAGACAGAGAACCGACAGGGTACTCCCGCCGAAAAGAAAAGGGAGAAGCGCCATTGGGATAAGGGTCACTGCCTGGGTGGTTGCGCCTGCGAGTATAACCCGCCGCCGGCTTCGAAATCGGTCCATCTTAAGCGCAGCGACCCATTGCATGAATGCGCCAAAGAGCTGGGGTAGCGTCGCCAGGAGCCCCACCTGAAGCGTGCTGGCCCGGAGGAATATGCCAAAAGGTCCGAGATATGTCTCCCCGCAACCGAGCATTACGGCATGGGATACCCCATCAACGATAGGGGCATGAAGAGAAGAGTCCCTTTCCTGAATTTTCTCTCCTGGTTTCTTGGATCCTGATGTCATGGTTTTAAATACTACCTCACTCGTCATGAAGAAAGTGACGCGGTTAAGTATAGTTACAAATTTACTTAATACAAGGTTTAGAAAGCAATGATCAGTGACCAGCGAACAGTGCCCGGTGAATAATTGTCAAATACCATGTTCCAGACCCGCCTGCCTCGCCTGTCATGTACGGAACGGGCATATCCCAAGAGGTCGGCAATGGCGGGCAGGTTTGTGGGGATGTGGAAGCGGTCGGTTTTCCCGTACAAAACGTTTTCAAAATGACGTATGGTGATAAGAATGCAACCTTTGAACCTCTGAACCCGTGAACGGTTACAATATATTTAGCGGGATCATAGGACAAATCGATGGGGACGTTAGTGCAGAGCGTGCATAAACCTTTTATAACCTCCTTAATGAGACAATCTGTTGTACGCTTTATTGGATGAAGGTAACTCCTCTATGTAATCTCCATAGTCAATGCCGTTATGCTGCAGGGTGTCGCTTAATCCCCAGAGTTTGGCTACAATATCGGTCATAAAGATCCTTTTCTTTGACAGGATCAACAGGAATCATAATCCCTTTTTCATCCATCAGTTATCCTCCATTTATTCTAAACTGTAGAAAGTCATATATCTGATCTTTAGAGCATTGCTACAGCCTGCTCAGTGTTGTTTATATCTTCATCGTAAGATTCCTATATTCGCAATAAGGGAAGCAGCAGATGTCGCGGGAGCCGTCAAGATTAATGCGCACGAACCCTTCCCCGCAGTTCTCGGCAAGGCCCAACCGACGGCGGGTGTAATCATCGGCAGCCACAGTTACTCCTGATCTTTGTCCCAGTCGGGTAAGAAGGCTGAAAGCGCCCGATAGTTCGTCCGTTCTCGGGACGAATTCATGTCTTGCACCTTTATAACCCAAAAACAGCAGACAAACGGCCTTATGCAAAATAGCTTGCACGGCCCACTCTGTCACTTGTTTCAGCCCCTTGCGGAGCAATAGCAGGTTGATTACAGCCCGGGGATGGGCTGCAAGAACGGTCCACTCTCCCTTGCCAGCCGAGACGCCAAAGCTGTACAGCAGGCCTGAATCGGCAAGGGCCATTATCTGTCCGGGATCGCGGGCGTTTGTAGTTAATCCGGCGCGCAGTCCCCGCTTGCGGGCGGCATCAAGTAGCACGGGTAGTGCTGGGTGGAGCGTAGGTTCACCGCCACCCAGGGCCACCGAGCCAACGTCCTCTGAGATCAGTTCATCAAGTAGCGCAACAAACTGGGCCACTGGCATGTCCTGCTCGGCCTTTGTCTGGTCGCAATAGGGGCAGAGGTTGTTGCAGCGTTGTGTGATCTCCACCGATGCCAGTCGAAACCGGTCATTTGTCCAGAGGGGCCCCTTTGTCATCAGTATCCTTCTTCCCTGCTATCAGATCGTCACGATCGCCCCATGGCGGGCTATGCAGATCGTTGTGCAGGAGTCGCAGGGCGTCCACCCCATCATTAGTATAGACCTCGCTTGCCTGTTCGATTATGGATTCCAGCCGCTTTGTCAGGAAAAGGCGTGCTGGACCCTGGCCCCGACATTCGGTCCAGAGCAGCCAGGCCAGGGCTGCCTGCCTGTATAGGTAGGTCAACGGCTCGGCCGCAGCCATAATCCACTTTTCTACGCTTTTACCCAGCCGGACGGCCAGTGCGGCCCAATGGATTCGTTCAACCGGACCCATGTTAGCCGGATCCAGGCGCGCAAGTTCATATTCCATCACGGACTCGGATCTCGTGTTCACTTCACGAAAGGCCTCCTCCGCCCGCTTGACTGAATCCTGAACCCAGAGATGGCCTACGGTCGGGTAGCTGGCCCGTGCATTTAGTACATTCGTTCCATATTTTTCCATCAGTTGGTGGCGGTGGGTTGCCATCGAAGCTGGCAGGTCAACTGGCATCTGAAATATCCCCAGTTCCTCCCAGGCCGCCGCATGGATTGTGTCGGCCAGATCGCGTACATACTGCTCACGGGTCTCTGGAGCCGTTCCGCCCTGGGGAAGAAGCAGGGTGTCTCGCAACTCGAACTGGCCCAGACCGTTCTCCGCTGCCCGGCTCAGCAGTTTCTTCACCTGCGCCTCATCTATTGCCTCCCGGTTGCCAAAGGAGGGTGGGTGGCCTCCGTCATTAGGCGTTTCTAAGCAAAACCCCTCCCAGGCCTGCTCGTATTCAGGGCCAAGCTCTTGAGCCAGGCCGTTAAGCTGTCGGCCCAAGGCCTGGGCCTGAAAAAAGTCTATGTGCCGCAATACGTTCTCAAACTCTTCGGCCAGCGATACAACAAGACCCGGATCGCTGCACTCTACTAGCAGTTGGCGCATTTCTTACTCCTTCATATACCCTCTATACTATCTGACAGTTCACGTATTTGTAGCACTTACCTTCCCTGACGAGTTCAGTCTTCATTTACGGGAAGAGATGCGGGTTATCTAGGAGGCTGTCCGAGAATAGACTGATTGGCCCATTTTCTCGAAACAATTTTGGAATTATTTTGAAGGATATGCGTCTCTAAATCATAAGTCAACTAAAACACTGTGATAATGGAACGGGAAAGATTAGTGAAAACAACAAGATATAGTGTATTAGACATTGACAACCGCTATACTTTGTGGTAACCTTCTTTTACGATTTTAACAGTCAAAGGGAGTACCGCAATGCCGATTCCTTTCAAAAAAGACCCGCTTGAGTTTAAACAAAGAGCACTGTTTGCCACCAATGTTTTTGATTTATTACCGGCGGATCATCCATGTTTTGTTTACGAG
>Ga0180009_10003575_pt1 | contig 17637 bp, 18 predicted proteins | sample OS_PC_MetaG_FD_123537 | JGI IMG/M metagenome (GOLD analysis project Ga0180009, IMG submission 123537) | Groundwater microbial communities from the Aspo Hard Rock Laboratory (HRL) deep subsurface site, Sweden - OS_PC_MetaG | ecosystem: Environmental > Aquatic > Deep subsurface > Groundwater... | reverse complement strand
TTAAGGATAAGAAGTTGTGGACTGAATATTTTGGAATTGGGGCTGTACCCGATCCGCAACTTTTCAATGGAACCATCCAGTTCCAGAGTGTTTATCCTACTTATCATTACCGGGTTGAAACCAAGGAATATGCGGGTGGAATTGTATGCGAACGCAAATTCCTTGAAGGCCAGAGATATGAGAAGATTGATGGAGACACCATCGGATTGGCAGAAGCAGCAACTCGGAAACGGAATAAATTAGCCGTTGAACCTTTTGCTTATGCTGATTCAAGCGCCTTTACTTTTGTGCAATCCGAAGAAGGTGTAGCCTGGGCTTCTAATTCTCATACTACTAAAGCGGTAGGAGTATCAACTTCAACCGGTTTTGATAACCTTGCTACATTACCTTTTAATGCGGTGAATCTCGAAGTCTTACGGCTTCAACACGTTCGGCTGAAAAATGATATTGGAGAATTAATTGACATTAATCCCGATACCATTATTCATGGTCCTGGACTTGATGAGGCTGTATGGCAAGTAAGAACCGCCGAAGGTGATGTAGATAGTGATTTAAACAACCAGAATTTCCAGCGTGGGAAATGGAAAACCCTTCGCCTTCCTCAACTTGATGCTTATTTTAGCGGTGATTGTAAAAGTTGGGGAATTGCCGATAGCCGATTGCTGAAAAAGTTCCTCATCTGGCATGATTTCATTCCGATTGAATTTGAAGCATGGAATGATCCATCTACTAAGATGAGACAGTATTCCGATTATTTCTCTTGCGGCAATGGGCCGATCGGATGGCAAGGTATCGTGTGGAGTGTTGTAACTTAAAAACTATTAACGGGGAGGAAGGGTGGCCTTTCTCCCCCTATAAACAAAGGAGATTAAAATGAGTTATTTTAATGCAAGAAAAAATACTTATGGTGATATTGGAATCCCAGGAGTGTCCGATGTTTATCAAGTAACAACTACTTCGGCATCAGCGGGTCCGAGGGATTTTTGGGACAGATGGTTTAAACCGCGAAGTAATGTTTATCGAACGGTTAAACTTGCCGAGGCTGCATTGACTGGAGGAATAAATGAAGTTGTGTTTTTGTCTCCAGAATCCCATTCTCTTGCCGAAACTTTGACCTGGGATAAAAGCATGAGCCATTTGGTTGGGCAATATCCATTATCAAGAATGGCCCAACGTTCAAGGATGGGAATGAGTACTACTTTTACTCCAATGATTAGTGTTACTGGACAGGGAAATCTCTTTAAAAATCTTTACACGATGCATGGTACTGTAGCCGGAGATTATGTCGGATGGGCAATTACCGGGAATCGAAATATCTTTGAGAACGTTCATTTTGCGGGGCCAATGATAGCTGCACAAGGGGGTCATGCGAGCTATGAAGGCGTAACGGTAACTGCAACTGATACTTATTTCAAGAATTGTGTTTTTGGAACTGCAACAATAGGGCGGGATGAAACAAGCCCAAATGTTACTTTGACAGTTCCTTCTACCGGATATGGCTATACGGTTTTTGAAGATTGTATCTTCCAGGTGTTTCTTACGGATGGTGATCCGGTGTTTGTTTCGGTAGCTAATACTTCCGGGGTGACATGGGCGGATTTCATTAATTGTAAATTTATCGCCATATCTTCAAATATGGCTACTGCTATGACCTATGCTTTTAAATTTTCAAGTGGGTCAACCTGTGGAATGAGTATAGACCATAATTGCGAATTTATTAACGTCAGCCATTTGGCAGCAACCGCAAATATGAAGTACATCTGGACTCCGACTGTATTTGCAGCTACAGCAGATGAGCTTAATGCTCTCTCCATTAACTCAGCAACTTATTAACCAAAACTTAAAGGGGGAGGGGAGAGAAACCCCCCCCCTTATTTCTAAAACAAGAAAATCGTAATGACCGATCTAAAACTTTATATTAATTGTAAACGATGTAATGGGACAGGAATATTCACGCCTGAAATTGGAGAACCAATGTCTTGTGCTTCTTGTATAGGAACGGGAAAATATGAACAAGAGTATTTTAATATTGATTCTGTCATTGATCTAATTAACGTAAAACTTGATGTCCTTACTGATAAAATCAATGATATTTTAGATAAATGCAACGACATTAAAGAAAAGTGTGATGAGATTTTTTGATGAAGTAAAACCGTAATAATTTTTTAGTTAGGAGGATTTATGTCAGAAGAAGAACACCGAGGACCAGGACGGCCAAAAGTAATTGCACCAACGATCCTAATTAAGGGTGAAAACCGAAATTGGAAGGATTTTTTTGGATCAGTAAGTAAAGGATCGGCTAAACCTGCATTTACTTCACCATCACGGGTTGATGGGATAAAAGCAGAACGGGATCATTTGGAAAAACAACTTAAATCCGGGCTTATCCACCCTTCCCGGCGTATGGAGATTGAAGAACGACTAACGCATTATGATGAGCGGGTTGATAAGTTTAGAGATGAAAAGGACGCAGCTAAGGAACTTTATATGAAAGATCAGGAGCATTGGGATACGAGAGAAAAAGAGTTAAGAAAGGTGATACAAGATGCAACTCCACCGGACAAAATGATTGAGAAAAAGAAAGTCAATCCTCATGTTATATTTAAGGCTGAACAAGGTGGTTTAAAAGAAAAGAAACTGGAATGGCAGACGATTCGTTCATTGCAAGAGGAAGATACCGACTTAACTTATCTGGGAACATAAAAAAATGGCAACAAAAACAACCGATTTTCTGACTTCGTTACAAATTAGATTAAAGAAGACTTTATCTACTTCTTCTACGCCTACGCTCGCACAGGTATATGAAATAGTTTATAACTTCTCTGATAAGTTGCTTGCTCTTTGTTCTCAGTTTAATAGCGAGTTGGGAAGAAAAACTGCTTCAATTTCACTTGTTGACGGGACATCTTTATATCGTGATGTGGTTGATGATTTCTTTGCACCTGTAACGATGTTTGTAGAAGGAGTCCCTTATTCAGGTTGGTTGGAAAAAACTTATGACCGGGTAGGATTACAAATCACCAATGAATTTGATTCACTTAATTTTGGGGTAGGATCAACCAATGAAAATGAACCAAACAAATTCTATCTGGATCAGAATGGGAATTTAGTTCTTCTTAATACTCCCGATGCTTCTTACACCTTTAAATTTCCCTATTATTATCATCAAACCAGAATAGCAGCTTCAACCTTATCTGTGGCGGGAGCCTCAAAAGCCAGTCCTTGTGTTATTACTTGCACTGCTCATGGGTTATTTACCGGAAATAGGATTTATATTGATAGTGTAGTGGGAATGACCCAACTCAATGGATATTGGTTTACGGTTACACGGGTAACAGCCGATACTTTCAGTCTTGATGGAGTGGATTCAAGTGCTTATACAACCTGGGCAAGTGCAGGAACAATTTATACTTCGATTCCCTTTAATGGAGCATTCGATCATCTTTTTATCGAATACTGTGCCTACCGATTTCAGGCGATAGAAGAATATAATCAAACGACTGAGGAAGCTATTTTAGCAATTCTTTTTGAAGATGCGAGAAGAATAATTTTATCTCGAAAAGGCACCAGTTCAAAGGTAATTAGATAATGCCACAAGCAGGCCAAAAACATACTACACAAGAAGAGTTTCAAATTCCTTATCCAAGTGAAGGGATGAATCTTTCTACTCCAGTTCATTTACTTCCAGAGACTCAGGCACGGATTATTGAGAATTTTTATTATGACTATTCAAGTGGTGCATTAAAGACTCGGTGGCCGTTTAGGAGATATTCAACTACATCACCTAACGATAGTGAAGTGAATGGAATTTATTATTGGAATGATACGATGTTTTTTTCTTGTGATAGCCGATTGTATTATTTGGATGGTAGCCTTGCTTATTCTTTGCTTGGATCAATAGGAACTGAACCACCTTCTTTTTTACCTTTTCATAATAAACTACAGATTGCCTCTGGTATCGGATTGCAGCAGGTTGATACTTCAACCGTGTTTGCTACGGTAAGCGGAACAGGAATGCCTACAACGGTAAAACAATTATATGAACAAAATACCCGACTTTGGGCAATTGGTAATAGTACCTATCCTAATTATATTCATGGCTCAAAAGTAAATGATGAAACAGTCTGGTCAGGAGCAGGAACAGTATATTACGAATTAGGACAATCAGATGATGAGGCTCCTTTAATCGGATTGGTTAAGGGGCCTTCTGGGTACATTGTTTGTTTTAAAAAAGGGGATCAGCAAAAATACACCGGCTTTCTTGATCCAAACGAAACCGCTCCAGTATGGAGAGTAGTTTCAAATAACGAATCAGCCCATATTTGGAGAGGAACGGCTTACACAGCAAATAAACTTTGGGTTATGGATACTTTTTGCCCGATGGCAATGACGGGGACAGATGCTACTGAAAGACTGGTTATTGATCCCGATAGTCTTGTTATCGGTTCCCGGATAGCAAATGTCTGGGATATTGATACCACCGGATTTTGTGTTGTTTATCCTCCTCATGCTCAAATCTGGTTTTTCTCAAAAGCAACTTCAGAATATATTTATATCCTTCATTATCTTACTGGCGCTTTGACAAGATTCCGTCTTTTTGGGGGACTTCGTTTTTATAGTGCTTTTTATTTGCCAAGTGACAAGACACTCTATTTGGGTGGGAATGATGGTTATATTTATACTTATGATACCACCGGAGCAGGTGGTTATCAGGACAATCCTGGTGGTACAAATTATGATTATCTACAACGTTTTTTCTCAGCAGTTTTTGAAGTCTGGCCCCGATATGAACATATTCTAAAAAAACCAACACGTCTTGAATATCGAGGATTAGAGGAAGGGACGGGGAAATGGTCATTTTATAAGAATTTTGGGGCAGCTTTTATTGCCGATGATTTTGATAATGTTTCGATTACCTATACTTCTTCTTATCCTACACTTTATGAATATCGAGCTACTTCCCTTTACGAAAAAAGGGATGAGTTTCTTTATGTAAGCCAAATGCGTTCGACAGAAATTCCTTATGATAGTCCTGGAGTAGATAATATTCAGATGCAATTGGAAGTAAGTTCCGGGGCAATCGAAATAAGAAAGATTGATTCAGAATTAGCGAGAGGAAGAAAAAAATAATAAAGGAGATTTAAAATGGCACTTACACGAACTTATGCGGTTGATTATGCTGATGGGGCTGATAAGATTGGAGTAGATTCAACCTCAACCGGTGGAGTAAAAAAGATAGATGCTGACCTTACATTAGCCTATACCCATCTTACCAATCTACAAAAAAACTATACGGCAGCCACCAGAGCGAGTGGTTCCGTAGTTGGAATGATAAATCATGATACGGTTAGTGATAAATGGTTAGGCAAAGATAATAATGGTAATTGGGTTGGTGTTGGAGGATTGTTGGGTGATATTACGATGTTTTTCGCAACTTCTCAATCCTATACGATTCCCTACTCAGGAAAATACCGTCTTTCTGCTTTAGGTGCAGGTGCCTCTGGAGCGGCAATTTTTACCACGACAAGTGGTGGTGCGGCAACCGGTGGAGGTGGTGGAGCGTTTGCTGAAATTGAAGTTTACCTTATCGCTGGTGATGTAATTACTATCGTCATCGGAGCAGGAGGTGCGGCAGTTGCCTCATCGGTAAGTGGAACTGGTTATGATGGAACGGACGGCGGGGAAACCACGATACACGGTTCAGGTTCAACGGCAGCTACAGCACTCAATATGCACGCTGGGGGTGGTAAGGCAGGTTTAAAAACAGTAACCAACGCCGAGGCTAAAGCTGGTGGTGCAGGTGGAACGGCAACTGGTGGAACTATTAATGCTACAGGCGGAGCCGGTGGTGCGGCTACTCACCTAACAAACGGTGCAGAAGCAGGCGGCGGTGGAGCTTCTGGTAGTCCTTTTGGAACTGGCGGTGCTGGCGGTTCGGCTATATCAGCGGGTGCGGCAATCATCGCCGCTGGTGGAGGTGGTGCAGTTAATGGGTTCAGGGGTGGTAACGCAACAACGGCGGTAAAATGTGGCGGCGGCGGCACGGGTGGAAATGGTGGAGACGATGCAGTCACAGCGGGTGTGAATAGATTGGGAATGGTCATAGTATGTTCAAGTGACGGTATTGTCAGAACATCCCAATCTGTAGCTACTCTCGTTCTCGTAGGGTTTGATAGTTTAATAGACCCCTTTAGAGGATTAACGGGTGGTGGTAGTGCGGGGAATCAGACTGTGAGTCTTACGGCGGTTGTTGGTCCTGGTGCTGGAGGTGGGTCTCCAAATGCGGCTGGAAATACTTTTTTTCAGAATTCAGTGTGTGGTGGTACGGGCGGATGTTCTTTGGCAGCCGCAAGTGGTTCGTTGAAAGTGTATCTCGGTGGAGGCACGGGTGGTGCAACATCAACAGCAACCGGCCCAGCGACATCAGGCACCGGTGGAAATGGGCTTTGCGCAATCGAGAGAATAGGGTAACAAAATGAAACAAAACAAAGTTTTTAATATAAAGAGTAAACAAGAGGATGCAATTTCACACTTTACCGTTTCGATATTTCTTAAGAACGATAAGACGATAACGATTGACGATGTAAAAGTGATTGAGGTTAATGCGCAGGCGGGATTGCTTGTAATAGCAGGGGAAAATTTTGTAAAGGTATATCCCATTGTAAACATTGAACATTACGGGTGGATTGTACATGAAGTAAATGAGAGGAAATAATGAGAAAACCGGTTATAACAGAAGGACATAGTGGAGAACAAATTGGTTATCTTGCTGGAATCTTTGATGGAGAAGGAACTATTGGTATTGGCAAAAGCCATCCTGATGGAAGGGTGAGCTATTCATTAGTAATTCAAATAGCGACGATGCATCAAAAAACGATATTTTTATTATATCAATATTTTGGAGGAAATTTTTGTCTGGGAAAATCAACCAAAATGGCTTATTGGTATTGTTGTGGAAGTAATGTTGGGAAAATTTTGAAATTAATAATTCCTTATTTAATTGAAAAAAAAGAACAAACAGAGTTGGCGTTGAATTATTTAGAAGTTATTGATATTAAAAGTCCAGGAGGTGCATGTAGAACTGATTTGGAAAGAGAGTTACAAGAAACATATCATTTAATGATGAAAACATTGAAAAAGGAAAATAAATCTCAGAATGAAATTGAAGAAGAAATTGAAAAATTTACAGAACATAGGGAGGAAATAACATGATTTTCGAGATTTTAGATAAAAATGATAAGGTAATAAACACTATCGTTGCAGAACCAGACTTCGTGGAGAAAAACTACAAAGGTTTATATCGAGACATAACGCCAAAGTCCATACCAGTAGGAATTATTAAAGATGATATGACTAAAGTAAAGGATGCATTAAAGTCCATTGCAGCCAAAGTTGGCGCAACAGTTGATTTATAAAGTGAGGTAGAGAAATGGCATTAACAAATTCGTATATGAGTTTATTTAGAAAACCGGCAACAACCACCAAACCCGTGACTACAACTTCTCCTAATCCGGGACCAACACCGTGGGTTAATCCTGGAATGACTCCATTTTATCCAACACCCTGGATGACTGCACCATCGAATCCAGGGGGAATGCAAAGTATAACATATCCTGGTAGTTCTCAGGGTTCTTATCCAGCTCCAGGTTTACCTATAAGTTATCCAGCACCAGGATACCAACAACCTGGTTATGCTCCAAGTTATAGTTTACCAGCACAACCGATTAATATGCCTTATACTGGTGTAAAACCAGGCATACCTTATTCACCTCCAGGTGGTTATCAACCAACTGGACAAAAACCTGGTGGAGGTACCGGACATACAATATCAATAAATATGCCTGATGGGAGTAAAGTAACCGGGCCAGTAGGAAGCAGGTCAGTAATAGATGCTTTGGCAATGGCACACCAAGGGGGGGCTACTGGAGGAACTAATCCACAATTCCAACAACCAAATTATTCTAATATGCCCTATTTTCTTCAACAATTATTAGGGTTAGGGAGGTAGAAAAATGGCTACTTTATCTGATACTGGATTACCTTTAACCCCTTTTGGGATGCCTAAAGATTGGATTCCTCACATACCTACACCACCGGCGGCAACACCTCCCAAGGAAACACCTCCCAAGGAAACTGCTCCGGTAACTCCACCGTGGCAACCACAACCGGAACAAAGTTTGGCATATTTGAGGAACCCTGCATCCCGTTCAACTGATTATGGACCAATGATTTGGGACCCTACGACCGGAAGGTGGATTCAAATTTCTGCTAATCCTACTCCTTGGGACCCGAATCAATTATCAAAAGGTGTAATAATAGGAAGTTCAGACCCAAATTCCCCAAACTATATAACTCCCGAACGAGCCGCACAAATGGGACTGACACGTGAGGGTATAAATTATAGTTGGAATCCTACTTCAGAAGAATTGGCACAACATCAGAATTATTGGGCTTCACCGGAAGGTAAGGCTATGCTTGGTCAGTATAGCCAAACCGGTGGTGGGTTTGCTGGTTCACCAACTGGTGGCGCTCCGGCTGCTGGTTATAATATGTATAATCCAAATACCGGAGCGGTGAGTCCGTATAGTGGGGCATATCCTGGACAAGGTGGTCTGAATGCAGCTGGTAATCCTATATCAGGAACTACACCGGCGGCAACTGACCCAGCGGCTGCAGCGGCGGCAGCGGGTATCCCAGGAACAGGAACAGGAGGACAATTTAATTATCCAATGAACCCACTTGCTGATGCTGCAAGTCAACCAAACATAATGGCTCAAAACTCGCTTTTAGCCATGATGCAACAAGACCCTTATTTATCGGGACTTTTGCAACCATATCTTAACCAGGCTTATTCGGCAATCGGTCGAAGTGGAATGCCTACTTCTTCTTATACTGATCAAATGTTAGCTAATATCATTGCACCAATGTATTTAGCGAATCAGCAAAATGTGTTAGGTGGATATGGGAATCTAACTAACCAATTGGCACAGTTGGCAGCAACAGCACAGGAACCATATCAAACAGCATTAAACTATATTTTGAGTTTCTAATGACCACAAAAATAGAAAAACAACTTTTAAACATCGCTTTGCAGGGCAACAAAGACGCCATAGATTTTATGGAATCTATCATCTACATTACTCAAGTTTGGGATGATTTGATAGATAAAGACAAATCAGTAACTTCAGAGATGATAAACAAAACTTTTCATATTGCTTTGATTCAAGTACCACAAAACAGATTTTTTCAGCAATATGTGGGTTATTTATTACCAGTGATGAATGTTGCAATAAATGATTGGCTCGATGCAAACGTCTATGAATCGTCTGATAAAGAAGAAAAAAAAAGAGTAGCTTATGTTCTCCGTGAAAGTGTTAGCAACGTACTTGTTACCTGTACTTATATTATCGGTGGCTATGACTGGATGCGTAAAATGTCTTTAGATATTCGGAATTACATATTTGATGAAGATTACGACCATTATTTAAAAAAAGTGGAGGGATAAAAAAATGGGAACCATGGGTGGTAGTGAACAAAGATCAGGTCCCCTTGCTCTTGATCCTGCTTTAACTAATTTATGGAAACTTGTGACGGATATTTTTCTTGATAATATGGAAAATTATCCTCCTGGCGAACAATTAGATAAATACATGGGACGAATAGATGAGATAACTGGATGGCTTGATCAATTGACCCCTGATATGCAAGCTGTGGTTGATAAGATTTTCCCATATATGGAAACTGCTCAGGGTTGGCTTGAAAATACTATAGGAACTCTTACTGACCTTTATAAATCTGTTGAAGAACCGATTCAATATAACCGAAATATTATTAGTGAGGCAGGTGACTATTGGTTAAATGCTGAAAAAGAATATGAAGGAATAAAAGCTCAAATGCCTACAGTGGGATTCATGGGTAGTACTCCTGCTGGTGGTAGTAGTAATATTAATATGCAGTCCTTCCCCGCTAATGCTGCTAATAGACTTAACACACAATTTGGTACGGCTGCAGGAATTGGTCAAAATGCAGTCAATTCTATGGGTAGTCTTATGGGATTACAAAATACTATTGCGGGAACAGGTCTTGGGGCTATTGGACAATATCAAGGTGGAGCCGAAAGTATGGCTAACCTTATGAGCGCTCCAATTAACCTTGCGGCTCAACTTGCACCTTTACAAAGTCAATTAGCTGCTACTCAATATCAGACTCCTCTTAATTGGATGGATTTTGTTAAACAGATTCAACTTGGAAGATATGGAACGGCGGTACAATCATCAAATACCGATCCTAATTTTATGCCGAGTTTGGGATTTTCAATTCCTTTATTCGGTGCTTAGTTAAGGAGATAAAAAATGGGAATACAAATGGGAATTGGATTTGGTCCTGGTGGTGCTGGGATAGCAGCACAAGCAATGCAAAACCAAGCACTTGAGAAAAAAAAGAAACTTGACGAAGAAGCAAAGGATAGAGTTTCTAAAATTAGTCAGTTAGTAACAGCGGTTGTAATGCAAGGTGGAAAAAAAGGAATTGATCCTATGCTAAATATCCAAACTGGGGATCCTACTGGGGATGCTGATTTAGACAAAATGGTTCTTACAGCAAGAGACAACTTAGCAAAATTATCTCCTTACGAACAAGAACTGGCAAAAAAAACAGGATATGCAGTAGCAGAAACTGTAGGAAAAAGGTTTATCGCCGAACAAAAAAGGCAACAACAACAAACAACCCAAAATTTACAAGGTATTGAAAGAGGTAGAGGGATAGAGGCTGCTGGGGGGAATCCAATGATGCAATTATCGGGGGCAGAGTTAAGCCGACAAATGGGAGGGATGCCTCTTGGTCAAGCAGAACAATCACTAAGACAATATTATGGTGGTGGTAGAAATGTTGGCCGCTTACCTTTTGAAGAACCCACTTTTGGAATCGCAACGGGTGGACAACCACCGGCTCAACGATATGTCCGTGATGCAACGGGGAAATATGTACCAGTCAAAGAGGGAGTACAGGGTTATACTAAACCAACTCAACCACCAAAAACTACTCAACAAAAGATTGATGAACAGATTCAAATTGGAACTGGTCTCCAAAAAGCAAAAAAATATAATTCTTATGGGGCACTATTAAAAGCATGGCCTGAAGTAAGTCAATTACAACCAATAGATAAAAAGGTAATTCAAAACATGCTTAAACAAGGAGCTTCACAAGATGAAATTGATGATTTTATCGGTAAGGCTATTGAGAAAAGTGGTATTTCGGGAGATATTCTCTAAATGGAATACGCAGAATACTTAAGAAAATATAATCCCTCTGGTAATGTTAAATCTTCTCCAGAATCATCTTATGAGGATTATCAAAATAAGTATGGTTCTAAAGAATCAGAAGAAGAGTCTTTTGTAGCATTATCTTATAAGGATTATGTAAATAAATATGCTGCAAAAGAAAAAGCAAAAGAAAAATGGGTAAAAGAACAATTAGCCAAACCCACGACTATTGTTGAACAAAAAGTTAAACCTTCCATACCTCAAAAAGCTGGTGTTGCTCCTATAGAAATTAGTCCTGAAGAACGAGCAAAATTTGAAAAAGAAGAAGCGTTAAAAGAAGCGTGGTTTAATCCGGTTGCTGATTTCCCGGTTGGTGGTGTAATGGGGGCGATGGGTATTGGAGTTGCTAAAAAAGGTATTCCCTTACTTTCACGAATTATTCGGGAGGGTTTGGGTCAAGCCACCTGGGGGGCAACTGATATTTCAAAAGGATTAATAAAAGGTGGTATAAAAGCAGTTGAGGCTCCGGCTTTAGAAAAAACAATGGCACCGGCTGAATTTGAACCTTTGGGGCATCTTCCCACAGTTTTTACTCCGGCAGAAGAAATTATTTCAGGTAGCGCCAAGACTGGAGCGCATATACCAAAAACATTACCTGCGCCAGCAAAAGGGGTGGGGAAAGATTATATTTCTGTTTATCGGGCAAGCCTTAAACCATTTGACCGAAATCGTATAAAAGAAGGGATTTATGTTTCTCCCAGCAAGCAAATTGCTGATTATTTTAAAACTGGTGAAAGAAAAGTTGAGGAATTGTTTCTTGCTAAAGATGCAAAAATATTAGAATACAAAGATATTCCAGAAGAAATTAAAAATATAAAAGATTGGGATAAGTATAGTCCTGCGGTTGCTAAATATGCAAAAGGACAAGGTTATGATGCTGTTTATTCAACACCCGAACAGTTGGGAATAAAAGAACCAATAAGAAATGAACTAACAATTGTAAACCCCAATAAAATTTATACAAAGGGAGAAATAACATTAACCGAGCCAGCAAAAGGGGTGGGGAAAGAACCAGTTGTTGAAACTGCTATATATAAAGATAAGAATGGGAATGTTATAGGGGAAATCACTGGTAAGGAACGTAGTGTTTATTCGCATCCAGAATTTGAAAAAATAGCTTTTGAAAAAGAACATACTCATTTTGAACGTGGAGGATTTTCTTTGAATGATATTAATTTGTTTATTAAAGGGACTCTGCGAAAAACTACTATAGTTTTGCCGGATGGGAAAAAATGGTCATTCGTAAAGCCTACTGGGTGGAAGTACCCACAAGAATTAAGCGGATATGAAGTTAAAGAAATAGCTAAAAAGATAGAAGATGCTGTTTTTGAAAAAATAGACCCCCATAGTACGTTTGATGAAATATGGGAAAGGCAAACACAGGCTATCGCGGATAAATTTGGTTTTACTTTTAAAGTTACTCCTAAGGCAGTAACCGAGCCAGCAAAAGGGGTGGGGAAAGAACCGTTTGTTTTGAAAGACCAACTTGTAGAAATAGAAAGAAGACAAGCCGAAGCTAAAAAATTGATAATTGAAAAATATAGGAAAGCCAAAGAAGATATTAAGAGCGGTAGACCAGTAGAAGAAGTTTTACCCGAGATGAAAATAACTGCGGAAGAAGTTGAAAGAATTAAGACCGCCGCTGGTCAACCATATGATCCTCTTAAAGGTGAAAAGGGTGCGGTTCAATTAACAAGACCAAAAGCTACTTCCCCAGCTATTGATGCTGTTAAATCAATGATAGGGAAACCTAAGAAAGAAAAGTTTTCTTTACTCGACCGAATGCGTCAGACCTGGACAGACCGGGGAGCTTTCTTAGAAACTTTCGTTAAAGAAGCAAAAAATCTCTCCCCTGCTAAAATTAAGGCTGAGGAAGACCCATATATTCTTTTCAGGAACTATGCTGGTCGAATGGGGAAAGTTGAAGCTGCTCATGACCAATTGAGAACTATTATCGCACCTATAAAACATTATCAGCATGAATTAGAGACTTATCTTCTCTCTCAAAGGACAATTGAACGGGCTAACCGAGGATTAAAGAATCCTGCCAAAGTTGACGCTCAAACAGCATCACAGGCTATTGATGATATAAAAACACAGATTTCACCAAAAGCCTTTCAAGAAATTGAAAAATCTGCTCAGGGCTTTTATAAATGGTCTCATGATAATATCTTACAACCAGCCAAAGATAGTGGTTTAATAAGTAACGATACCTACCAAAAGATAATCAGTGAAAATAAGAACTGGCTTCCTTTCAATGTCATTAAATATCTTGATGATATTGAACGCTTAAAACCAGGAGCAGAAGTTTTCTCTGTAGCCAGTCAGGATGTTATTAAGGCAATGAAAGGAACTGAAGAATTAATCGAGGCTCCTTTTGATGCTGTTACCCGAAGATTAGTTAATGCAGTTTCTACGATTGAAAGAAACAATGTAGGAAGAAAGTTTGTTGAGTTAAAGGATAAAATTCCTGGATATGACCAAATTATTAGAACATTAAAATCTACTGAAAAACCTAAAGAGGGAGAAGAAATTTTTCATGTCTTTATGGATGGAAAAGTTAACCGTTTTGCTATTCCCCAAGACACTGCTATTTCTTTAAAACAACTTAACCCGAGTCAGGTTGATGGAATTACTCGTTTTGCTTCTGCCACAAATGCTGCTTTTCGGGCTGGTGCTACTACTCTATACTTACCTTTTACAATAAGTAATGCTGTAAGAGATTTCTATATGGCTAAAATTGCTTCCCGAGTTGGATTTAGTGTTGTTGATTGGGCGAAAGGATTTAAGGAAGCTGCTAAAAGTCAATTTGGTTTTGAAAGTAAACTATACGATGATTTCCTAAAAAACATGGGGGGAATGAGTGGATATGTAGGGAGTTTAAAAAAACCAAGTATAGGGACTAAAAAACTTTTTGAATCTAATATTGCCAGAGCTGGGAAAGTAGTTATTAATCCGTTTGAGTTAATAAGTAGGGTTTCTCAAACTATCGAACTTACTCCTCGTCTTGGAGTTTATGGACGAGCAATAGGAAAAGGAGCAAGTGGTACTGAGGCGGCCTTTGCTGCTCGAACCGGAACTATTGATTTTGCTAAAGCTGGTACGCTGATGAAAGTAATAAATCAATGGATACCCTTTTTAAATGCCAGAGTACAAGGGAGATTAAACGTTGCGAATGCTTTTAAGGATAGACCAATTAGAAGTGCTTTTAAAGTAGGGACTTTAGCAATGATGCCTGGTATCGCTACCTATGCCTGGAATAGAACAAATTATAGCGATCTTTATGATGAAATTCCTCAGTATGTAAAAGATAACTATTTTACATTAATAACCGGAGAAACCAAAGATAAAGAGGGAAATCGAGTTCCCCAGTATTTTAAAATTCCCAAAGGCGATATAGGTCAGATGTTTTATAACCCAGTGGAATATGCCTTAGACTATGCTTTTAAAAAGGGCGACCAGAAAAACGTTCAGGAGTTTCTAACTAACTTTCTAAATGATATTTCCCCGGTTGAATTTGCCCGGGAAGGAAAACCTTCTATTACTAAAATGGCTGCGAGTGCTTTACCGCCTTTTGTAAGAACTCCACTTGAGGTAGGAACCGAAGAATCTTTTTATACTGGTTTCCCTATGATTCCTGAACGGTTAAAAAAGGTAGCCCCAGAACTTCAATATACAGAATATACCCCAAAAATTTACAAGAAAATAGGACAGGCTTTAGGTATATCTCCAATAAAATTACATTATGGAATGGCTGGAATGTTCGCAGGATTAGGAAGAACTGGAATTAATCCGGCAGATATTGGAAAGTCTACGATAGAACGATTCTATAGTGAAAAAGGTGGAGAAACGGAAAGAAAAACCTGGGAGTATATTGAGCAAGGAGAAAAGCATTATGCTACTGCCAGGGAATTAGCAAGACAAGCCTTACTTAAAGGTAAGAAATTTGGGGAAGTCAAAGAAATGCTTCATGACCAAAACCAGAAAGCTCTTGAGATTTTGGGAAAAATTGAAACATTAAATCTCCCTATTCCAAAAGGTCAAAATATCAATAAATTTAAAAAGTCAATCACTTTTAGCCAGGCTGATTTTGAAAGGCTTATTAATCAATTAAGGGAAGAAAAAAAAGGCAAATCAACCAATATAAGTAGAAGATTAACCGGAAAATAAGGAGGCAACTTAAATGAAAAAGTTTTTTATTACGCTCGGATTAATATTGATTTTAGCAAGTAGTTCTTTGGCATTTGATATGCCCTGGGACTTAGGAACGAAATACTGTAAGTTAATACAGAAAACCACAGCTCCAACTTCAAGTGATGTTTCTTACCAAATCGGAACGGTCTGGCTGGATACCACTAATGATGTGTTGTATCAATTAACAGACATAACTTCTGGGGTTGCAAAATGGACTATAAGTGCAGGTTACGAAACCATCTACATCCCCGCCGCTTCCATGACCTCTACGGCCACTAATGGAGCAACCTTCGGAACCTACGAATATGTTACCAATGACATCAACGCTGACTTCTATGCCTTTGATGGAGCGACAGAACAATACGTCGAATGCGAATTTCCTATGCCGGAAGATTGGAACTTGGGAACCGTTAAGGTCAAAGTTTATTGGTCATCTGCAACGGGTTCTACTGCCGGTGATACTTGCGAATGGGAAATACAGGGAGGTGCGCAATCAAATGACGATGCTATTGATGCCGCCCTGGGAACTGCTCAAGTTATTTCGGATGTCTTACTTGCAAACAATGGTGCTGATAGGCAACTTTCAAATGTCACCCCTGCGATAACCATAGGTGGAACCCCCGTTCTGGCTGATATGATTCATTGGAAGATTTCAAGGAATGTTGGTGGAACCGATGATATGACAGAAAACGCCTGGCTTTCCGGTATTTGGATTCAATATCTTGCTAATGTCTCAGTAGCCGCCTGGTAAGGAGATATACTATGAAAAAACGAATCCTATCAATCATAATAGCTTTACTGTTTCTCTCTACACCTGCTTGGGCTAACAGCATCATGTTCCACAAGAATAGGCTTTTGAAGGTTGCTGGAGGCACGTTCACCGCAGCGAATGCCAGAAGTTCCTATGCCAATACAGTTGCTTTTGCTTGCGCTAATGGTGTTGATTTGTCTGCTTACGCCGGAACAGATGCCGGTTATACGCCTTATGTAATAGTATTTCAGGATGCTACTGGTGGCGATACGGCAATCGGCTATCTCGGGGCGAATGGGACGGCGGAGACATTGAGTGGGAGTGAATTATTAACCAATCCGAGTTTTGATACTAATACTACCGGATGGTCAACCTATCAGGGTGCTATTGCGTCTGTTACTGGTGGACAAAGTAATAATTGTTGTGAATTAACACGAGTAAGTGGCACATTACAGACTACTTCTCAAACTTTCACAACTGTTGTTAAGGCACTTTATAAAATATCAACTTATATAAAGAGTGGAAGTTCTGGCAATGAACAATATTGGCTTTTATTAGAGGATGCATCTACAGGTCTTGATTGGTGCTTAGGTATTGGGACGTCTTCTGCTTCTTGGGTGCAAAATGTTGGATATGTAGTTGCATTAGATACAGATGGAAGATTTATATTAGTTAAAAATTCTGCAACAGCGGGAACAATGCTTTTTGATGAGACAAGTGTTAAGCAAGTAACCGACTGTGCCGCCACGGGTCTTCATGTGATGAGTGCCAAAAACGGGACGACACAAAGTTGGTATTATATCTCACCGACTTTCGGATTCAATGACGCAACTATTATCTATAGGATTTATCGGGTGTACTAATGAAATTCCTTTTAGAAGAAACGATATATTTTATGGCAGTTACCTTTTGTATATGCTTGCTCTTTTGGTGGCTATGGCAATAAAGATAATTGAAAGACCCGTTACCGTAGAAAAGAAAACCAATCTCGATGAACTCATTGCAGAATTACGAAATCAGTTTACTGGTTGTTTAGCGGCTACTAAAGGCTGTGAAGATTTCCAGGTTGATTGCTGGCGGCTCCTTATCAAGCTCGAAAAGGAAGCGGAAAGGTTAAATGAATCAGATAAATAGGCTAATAAGTTTTGAGGGAAGTAAGAAAAATAAGGATGGCCGCCATATTCTTTATAAATGTCCTGCGGATAAGTATACTTTAGGCTATGGCAGAAATATTCAAGACCGGGGTATCTCCGAGGAGGAAGCTTTGTTCATGCTTCAGAATGATATTGACGAATGCAACGAAGATCTTAAAAAGATATTCCCGAAATGGTTAGAGTTCTCTGGAAGCCGGCGGGTGGCGTTGAGGGACGT
>Ga0180009_10003574_pt1 | contig 17643 bp, 26 predicted proteins | sample OS_PC_MetaG_FD_123537 | JGI IMG/M metagenome (GOLD analysis project Ga0180009, IMG submission 123537) | Groundwater microbial communities from the Aspo Hard Rock Laboratory (HRL) deep subsurface site, Sweden - OS_PC_MetaG | ecosystem: Environmental > Aquatic > Deep subsurface > Groundwater... | reverse complement strand
TTGAAGAAACAATTAAACAAACAACAGTAGCACCTTTTCTACTTTCTTCAAGTGCTTTCTTTATCCAATCCCCCGTATGACCACCATAAGGAGGATTCATAAATACAACATCTTTAGACCAATCTTGTTTCAAACCATCATTAACAATAGTATAAAACTTCTTACACTTTGCAGTATCTTCTCTACAACAAGGGTCAAGAGTAAAATTAAATTCATCATCCAATAATTTAAAAAAACTCACAGGAGTATCCCATTCGTTAGATTTACTTGAAACCATTGCTTTTTGGAGTGCCATCAGAACACCCCCAACTTTGTCTGTGTAAAGTTTCCTATCTTCTGCTGTGGACTTCCAAAGACTGAATACTTAATCATCTTGTTTCACCTTCTTGAAGTTCTTGCCTGTCATTCCTTTCTCTCTAAAATCAATATTAACCCCTTTCGGGGGCACCGATGCAGAATCGCTATCGACCTTGTAATCAGACACGAGGGAATGATTAGATAGAGTCGCTTTGGTCTTGCTATCGTCTTCGGATGCCACAGACGCTTCCTTCACTTCAAGGACACTCGTCGTAAAGAAGTGTGATTTGAGTTCGCATTGTGTTTCATTGATTATCTCATCTACCTTTTCTTCACAAAGGTCGCACACAACATCATTCGATGCATTCCAAACCTTTACTTTACCAATCTGGTGATACAAATCTTTGATTTTCTCCCGAATCTTACCAAGCTCACAATGAATAGTCTGCCATTCCCTGCCACGAACTTCTCTCGCCAACAACAACCATTGATTCTCAATATAGTAATCCATACTAACATAACCACATTTACACGTATCTATTCCTCCCCAAACATGATGTTTATCTGGAACTTTATTTACGAAAGAACAAAAAATGTTATGCGATTTCATATACTTTATTTTATCTTCACTTTTTGGAATTATACTCTCATGAATATTCTGAAGACATCGTGCAAATTCCTTCTCTTGTTCAGAGAATGGAACAGTTTCCTTCTCCGAATCTGTAAAATCGGTCATTTCGTCCTCCTATACTTACCTATTAAAATATAGACAAAATCATCATCTGTTAGTTTTCGAACTTTATTATTGTGCATGTATACTATTTTTGTATTGCCGAATAGTTCGAACGTTCCTGGTTTCACATTAATCGTCTTATATTTGTCCATTATACTTAAAATAATTATGTATCCTATTTAAATATTATTATACTACAGTATATAATTCATACGCCTCATCAACACACCCACGAACCAACTCGGCAGGAAACAACAAATCCACACCCTCAACAAAATTACCAAAAATCTCAGTCTGCACATACACGGACGACTCACCATACTCATCAACCTCAGCCTGCACAGCCTCATGGTCAATAAAAGGATTGTCAAAACTAGAAAAATGAAAACTGGCAATATCAACATTATCGCCCTTCAAACCACGCTGGTAATCATAATAAAACTCATTCTTCCCACCAGGAGTTCCAGTCTTCCAAGTAGGCGCGCCAGTATCAAACGCTAAAGGACGAATAGCATGCCATCCCTTTTCAGTAATCAAGCCTGCCTCGTCGATGAACAAACGTCCATAATCAAAACCTCTCAGACTATCAGGATTATCAGCACTCGCAAAGTCAACATAGTTCTTGTTTAATAACATTATCTGCGGGTACGGATGCTCAGAAGCACGCAAGATGTCATTACTCCTCTTCGACTCAAGCAGTCTTATCAGTATCTCATTATAAATAATTTTGGACTGCTTGTATGTTGGAGCTATCAAAATTTGTTTGTCATAAAAGAAGTACATTCCACGAAGTATTTCTCCGGCTATCATCTTGCTCTTCCCACTACGACGTCCAGCACAGATAATACGATGCTTCGCCTCGCTTTTTAAAGCTTCAAATTGTTTAGCATGAGGAGTGATGCCCAGTATTCTTATTTGAAACTGTACAGGGTCACTCAGTATCCTTCTCAACTTCTCCGCCTGCTCCTTTGTCATCATGCTCCTCCAACATCTTCAACATTTCATCAACACTAGTCTTAGCCTCAATGTTCAAATTAATATGTCTCTCGCCGTATTGTAATTTTGCCCAGTTTAACAATTCCCTGCTTACTGCAAGGCTCATCGTTGGCGACTTACTGTTCTCTGCGACTTCTAATAACATTTTTAGGATGTGAAATCTGGCTTTGTCGCCGCTTTCCATCATGTCTATTAGTTTTATTTTTTGTGGGTCTGTGAGTGTTCCTTCTTGTAGTCGTTTCCGCATCCATGCAACGCGCATGTGTATTGAGTTTGTTGGTTTTGGGTGTCCTACTGTTCGTTTTATTATTTCTTTTGTTCGCGCATCGCCTTTTTTAAACCTGTATGGTTTTCCTGCTGTTACTAGATTGTGTATTTGTTGTTCTGATAGTCGTTCTGCTTTTGGTCGTTCTTTTATTGTCATTGTGTAATGATTGTTTTTTTAAGGTTTTCGTTTTTGTTTATGTAACTCTCGAATATATTATTTATAATCTGTCTACATACTATCTTGTTCTCGCCAAAGATAACGTTTATGCCATATTTTACGTGCAGTGTGAATAGTATTTTGTTTATCACGTATCCTTTCATTCTCGTGTGGTAGCTTCCTGGGTAGTCTTTGTTTTGTATTTGCGTGTATGTTCCTTCTATGAGTATGGCGAAGTATTCGTATGTTCTTGCTTTTGTAAGTTCTTTTTTGAATCTGGCGTGTCCGTGTGTGAGTGTTTGGAAGAGGTCTGGTAGGCTTTTTCTTTCTATTGCTATCTTGTTTTCGTGGCTTATCCCGTTTATTTCTAATGAGTAATCTCCGACTTCTAGTTTGTGTCGTATCGTGTTTTTGTTATAGAGTGGTTCTTGTTCTCTTGTGTCTACTATGATGGTGTATTCTTTTTTCACTTCTTCGTTCCTCCCATCGGCTCTGGCAGTATACACCTACAATTCTCATACTGGCATATGTGCTCGTCTTCCCAAACGTTCAATCCTAAACTTTTGGTGTGTTGATACTTTCCATCCACTTTTCTTATAGTGTGCCCACAATTTCTGCAATTCATATGTTCGTCCATTTCAACAATTCTTTTTGGTTCTTTCCAGCACACGCACTTATTTCTTTCGGAATCTTATTTAAAAACGGTTTTAGTTCATTCCATGTCTTGTTGAGAATGATGCTGTGCGGTCCTAATCTCGCGTTTTTGAATTCTTTTTCTGTGCAATACTTGATGCTCTTTCCTACTCCAACGTGCTTGTTCGGGATGAGCTTGTGCGTTCCGCTTCCGTACACTTTCGCTATGCATTTTTGTATTTGGTGTTCTTTCTTATACGCTGTTGGTTCTAACACTTTGAATTGTCTTGCTGCGAGTAACGGGTTCTTTTCTAATTCTTCGTATATTTTTTGGTGTATGTGTTCGAAGTTAAAATGGATGTTTCCGGTGAGCACTTGTTCTCTCATGTACTTGTTAAAAATATAAAGTCCGAGACCACTACTATCCCGTTTTGTCATGGTCATTCCGATAAGTCTGAGCTTTCCGTTGGTAGTCACGTACATGTACTGTTTTTTCTTGAATGTGTCTTCCGTTTTAAAAAACCAGATGTGTGCAATTTCAGCGTCCACTTTCATGTCGAACGTGAAGACCGGAAGTGGCAAGTTGTCTTGCAAATGTTTTATTATCTTATTTTTTGTTTGTAATATTCTTTCTTTATTCTTGAATGGGTCTTGCAAGTATACGCTGTCCGTGTCTGAGTATAAGACGGTGTATCCTGCTTTGTCAAATTGTTCACGAGCATACTTGATGCTTTCTCTTCCGATAAGAGTACAATCGCTTGCCGTGTTATAATTGTACACTTGCTTGAATACGGGATTTGCGGTCATGCCATAAATGCTGTTTAAGACAATCTTTATCGCGTATTCTCTCGGGTCTTTTGCTTTTTTATACTCATCACGCCTTTTGTACAATTTTATTAAAGCTTGTTCAATCTTGCCATGTTGTTTCTTACAATAATAGCCAAGCACCGGAAATAGTTTGTTCCCATGCCATTTTTCTTCTTTCGTACAACACTTACAATTATGACTGAACAGGTTGGATTGAATGTTGTTGTGCGGGTACAGGCTTGCAAAATCTAAACAGTACACGTCATCGTGCGCTTCGTCCACTATTGGCTCGGCAACAAACCCTCCATCATACCTATCCCTCTCGTACGTGTCAGCGTACTCTTCTGGAATTCCCACCATATTGCACAATACTTTGTACCCGTACACGCTCATCGTGGTTGTCATCCATTTCATTTTCATAATGTCAATCTTTGAAAGTCCTTCTTTGAATGGGGAGAAGAACTCGTCAAACTTCTCAAATAATTGTTTTGTTACCATGATATCTTGCATTGTGTATTCTTTAATGTATGCTAGTTCTTCGTCGGTCCAAGAGTCCTTTCCTAAAATGGAATAATCAAAATCTTCTATCTTCTTGCTTTCTAGTTTGAAAAATTTTGCTGCTGCAAGAAGGCTGAAACTAATGTTTGATGCTCCTAAAAAGGTTGCACGCTTCTTCAAGACTACTCGCAAATCAACACTTATATGCCCAAAACCCCACATGCCATGTCGTTGTAGGATGGGAATGTCGTAGTAGTCTCCGTTGAATGTGATAATCACTCTGTGTTTTTTGATGAGTGCTATTATCTCGTCTTTTTGTAAGTATGTCATAAAGTATTCTTTGTTTTCGTCCAGGTCGTAAAATCCTATTGCTCGTATGATGTCTTGTGTTGGGTCTGGTCGTCCTGTTGGCGTTTTTGTTTCACAATCGATGATTAACATTTTTTTTTATTTGATTACTATTATATAAATGTTGTTATATCTTATTATATATTACACAAAATATGTTTTGTTTGTTTCTAACAGTTTTTCATCTCGTAATTTATCATGCTTTTCGTTTTTCATTTTTTAAAAAATCCTCCAACTTATTTAAGGTTGGAGTAATATTTTAAATGCTGTGTTCCAATTATTTGTCGGCAACTTGTTTGACACTATCTCCCATTCAGAGTCCTTATTGGGCTACTGAAAATTGGGTGTCAAACTTATCACCAACCTTGATAATGGACAACTTAACCAATTCTTCAGGTTTTTTGTTCTCCAATATCGGTCTCAGCTTCTTTTTCATTCGACTACTCATAGTAGTGAACTTTTTGTCTACGACTACGCCGTCCTCCTCCTTGCAATCAGCGACGAATTCGACACCATCCTTATTAAACTTGGTCACTTTTTCAAACTTCCAGTTTGTAATGGTTATCTTCTTCTCTTCGTCTACTGCTAGGTTTACGAATCCGGACGCTTTTATCGCGTCGTCCCAACTTATGTCTTCTGTCATATTCTTGACCTCCTGGCAATACCATCTTTTTGTGGTAATGCCTATGTCGTTGAATTGACTATAATAGCATGTACTGGTCTGGCTTGGTTTTGAATAATGTTCCTTCTGAGCATAACTTGCATACCATGTCAAATATTGCTTCGTGGTTAGCTTGTCCAAATCGTTGCAGTAGGTCATTTCCTGTTATGATGTGCTTCTTGCTTTTCTTAAAAAATTCTATAATGTCATACCTCGAAATTTGGGCATTTGGGGTTGGATTATCACCTATAAATGAGGGGGGGGGTAAGCTCTCTTTCGATTGAAAAGTAGTAGCCATATTAGTATACTCAGCCTTCGTTTTTTCACGTTTGCGCAAACCGTCCTTTTTTATAGGTGATGTTTCTTGATAGGGTTTTCGTAATTCATCGTTTAAAGGGCTGTATTGTATGATTTCGTCTTTTTGGGGGTGATTATCACCTATAACTGCTATAAGCTCCTCTTTTACACATTTTGAATCAGTTTGACACATTTCGGAAGAATCTGAACCGATTTGAGTATATTCTGGAACATATATATTACTATAACTTATAGCACTTATAGGTGATGCCGGCTCCAATAATTCACGCAATTTCTGCAATAATTCCTCACCATTCGGAAGGTTAATCACGTTGACTGCCTTATCCATAACCAGCTCATACCTCGTACTTTTTCCAGCACTCTTTTCAGAAATAACATAGCCTAAATCCTCCAATTGCTTAAGCATCCCATACCAATGTGGCTGAGTCTTCCCACACACCCGCATGACATCACTTATCATGAATTCTGCATTCCAAGGACTATTCCTGATAGTCTGGATGAGGTCTATTTGGGCGTTCGTAAGACCGCTAAAAGTCGCCCCCAACACACTCTCACTGTATTGCCTGGCAATGTTATAATCCTTAATATCACAAACCACATACTCATTATGGTTTTCATCAACCTCTATTTTTCTCTGCCTCTGATACAAATACGCACTGCACTTTATCAATGTCAAAAACTTCTGATAATCCCTTCTTGCTCGCACGTCAGCTACTGGTATTCCCATAGCTTCAAAATCGGCAAAGTCAATCTTAAAATGGTATGGTTTGAGTTGTTTGATGGCATCGACTATCATACGTTTTTTGGTTTTGTTTATAGTTATTTGTCCTTTGTTTACCTTGTCTTGGAATGAGAGGATGTCTTTTGTCTGTCCTGACGTGGTGTCCAAGCTTAATACCCAACTTCTATTGTTTAGTTGGGTTTCTACTACTCCTTCTGCCTGGTTCGTCACGAACACGGGTTGTCCTACCGTATTCTTTTTTATTAGCGCATTCACTTCTAATCCTTCTTCGTTAATAGTCTTTTCTACGGTCTGCAGGCTTAACTTTCCTTCGCTCATCCACACTCGCAATTGGCTTGTATTCTCGTCTAATCCTTGTAATTCTTCTATGAATACTATCTTTCCATCCATGTTAATATCGGTGTAGTAGTTGAGGGCGTTCTTTGTTATTCTGCTTATTATGAAATAGTCCGTGTTTTCTTCTCCGAAAATATCCAGTATCTTTTTTATTATCCAACTCTTCCCACTACTACTATCGCAACTGAGTATTATGTTCTGGCTTTGTGGGTCTCCGAACATGTTCCAACCGCGCCTTCCGGTCTCACTTGGGAAGTCTTTGCTTAATAATAATAGGAAGATGAGCATTTTGTTGTGGTCTTCGCCGATTATTTCTTGGTCTAGCACTTCTTTTATTTGTTGCAGTATTGATGTTTGGGTGAGTAGTTTGTTTGCTTCCTTATATTTTTCTTGGCAGTACTCGCATGTTTGGTCTTCGTGCACGTTTAAGTCTTTGAGTAGGCTGCAATTCCAGAATGGGCTTTCGTGGATGTATATCCATCGTAGCCAGTGGAATGCTTCTTCGTCTGTGAATTTGTGGCCTGATTGCGAGCACTTTTTTACGTATGAGCTCATTAACTGTTTGGATTCTTCTAGTGTGTACCCGTCTATCTTGCTTGCTATTGCGAGTACTGTTGCTCCGGCGTTTCGTTGTCCTGCTGGTAGTCCTTCTCTTATTTTTAGTACGCCGTCTAATTCTGTATATTTTCCTGTGTACCTTACTTGTTCTGGTATTATTGATTGTTTTTGTTGGTTTTGTACGAAGTTGTTTAGGAAGTGTACTAGTTCGGGTTCGTCTATGTTGAATGTTGGTATGTCTTCTGGGAATCGTACTTGTTCAAAGTTTGTGATGCTTACTTTTTTGTCGTTGAATTCTGCTGTTGGTATCCATGTTTTGTATCTGGTGGTTTCGCTTCCTTCTATCTCGTCTACTTCTATTTTTCTTCCTCCTATTGCTCGTATGAGGTGTTGTGTTCCTTGATGGTAGTTGAATGTGATTGGTGCTGTGTCGAATGGTTTTCCTTTTCCTCGTAGTCCTTCGTTGATTCCTGATTCGTCTAGTATCTTGTTGAATATCCAGAGGCGGATGTGTTTCCAGTCGAGTTGGTATGAGAGTGCCGTTTTGAATAATGTTTTGTTTTCTTCGTTGGTGAATTGTATTGGGTTGAATATTGTGTGGATGTGTATTCCTTTTCCTCCTGTTGCGCAGATGAGTGGTGGTATTCTCCGATTTTGTAGTGTTTCTATTATTTTTTTTGCGTACTTCGCATTTTTTTTGTAGCTGCTGAAGTCTAAATCCCATATTATTTCGTTGATTCCTACTGTTCTGTCGTCGTATATTTCGAATTTGTCTGGGGTGTAGCGTAGTCTTGGAGTGTATTTTTTGGTCTTACTGTCGTATTGGAGGTTGCTGACGTAGATGGGGCTTCCTAGTTTTTGTTTCAGCTTATTCGTGTGGTCTTGTTGCTTGTTTGTCGTTTTGCTCACCTATTGATTTTTTTATTTTGATTATTCTGTGGTTGGGTAGTGTGATTTCGTTTATTGGTGTTCCGTTGTGGATGGTTTGGAATGTGATGAAGCCGTCGGTGAGTGATATGACTTTCACGTATATTTTTTTTACAGAATTATCGTCGTCTTTGTAGACGAGGAGTGTTTCGTCTTGTATCATCTTATTGCCTTAAACTCATTTTTTTAAATGGGGAGGGTTTAAATATTTTATTATTCTTTGGAATATACGTCATAAAATCAATTTTTCTTGTTTCTGTAAAACCGTAATATATATGGTGGATTTTGCCCACTTTACCGAATAATATACTCTAATATATCGGTGTATTGAAGGAATCCAATCACAACATTTATATACTTAGGTATATTATAATATATTAGTATGTCGGAAGTTAACCGTTCCGGCAAGGACACACCAGAACCTCACGAGCTCGGACTCGTAACCACATGGGCAGTCAAAGACCACCGGTAAATTCCTCGGACACCTGAGGAACACGGTCAGGATGAAAGGCAAGCCGTAAAGGCGAGGGGAGAGAATTACACAATATATAATACGGAGGTACAAAAAATGAACTACATAAAAGAACTGGAAGGACAAGAAATCTGGACTAACGCTTTTAGCGAAAGATTCGGAGAAAGGATTTGCGTACTGGTGAAAGGATCTTTGGTTTGGAATTCTGGTAAAACATTCAAGCCAACGCGAAAGGAAGCAAAACAACTCTGGGATGATCACATAGAAGCAGAGTTTGGCAGTAAGGAACAAATGATGCGAGACTTAGAGCTCGAATTCGGGGTGCAAGAATGAACACAAAACAACAAAAATGCGTATGTAGGAGATTCGAAGGAGACACCGCTTGTTTCATATGCAGGAGAGGAACGGAGGTACGAAAATGAAAGGACAACTAACAACAGCGGCCTTAACCGCTAAAGCAATAAGGGAAGAACTCAAAACCAAATTCCCAACAATAAAATTCTCAGTGAAGTCAAGTAATTTCAGCATGGGAAACAGCGTAGACATCGACTGGACAGACGGACCAAGCAGAGAACAAGTAGAAGAGACAACCAAAAAGTACCAGTACGGACACTTTGACGGTATGACTGACTGCTACGAGTACAGCAACAAAGTTGACAATATCCCTCAAGCAAAATTTGTCATGGCTCAAAGAACGCTAAGCGATGAACTCGTCAAGAATTGTGCAGAAGTCATCGCCAAAGAAGAAGGCATCGAGTTTGACGGTGACCTGGGAAAAAGCTTTACTTGGCATGACCAATATTACAACTGGAGTCAAATCGTTTACCAGTTCGTCAATAAGATTGACTTCACAGGAAAGAACGGTTTGAGAGCGCTTGAAGAATTCTCGGGTAGCATCTGGGGCGGTTATGAGGCGGTACAAATCGAAATAATGGAGGTGCAAGAATGAAATACAAAAAGGGGATGAAATGTGTTGATTGCAGCACTAAAATAGTTGACGAGTTTCCGGACGTTAATTATGTTGGTTGTCCTGGATGCTCACGAATCTATGAAAGAGCAGGGGTGAAAAAATGAACTATCATGAACAAATTGAGAAGACAACATTCGAACAAATCAAAAACCGGTGCAAGCCGGTAACGCTCGACTTGGAAGAAATCAACACGTGCAAGCACTGCGGGAACATCACGAAGGACGTAGACTCTCCCTTCTGCGGAAAGATGTGCGAGTTCCTCGCGCGAGAGGACATGAGGTGAACTAAGATGAGCGAAGAGAAAGAGGTAGTTCCAATAACTCAAGACCTCATAAAAGAACTACGAAAGAACGGGTACTGGGAGGAAGCCAGAACGCAACTACGCGCGTATTACAAGAACAAGAAAAAACTGAGCGTTCAAACACGAAAAGAAAATACGAAAGTCATCGCAAAGAAAAGAAGTTTTATCTTGTATAAAAATGGCAAGTGTAAAATTTGCGGTCTGGAAAACGATAGGTTTCCTCTAGTTCGTTGTGCAAGGTGTGCGATGCGGGACAGTTCATATAAACGAGAGAAGAGAGGTTCAAAAAAATGTGTGATATAAAACATTGCAGAGGAAAAGATGACATACACTACTCGGCTAACGACTTAGACCTTGAAGTCTGCTGGGAACACTGGAAAGCATACTGCGAAGGGAGGTTCAAACTAAAATGAAAGACTACGAAAAACTATGGAAGATGAACATTGAAGAACTCAAAAAATTGAGCGATGAGTATTACCAAAAGATGAAAATGTGCGACGTGATAATCGACGCAAAGAAGATGAGGATAGCACCATGATAACGTTACCATGGGCGGAAAAGTTTAAAGAACTTGAAGCTCGACATGATGAAGAAAGTACGATAACACTGTTTTTGGATTACATACAACAAAAAGAAAAAGAAATCAACAAGAAATGGAGGACTAAAAAATGAAAATTCCTTTCGGAATGAGTGAGGACGAGTGGAACGATTTTTGTGATGCTAACAAGTGCAGTCATGGGAATTATTGCAACACGCATATAGGACTATGTTGGAAATGCCAACAGGAGGTACAAAAATGAGTGATTGTAAATGGTGTGGGATACAACTCTATGAGGCCTGCTCTCATAATTTTTGTTGCCAAGAATGCGAAGAAATATACACTGAGAGGTGCTTATGATGAAACTGCAAGAAGAATATTGTAAGGAGCACAACCTACCATTCTTTGCTCCGAGTAATGGGGTATGCTGGAGTTGTAACAGAATAGTACCAGACACGAAGGACGAGCACATTACAGGATGTCCTCATTGTAACAGTACGTACTGTGACTGAGGTGAACGAGGATGAGTGGCACAAAATATTTTAGCGGAGAACGAGAAATCAAACAACACAAAGAAAACGATTGCCGATTATACATTAATCGGGGAGTACAATATGAAAACGATGATAACAGTAGAATGCGCGAAGAGTAAGAATTTCCAAAAGCATAGTGTTGGCATGCAATTAGAAATAGAGCATGAGACGGTAGAAGAATTGGAAGCACAAATTGCAAAGTACCAGGCAGTCTGTAGGAAGAAGGTCATGGAACAAATACAATTGGATTAAGAGGTAATAAATCATGGTGTTCGTACAAGTAAATATTGATGAAGAGACCGACAAGATGTTAAGAGTGTACCAAGCAAGGGGTTGCTTTACGACAAAACAGGACGCGATAAATGCAATCTTGCTCGAGTACTTGAAACAATAATTATTTTTTTTTCTTCTTTTTTCAAAAAGGAAAAATATTTATACTAGTTAATATATTGATTCATATATTATGAGAATTGAAATAGGGAAAAATCCGGACAATAACGAGAATATCGTTCAAATTCAAATAAAAAATAAGACAGGAAAAAAGAGCAAGAGCTTCACAATTCATAATACGACAATTTCTGAAGTATTTCACAAAACCCTATTCTTATTCGAAGAACTCGCAAAAACAGATGAGGAAGTAACGATAATACATCATAAATGGAGGAAAAATGGAAAAGAGAAAATTAGACGACCAGGAAGTAATACTGACGAAGAAAGCAATAATAAACAATAACAAGAAATTAGGAGAAGCATTATTTGAAAAACAATATCACGAACTCATGCTCTCAGTAGGAATCAAGATTAATTATAACCGGCAAGTAGAAAAATTTGAAATAGAACTAAAAAACCTGTTAAATAACATAGAGGTAATACAAAAACATAATATTATTCTTCAACAACAACTAGACGAAGGTGTTGAAGTTAAAAGGAGGAAAAGAAAATGAGTGATGAATTTATAATGAGACCATTAACACTTGATGAAAAGAGAACAACACTAGACCCTACAGAGAATACTTTCAAGAAAGAATTCAGAAAGAGACTGATTAAAACGGCTCAAGAATACACGAAGAAGAGCATGCCGTTTTGTTCTCGTTGTGCAAACTTTGATTTTGTCGAAGCTGTTGAAAAGTATGTGAGAGAAAAAAGGAAGCGAGGGGAAACTGTTACCATTAGAGACATTGACCTTGTTGATAAAGTAGTTAAAAACTTAGACCAGTACGGTGATACGAATAGATTTCAACTCGATTCAGAAGTTGAATCATTCGATTACCAAGTTGTAGGTCATGCTCGAACAAAAATTTATGAAGGATACTATAAACATTTTGTTTGTAAAGTTTGTGGTGGAGACAAGGTTGGAAAAGTGTCAGTGCTTATACAATCTCCAGGGTCTTCAGTTACAAATTTTAGAGAGCATAAAGATGAAGAGGGTAAACAATCTGGTAAGAGTAAGAAATAAAAAGTTTTAAATACTAGGTTGTTTAGATAAACTGTTAATGGTACGAGGAGCGGCATATTCATATAAGATACGAGAAGTAACATACAATCAATATGGAAGCGTTTTTGCAATTACAATTCCTCGTCATATAGCACTCTTATTTTCAGGAATAGACTTACACTTAGAAATATCAGGGTCTTGTATAATGTTACATAGTGGTTCAGATTGTATACCACGGGAGGAAGTGAAGCATGAGCGACCAGAAGACAAATGGTATAAAGGTATTTATGTTGAGCGATAAAAAGATAATAAATATAGAAAGGGTGAAAAAATGAAAGTAGCAATGCTTAGTGACAGCCCGACAACCGTATCTACTTTAGTATAATAACTAAATAGAGGTTAGTACCGGGTTTGCCACAATAACACGCAATATACTGCAAGGATTATCAATGAACGGAATCGAATGTCATGCTTTCGCGCATAACTTGTACGCGCAACCAATACGTCCAGGACTCAAATTTTTTGATGGCACAAAATTAAACTTTCACATTCACGGGTGCGGTCGCGAGGCATACTATAAGGATATGATAATGCCAAAGTTGCAAAAGTATAAGCCGCAAGTGTTTGGAGTGCTTCTTGACACGTTCATGTTATACCCTTGGTTTGCTACGGAATTGGATTTTGCTCCTGCAAAAACGTTCTTTTATTATCCGAGTGATGGCGGTGGTGGTCTTCCTAATGGTTGCGAGATTATTTTACAAAAGGTCGACATTCCTATTGCGATGAGTAAATTTGCACAACGACAGGTTAAAGAGATTCATAATATTGATAGCGAGTACATCCCACACGCGATTGACCATAATATTTATTATCCGAAGAACAAGGATGAGTGCAAGGCAAAGTTTGGCCTTCAAGGAAAGTTCGTGGTCGGAGTTGTTGCAAGAAATCAGGGAAGAAAAATGTTAGATAGGACTATTAAGTCTTTCGCGTTGTTCGCAAAAGACAGGCCTGATGCTGTATTGTTCATGCATTCTGACCCTGTTGATGCTGCTGCAGTTTTTAACATGCAACTGCTTATTAAACGGTACAATCTCGAAAATAAGGTCGTGTTTAGTGGCATGCGATTCTTTGAAGGTTTTGATTATAAGGACATGGTGAACGTGTACAATGCAATGGACGTTTTCTTCTTGACGACGAGCGGTGAAGGTTTTGGCATTCCTACTGTTGAGGCGATGTCGTGTTTTCCTTATGATACTGGATTGGAGACAACTACTAACATAAATAAAGTTCACATTAGAGATTATTCTGGAGAGATGATTATGATAAAGGCAGAATCAAGGGAAATTTTATGCACTCCAGAACATCCAATATTTACCAATCGTGGATGGGTTAATGCGAAAAATTTATTAACAACAGACATACTCTATACTAAATATGCCTCTTGTCAAATGGAAGAAGGAAGAATCGGAGCTGTTGCAGAATTCTTGGGCAACACTAACGAAAACGGAAATTTTAAATTTGTTTCCACATCGCACCTATCAGAGCATAGCTCAGAAGGCCTCAAAGAATCTTGGATTGGCGAAGCCGAGAAAGAATTTTATCCAATTATTAAATCCGAATATGACTCGGGAAGAATGGGCATATCTTGCTGGAATAATAGATGGGGAGGGGACAATAACAATAGTTCGGCATTGTTACAAAACAACATTAAAACCGAAGATAATGGTTGCCAATACCAAATTGCCTTTGATGAATTGGCTCATGGAGAAGATTCCTCAAGGAGTTGTGAACAAGAGGAAAATTCAGCCGAAACGAGCAAGAGCATATTATTGGAGAGTGGAAGGTTTGAGAATATTACCCATCCTGATAAAATTAAAACCCTTTCTTATCTTAAAGAAGCAACATGCTGGAATTTTGATTTCATTCATCCAGAGAAGATTGAATTCGAACACAAAAGACAGTTACACAAAAGAAGACTTAGAATGCTTGCCGAAGATAAGGAAATTAAATCTGAGAGGATTATAGAATTATCAAAAGAGAATTATTCTGGAAAGGTTTATAATGTTTCCACTCATGCTGGAATTTATTTTGCAAATGGGATTCTTGTACACAATTGCGAAGTTCCGGTTGTCGTCACGGATTACACGACCGGTTATGAACTCGTGAAGGAAGAGATAGAGTGTGGTTATTTGGTTCGTCTTTCTGGAGTTGAAGAGATTGATAATACTGCTCGTATGGAAGAGATTGATTACCAGGCGATGAATGGCACGATTACTGGTAGTTGGACTGTCGAGCGTGGTATTATGGACGTGAAGGACGGTGCTGAAAAGCTTTCGTTATTGTATAATAATCCTGGCACTCGTGTTCGTTTTGGAAAGAATGGCAGGAAGAAGGTGTTGAAGTATTATACGTGGGATGTCGTCATTCCTCAATGGGTGGATGTAATAAAGCGTTTGTCAAAATGAAAAAAATGTTATTGGTAAATTGTAGAAGTCCGTTTTTGGATGATGCAAAAATTGCTGTGTACATGCCGTATCGTGGTACTAAGATTCGTGAAGAATTAGATAATGGTATTAGTATTGATTTACAAATGCTTGTTCCTGAAGTGAGTGGCGCGTATGGCGTCAAGGGTGGCGAGACCGTTTATGAGGTTCGTACTTCGAGTTTGAGTGCGGAGGATTTGAGAATGTTCAGAAATTATTTGGTGAATACGTACAAGCCAAGAAGCCATGAAAAGAAGTGGAATAAATGAAATTAAAACAAATAATTTGCAATCACAAGTGGGAATGGGGGATGGGGACATCAATAGGTTTTCTTGGAAGAATTCATCTTAAAACGAACGAAGAAGAATCCTCTCAGTATTGTCAGAAATGTACTAAAATTCGTTGGGTAAAAGAAGTCGCACCTTTAGTAAGAATACAAAGACAAAGAGCAAAGGCATCAGGATATAAAAGTTTGGATGGTAAAAAATTATAAGCCGAGAAGTCATAAAGCAAAATGGGAAAAAAATTGAGATAGAGGTCAAAATGATAGAAATGAAAGATTTCATAAAAAATGTTTTAACTAACATTGATGAATCGATTGAATCTGTTGGATTTCAATTTAGTGTACTGCCAACTGAAGATGGAAGAATAGTAATATCAAAAGATATAGATAGTCATAAAATTACATTTTATACCAAGAGGATGCAATGAGTAAACTTGTTGTTGCTTATATTGTTGAGAATGATGAGGACGTGTTTCCTTTATCCTTTGACAGTGTAAAGGATGTTGCAGACCATATTGTCGTGGTTGATGGTAACCATTATTCTGAACCGTACAAGGAAAATTGTGAACAAGGATGGCAATACACTAACATGTACAAGAGTAAATGTTCATTAATAAGTAATCCGTATCCTCATGAAGAACTTGGGGCGAATGGTAAGCAACGAAATGTGTATCTTAAACATTTAAAAAAACATTTTCTTGGTGATTGGTGTCTCGTACTTGATGCTGACGAAAGTGTTAATAACTTACAACAATTAAAAGATGACCTTGACCATTTTGAAAAACAAGAAGCAGTATTCGTTCACCCACGAATGATTCATTTCATCAAAGACTTAGCCCATGAGGACTCAACAAGCAAGTATCATTGGTGTATAGGTCGTATTTTTAAGATTAGAGACGACTTACATTATCCTGAAGTAGAACACCCAATATTACAGTGTGATGATAAGAGTGCATTTTGTATGTATTATAATAAAATAATATTGTACCATCTTGGTTATTGTCGAGAGATATTCGGGTTAAGAAAAAAGTATTTGAACCATTTACAAAAGAGCAATATTCATTCTAAAAGTTTCTTACACCATTGGTATTACGCGCATATAACAGGACAGTATCCAACAACAAACTTTGATATTGAAACACTTCCAAACGTATTAAAAGATTATTTCATGCCATCAAATATTATGAACGTGCACTATTTTAAGGATAGGATGGGACTTGAAGACAAGCACATGCTCGAAGCGTTATTATGGAATGAATATTTTAAGCCGAAAAGGAGTCTTGAGGTAGGGTGCGGTGCAGGTCAGAGAAGTTGGGTTTTGAAAAAGATGGGTGTTGACGCTTTAGGTTTTGATATAAGCGAGTATATAATAGGAGCGTCACCGTTTAATTCTGGGAATCTGTCACAGAATGATGTGTGCATGTTTGATTATTCTCTTGGAGACTTTGATTTTGTCTTCACATATGACTTATTAGAACATGTTAAGTATGAAGACCTTGATGAAGCATTAAGAAACATTAAACAATATGGAACAAAAAACTTCTTGTTTTCCATACCGTTCTTAGGAGATGCCAACCTTGAAAAAGACAAGACTCACATTATTAAAGAATCGAAAGAGTGGTGGGAGAAAAAAATATCTGGCGTGGGAATAAAAATAGTTGAGACTCCAAAGCATTTCATGTTTTCTGAACAATTAATAATTGGTGAAATAAAATGAAAGATGAAACAGTGATTGCGGTGAGTGGCGGGTTCGACCCTGTCCATGTCGGACACGTTCGCATGATGAAAGAAGCAAAAAAGATAGGCGGAAAACTAGTTGTAATATTAAATAATGATAATTGGCTGATGAAAAAGAAAGGGTTCGTCTTCATGCCACAAGCAGAACGAAAAGAAATCATAGAAAACTTTTGGTTTGTTGACCAGGTTATCGTGACAAAGCATAAAAAGGGGGATGAGGATTATAGTGTGTGTCGAGAACTAAAAACGTTGTGTCCTGACGTGTTTGCTAATGGCGGTGATAGAAAACCGTACAATACAGCAGAGGTCGAATTGTGCAACATCTTTGGTATAGATATGAAGTTTAATGTTGGTGGAGGGAAATTGCAAAGTAGTTCAGACCTTGTGCGAAATGCTAAAATGTTCAAATAAAACGCATTCTTATAACTGGGGCGGCAGGACTTCTCGGAAATTCTCTTCGACGAGTTATAGATAGAACAAAATATGACGTTCGATGCACATATCATAAGAAGAAAATAGATGATGGCATCCTGACGGATTTAACGCTTGAGAATGATTGTCTTCGAGCGCTTGGCGGGGTTGATATCGTTATTCATTGTGCAGCGCAAAGTTA
>Ga0180009_10003572_pt1 | contig 17647 bp, 15 predicted proteins | sample OS_PC_MetaG_FD_123537 | JGI IMG/M metagenome (GOLD analysis project Ga0180009, IMG submission 123537) | Groundwater microbial communities from the Aspo Hard Rock Laboratory (HRL) deep subsurface site, Sweden - OS_PC_MetaG | ecosystem: Environmental > Aquatic > Deep subsurface > Groundwater... | reverse complement strand
CTTTCTAATACCGTCAGCGAGAAGAATCTATCTGACCGGGAAAAATTAATAGTCCAAGCTGTTGATATGGCCGAAGCTGGGTTAAACCACGGTATTGATACTTTACGTAATGCTATTTTGATTAGTTTGGATGAAACTGTAGCTGCTTATCGAAACGGCAACGTTTTTACTCCTTACACCGACGCTGATCTTAATGATCGGGATTCTCTGGATTTTTTATGCGCTTTTTCAGGATTAAGCTATGTGTCCGGGTCTAATGATGTAATCGAGTTATCTTTTGATTCCAGCAGTCTGCCCCAGGATAGTTTACTGAAAGGTTTAGGCAGCTATACCGGTAAAATTTTTATTAAAAAGCAGCGGGATGCCTCAGGAAATATTCTTGAAGCTTACTGTCCTGATCCCAGCGATGAAAATACCTTCATTTTCCCTTATCTATTCAATGTCGAAGTAACCGCTGCTGTTTTTTCAGTCTCGAAAACTTTAAGTTTAGAGGGGGGCGAATTCGATCTTACTATCCAAAGAGCGAATTTTGCCCGTTACGCACTTTTTACTAATCATCACAGATCGCCTCAAGGTACCACAGTCTGGTTTACTGACCGGACTCAGTTTTACGGACCGGTTCACACCAATGACCGGCTAAGTTTTGCCAATAATCCCAGCGGATATTTCACCGATGAAGTTACCCAACAGCTTACTAAAGCTCGTTTTTACGATCAAGGCCGCAGCACCCTTATTGATGCAGATTCAAATCCTCCTTATGACGTTCCTACTTTTGAAGCTGGTTTTCAGAGAGGTGTTCCCCTGCTTAATCTAGAATCAGCCGTTACCCAGAGTGATTTAAAAACCCAAAGTTTAGGAACAATGAATGAACCGGGCACAAACGGCATATATGTCCCCAATAATGGTTCGGCAGTTACAGGAGGAATTTACATTCGGGGTGATTCTAATATTCTGATGTCTGTGGATGGAAATGATAATGCCGTATATACGATTACTCAAGGTTCAGTCTCAAAAACGATAACGGTTGATTATACTAATTCTCAGACAACTGTTCAAGAAGGGGTGGTGAGCAATATTTACGATGGAATTCCTGATGGTGTTGGCGATGAAGGAGTGATCATATTTGATAAAGGTAACGTTACCAGTTTAAGCGGTACTGTTCAGAGCCAGAGCCAGGTGACCGTTTCCAGTCAGGATGATATTGTGATCAGCGGACACATTCGTTACCAGGACTATGATACCTCCCCTTCTTTGAACGCCGTTAGCTATGCTAACCTTTTGGGTATTCTTTCCTGGGGCGGTGATGTGCGCATCGGTAGCTCTGCCCCCAGCAATTTAGATGTACACGCAGTTATTATGGCCCCCCATGGAATTTTTACAGTTGACGATTACCGGACTAAGGCTTCCAGCGGTGATGTAAATTTATTGGGAGGAGTTATTACTGATTTTTATGGGCCTTTTGGTACGTTTTGGGGAACCAGCCAGCTTTCCGGTTACGGAAGAAATTTTATCTATGATACCAGAATGCTTGGTGCAATGTCGCCGCCCTATTATCCTACAGCCCGTACCTTTACAGTTGTGGCACCCTTTTTGCAAACTGATATTGAAGATATGGGTTTAATTTGGAGGAGTCATTAATCTTAAAAGTCATAAAAGTTATCAGGAGGCAAAGTGAGCAAGAAAATAATGATTAGTTTCGGTGTGTTTATGATTATTTCCCTGACCGTGGTTATAATCAACTTCTTTATCGCTTGCCAGGAGAAAACTGTTTTGTTGCCTGCATCGCCCCAGGTCAATACCCCGCTGGCTGAAAAAGAGGTATTTTTTCAAGATAAGGATACGATTCTTTTTCAAGAAGATGATGCTGTCGGGGGGGAGAGCTTAGATGGAAAACCGTTCCTCCTAAATTGAAAGTCTGTAAAAAATTCTTCCCCAAACCGCCAAAAATGACCAATTGGTAGCTGTAAGTTTGTTGACACCCCTTGTTAAAAGTGATAGTATTTCAATTGAGGCAGCGAATTTTCAAAGCCTTAGGCGCAGAAAATTAGTCTAAAGGAGGAAACCGTAAAAATGCAAAAAGCCATAACTAATCTAAGTCTGAAAAGAAGGATCTGGATTGCCATTGCCATGGTTTCTTTCATCCCAGTCATCGTATTGACTTACTACCTGTTCGGTTATTATATCTCTTTTTGGGCAACCCTGGTTTTGCTGCTGCTGGTATTCTTGGGCTGGCGGGTTATTTTTGAGGTATTTTCTTCGATTGTCAGGGTTTATGCGCAATCCAAGAGCACTTTAGAGGATATCGGAGAGGAAGCCCCGGAAATTTCCGATGAAGTCCAGAGTTTGGAAACAGTCATCAACCTACTTTCGGACAAAGTCAGAACCGGCTTTGAAGAGTTAAGAAGCTTTACTCAGAAAACCGAAGAACTTAACCGGGAAGTCACTAAAAAAGTGCTTATTCTTTCAGCGATTTTGCAGGCCAACGATTTATTTTCTAAAGACGCCCCGGCCGAGGAGATCATCAGGTTTCTAGGTGAACACTTAAGGAAGCTTCTGGAGGCTAATATTTGTTTTTGCTGTTTAAAGGAAGGGGTCGATGGAGGCTTAAAAACTATTTTTGCCTTAGGGCTTAGCGATCAAATAATGAATGATTTTGTCAGCCAGAGAAATACAGACTTACCTCGCCAAATGGGGTTAGTGATTATTGATGTAAGCAATAAGGCTAAAGCCTATCAATCCTGGCTTCAGGAATTAGGGATGACCAATATGGTCATCGTTCCGATCATCGCTAAAGGAAGAACTGTGGGCATGGTGGGGGCTGGCAATGATCAAGTTGGGTATTCTTTCACTAAAGATGAATTGGAAGTACTGAATTTATTTTCTCAGAACGTTACTTTGATTTGGGAGCATGCCCGGCTTTCTTCAAAGATCGAAGAGTTAGAAATACTCGATCATTTAACCGATCTTTACAATGAGAAGATGATCACCCGAAGGCTGGAAGAGGAGATCAAACGGGCCAGCGCTTACCAGCGGCCCTGTGGTTTAATCGCCGTGGAAATTAAAGGCTACGATAACTATCAAAAGGAACAAGGTATGATCGAAGCCGAGACTTTGCTTAAAAAACTGGGCCATGCTTTCAAAAAAACTTTGCGTCCGATCGATATTGCCGGAAGAATCGGCCCTAAAATTTTGGGAGCTATTCTTATTGAAAGCAATAAACGTTGCTCCTGCGAAGTAGCCAAAAAAGTAGAAGCGTCGCTTAAAGAGATAACCAAAGATAAAGTAGCACTTTCTTTTTCAGTGGCCGAGAGCCCTTTAGACGGAACCAGCGCCAAAGAATTATTAAATTTTGTCAAATCCGGATCAGCCGAATAGGCAACCATGAAATCCTATAAAAAAGTTGACAAACCTCTGGGGCAAATCTTAGCCGAAAGAGGCGTTATAAATTCGGCCCAGCTTAAAGAAGCTTTAGAAGTTCAAAAAAACCAAGGCGGGTTGATCGGAGAAGTGATTGTAAATCTGGGTTTTGCCAAAGAGGAAGACATAGCTTATTGTTTGTCATTACAGTTCGGATATCCCTACCTTCCTCTTGAAAATTATCAGGTTTCTTCAGAGGTCGTTTCGATAGTTCCCAAGAATGTGTGTAGTCATTACTGTCTACTTCCGATAGATAAAATCGGCACTACTTTAACTGTAGCTATGGCCAACCCTCTTAATATCCAAGCCATTGAAGATTTAGAAGATTTGACCCATTGTGACATCCAAATATTTGTGAGCACGCCTACTGACATCCGCGGCGGCATAGGGAGATTTTATCAAGCGAGTCCATAACTTAGGGAGCGCAGCGAACGTAAGTTATTTGGACGAGCTTGACCCCGCCCTTTTGGCGGGCCGTTCTATTACCGCCGCTCTTGCCAAAAGAGCGGGGTTTAATTCGACTAATCCCGATTTAATTACTATTAAATCGGGAAAGTCTCATTAAAGATGAAGCGGAAAAAATTTACCGATTATATTGTTGAAAAGGGACTCTTAAATCAAGAGGATTTGGATAAAGCTTTAGCCGCCCATAAAAAAAAGGGTGGTTCTTTAGTCGAGCTTTTAGTCCAGTTGGGTTACCTTAAGGAAGCACAACTGGTAGACCTTTTATCGGGTTATTTGTCAATACCTCCAGTCAGGATACTCAACCTCAATATTCCCAAAGAAGTCATCGCTTTGATCCCCGAAACCTTAGCTCGCGACCAGAAAGTTTTGCCGATCGGTAAAATCGGAAATACTTTAACTGTAGCTATGGGCGACCCTTTGAATGTTTTAGTTATCGATGATATAAAAAAGATCACTAAATGCGAAGTCAATCCGATTATTTCTCCGCTTTCGGAGATCAGGGAGGCTATCTCAACTTATTATTCTCAAGTCCAGATATCTTCCATTGAGGATATTATTAAAGGTGAAGCACCCGGAGATCTCGAGATTATTAAGCGGCCGGGGAAAGAAGAAAGCCAACAAGAGTTTATCGGCTCGATCGAGGAAGCCCCGGTTATAAAATTTACCAATTCTCTTTTGGCCAAAGCAGTTGAAGAAGGCGCATCAGATGTTTTAATCGAACCTTTGGAGCAGATAAGCCGGGTTCGTTTCCGGATCGACGGAATTTTACGGCAAATCGATAATTTTTCGAAAAAAATCCACCCTTATGTTATATCCCGGATAAAAGTAATGTGTAATTTAAATATTTCCGAGCACCGGCTTCCCCAGGAGGGAAGGTTTCGCAGTAAAATGCTCAACAAAAATGTCGACTTTCGGGTGTCGGTTTTGCCTACCAGCGTCGGCGAAAAAGTTGCCATTAGAGTCTTAGATAAGACCACGGCCCTTCTGGATTTAGGCCGTTTGGGGTTCGAAGATGAGGTATTGAAGCAGCTGAAAGTTGACAGCCTTAAATCTCACGGCCTTTTTTTAGTTTGCGGGCCCACCGGTACCGGTAAAACCACCACTCTTTATTCAGTGATCGAGCATATTTATAGCCCCGAGAAAAATATTGTTACCGTGGAAGACCCGATAGAATATCAGTTAAAGGGAATCAACCAGGTGAGCATAAATCCGGCGGTACATCTTACTTTTGCGGCTTGTCTACGTTCGATCCTGCGTCAGGATCCCGATATAATCATGATCGGCGAGATCAGAGATGCTGATACTGCTGATATGGGGATCAAGTCAGCACTTACCGGGCATCTGGTTTTATCTACTTTGCATACTACCACCAGCGCCGGCTCAATCACCCGCTTGGTCAACATGGGAGTAGAGGCATTTTTACTTTCTTCGACTTTGGTCGGTGTTCTTACCCAGCGCTTGGTCAGAGTTTTGTGCCCTAAGTGTAAAGAGAAAATGGAACTTTCTGATTCCTTGCGCCAGCGCTATTTGATTGCTAAACAGGCGCAGCTTTACAAGGCAAAAGGCTGCCAGCATTGCCAGAATACCGGCTATAAAGGAAGAGTGGCTGTTTGTGAATATTTATCGGCAACACTCCCGATAAAAAACCTGGTTAATTCCAAGGTTTCGGAAAGCATGATTAAAAAACAAGCCCGTAAACTAGGCATGCGTACTTTACGCCAGGACGGGATACTTAAGATCGAAAAAGGGATCACTACTCTAGAAGAGGTGCTTAAAGTTACCGCACCCGATGAGCCGTTAACATGACTATAAAAGATAAGATCCTAGCCCATATTAAGGATAGCAAAAAGTGCGATAAAAAGTTCATTTCAGATATTTCCAAACGGGCTAGCACTTATGAGGAGTTACGCCGGATCTTGACCGAGAACGAGCTGGTCAGTGAAGAGGAGCTTTTATTAATTTTTTCTAAAGAACTCAAGATCCCTTTTCTTGATCTTAGTAAGTATAAACTACCTAACAAAAACCAGGAACTTTTGCCTAAGGAACTGGCTGTCAAACATAAGGTCTTGCCGGTCTGTAAGATCGGAAATGTCTTGACTCTGGCTACCGCCAACCCCATAGACGTCATAACTCATGACGATATAAAAATCATCACCAAGAGCGAAAAAGTTGACTTGGTCCTTGCCCGGCAGAAGGATATCAATAAAGCTATTAGTTCACTGTATAAATCCACAGAGAGCATTTCGGAAACTTTTAGCGGCGATGCTTCTTATGTTGAAGCCGAAGAAAGTTTTGAATCCGAAGGTGCTAAGCAGGATCTGGAAAGTCTGATTTCAGAAAGTAAACATCCTCCGATAGTCCGGGCAATTGATGTGATTATTTATAACGCTTTAAAAAAACGGGCTTCTGATATTCATGTCGAACCCTATGAAGATAAATTAGTGGTGCGTTACCGGATAGATGGAATTTTAAGCGATGAATTTAACTTCCCTAAAATCAATCAGCAAGCGGTGATCGCCCGGCTTAAGATTATTTCCTCTTTGGATATCACCGAATCGCGCCTGCCCCAAGACGGTAGGTTCCGGGTAAAATTTGAGTCCAGAGAGATAGATTTTAGAGTTTCCAGCTTACCGACTAATTTCGGAGAAAAGTTTGTCTTGCGGGTTTTGGACAAAGAAAGTTTATCGGTGGGCTTACAAAAATTAGGGTTTTCTTCGGAACCGCTTTCAATATTCCAGGAAGCCGCTAAAGCTCCTTTTGGGATCATTTTAGTTACCGGACCGACCGGTTCGGGAAAATCAACAACTCTTTATTCGATCATTAGCCAGATAAATACTTCTGATAAAAATATTATAACCATTGAGGACCCGGTTGAGTATCATTTGGAAGGGATAACCCAGATCCAGGTTAATCCTGATATCGGTTTGACTTTTTCAGTGGGCCTGCGTTCTGTTCTTCGCCAATCTCCTGATGTGATCATGGTCGGTGAGATCCGCGATTCAGAAACCGCTGATACGGCAATCAAAGCTTCGCTTACCGGAGAAATGATCCTTTCTACCCTGCATACCAATAATGCCGTAGGGGCTATTGCCCGCCTGCGCGACATGGGCACTGAGCCTTTCCTTTTAGCTTCTTCGTTGGTTGCCCTTACAGCTCAGCGCCTAGTTCGTACACTTTGCCCTAAATGCCGGGAAAAATATACTATTGGTGAAGATGTGTTGAGCCGCTTGGGCTTTGCCTCATTTTATAATTCAAAAGTCGGCAAGAACAAAGGAGAATTTTACCGGGCTAAAGGATGTTCGTTTTGCGGCCAAAGCGGCTATCGAGGCAGAGTAGCAATCCTGGAAATTATTCTTTTAGATGATAAAATAAGAGAGATGATTATCGAAGAAGCTCCCGAAGACAGGATAATTGAATATGCCCGGGAGTTTAAAAATTATCAGTCTTTGGCTGAAGACGGCCTTTTAAAATGTATCGAGGGGGCTACTTCGATCGAAGAGATTATCCGGGTTACTTCGGAGTAAAAAAAGTTAAATATGGCGAACCCATTTTCTTATATTATTAAAGACCAGGAAGGGAAGACAACTAAAGGCGTTATTGAAGCTGAATCTAAAGAAAAGCTGATTGAACATTTTCATAAGCAGGGCTGTCTTATTTTTTCAATCGAGGAAGCTAAAAAAGCCAAAAAGCCCAAAAGGAAACGGCGGGTAAAAACCGACGATCTAGTAATATTTTCACGCCAGTTTACTACCCTGATTGAAAGCGGCATTCCGGCGGTTGAATGTTTGGCTATTCTGACCGAGCAGGTAGAGCAGGCTTATTTCAAGGAAGTTATCAGTTCGGTTTTGCGGCAGGTGAAAGAAGGAGCCGCTCTTTCCGCCAGTTTAGCCAACCATAAGGATGTTTTTCCCGATATTTATCTAAGTATGGTTGAGGCCGCTGAAGTTTCCGGAAATCTTCCTGAAATCCTTAACCGAGTTTCCATATATTTGGAAAAATCAAGCGCTTTAAAAAAGAAAGTGATCTCAGCGCTTTACTACCCGATAGTTATCGTGTTTATGGCTATAGCCATAACTTCTTTTTTAATTTTTAAGGTAATACCTACTTTTAAAGAAATCTTTTCTGCCCTCGGCGGTGCTTTGCCGTTACCTACACAGATTTTAATAAAGGTTTCAGACCTGGTCCGCCAGCCGGTAGTGATTATTACTTTTCCGGTTTTAATCTTTGGCGGAAGTGTCATCTTCAAAAATTATATTAAAAATCCTAAAGGCAAACGTAGATTTCACAGGTTTATTTTAAAGCTTCCGGTATTCGGGGATTTGATTAGAAAAATTTCGATTGCTAAATTTTCCCGGACTTTTTCTACTTTGGTCCGCAGCGGTGTGCCGATATTGAAATGTTTGGAAATCGTGGCTAAGACTTCTGGGAATACGGTTATTGAAGATGCGGTTATGGAGTCAAAGCAAGCCATCCAGGACGGCCAGCCGATATCTATTCCTTTGGAGAAAACCGGAGTGTTCCCTCCGATGGTTACCCGGATGGTTTCGATTGGCGAAAAGAGCGGCCGGCTGGAAGAAATGCTTTCTAAAATAGCCCAGTTTTATGAGGAGCAAACTGATGCCATGGTTGCCGGATTATCCAGCCTGATTGAGCCGATAGTTATCGCTTTTTTAGGGGTAATAGTCGGCGGTATCGTGATATCCTTGTTTTTGCCGATAATTAAGATTACCCAGTATATTGGCGGGGTTCACTAAGGTTGACAGAGCTGATTTAGTGTGATATATTTTAACTGAGAAGAAAGCGTTCTTTTAAATTCAAGCTAGGCAATAGGTTGTAGTTCTTTATATTATATTATTATTAAGAGGCTTTGTTCAAAAAAGGAGGTGAAGTCCAAGCCAGAACGAAGAAAGCCTCGATTGAAAAACGGAGGTAGGAAATGAGAAAAGGTTTTACTCTTGTCGAGATCATGATCGTAGTTGCTATCATCGCTCTTTTAGCTGCGATAGCAATTCCTAATCTTTTAAGAGCCCGTCTTTCAGCCCAGGAGTCCGCAGCCGCCGCAGCTTTACATACCGTAGCTGCCGCCGAAATCCAATACCGGGCGACAAACCCCGGTTATGCTGCCTTGGCAACTTTGGGTAGTGAAAATCCGCCCTACATTGACACAACCTTGGCTGGCGGAAGCAAACAGGGCTACACTTTTACAGTGGTAGCTGATAATACCAATGGAACTTTTGCCGCCCGGGCAGTGCACGCTGCTGCTCAAGGCCATTCGTTCTACATCGATGAAGATGGAATTCTTTGCCGTTCCACTGCAGGCGGAACTGCTGCCGCAGCTCATGAAGGAACCAATGCTTGCCCGGCCAGTTACGCTGAGATGCAATAAATGCAAATTGTAGATCCAAAAAAAGGCGGTGGGATTCCCACCGCCTTTTTTATAGCTATGAATAAAATTAAAAAAATACTGCCGTTAGTTATTTTTTTAATCGTTTTGGGTTTAAACGTGCACCTGCGCCTGTTTCCGGCCTATTTTCCTCAACTAAAAAAAAGAGCCAGTCTCAATACAGAGAAGCTGCTGCTTACCCGGGCTCATGATTTTGTTCAGAAACAGTACCCGGATTACAACCCCTTGATCAAAGAGGAAATTATAAAAAAGATAATCCGGGAAGGGAAAAAGAACAAAGCCGCCTTTAAAGCCGAAGCCGACAAAGAATACCGGCGCCTTAAAGACCAGTATCAAGATGAGAATCAACAGACTTATTTGCTGGAGGTAGACCCTTACTGCCGCCTGCGGTTTACCCGGCTGATTTTAGAAAATGGTTATCCGGGCGATAATTTAGTCGGCCGGCAAGCATACGATAGTTTTATGCTTGCCCCCGAGGGCAGCCCGGTTCCTCGCTACCAGTTTCTTTATTATTTTTCGGCATTTTCGTATAAGGCCAGTCTATTTATTTTCCCATCCTTAACTTTAGAAAAGTTTGTTTTTTATTTACCGGTTTTTCTAGTGATGGTATTTTGCACAGTGCTCTATTTATTTTGCCGTTATTTTTTCTCAAAACTCGCCGGGGTTTTTGCAGTCCTGTTCATCGGCCTTAGCCCGGTTTTCATAAACCGCAGTTGTGCCGGCTGGTTTGACCAGGATGTTTTTAATGTTTTATGGCCGATTCTAATAGTTTGGGTTTTAGTTTTAGGAATAAGAAAACAATCTTTTCTTTCGATTACCAAATATTCCCTGTTGGCCTCGGCATTGCTGGGTTTATATGCTTTTACCTGGGTAGGCTGGTGGTTTATCTTTGCGGTAATCATCGCTTTTTTTATCTCTTTGTTGTTTAATAATTTATGTCTGTATTTTCGTGACTGGAAGATGTTTAGAGAAAAAAGTTTTCCTTACTTGACCGCTTTTTTTGTTTTCTCAGCCGGAAGCGTGATTTTTTGTTTAGCTATCGCCGGGACCGAACCGTTCTCATTTCTTTACCAATCTTTGATTAAAAATTTAGGCTTAGGGAAATCACTTTCAGCTTCGATTTGGCCATCGGTTTTATATACGGTTTCAGAATTAAAAGGCGGCAGCCCCAAGGATATTCCTTTATATACCGGAGGCTGGATAATTTTTATGCTTTCTTTGTTGAGCTTGCTTTGGATTTACCTTAAAGAGAAAAGAGGGCAAAAATCTGAGCTGGTGCTTTTGCTTAGTTACTGGATTTTTGTTATGTTTTTCGCCAGCCTCAAAGGCGTGCGGTTTACTCAATTTCTCTTTGTGCCGCTGGGGATTTTTCTTAGCGCCGCCTTAGTCGAAGCCTGGCAACTGTTGGTGTTAAAACTAAAAAAAGTGGCTGATTTAAAATTAAGGATTATTGTAGCGGTCAGTGCAGCCGGGGCAATCGGTTTCATAGTTTTTCTGCCGATCCAGAGAGGATTTAACCAGGCAAATATACAGATTCCCATGGTCAATGACCGCTGGTATGATTTCATGAAGCAAATAAACCAGAATACGCCTCAGAACAGCATTATTAACAGTTGGTGGGATTATGGGAATTATTTTAAAGAGCTAGCCAAAAGACGAACCATAGTCGACCCTCAAGCCCAGGATGCGCCGATTACTTACTGGATGGCCAGAGTCTTTCTGTCCGATTCCGAGGAGGAAGCACTAAGGATTTTGAGAATGGTTAATAATTCATCAGATGCCCTTTTCGATCAGGTGAATACTTTTTTCCCTGACGATTTCGCCTTAGTGGCGTTTTTGGACAAAATATTAAAGTCCGAGCCAAGTAAGGTAGATGCTATTTTTAGTGAATACCGAATACCTAAAGGTTTAGCCAAAAAGATCAAAGAGGCGGTTTTTTTCAAAGAACCGGCTCCGGCTTACCTGTTTGTAGACAGCGATATGATTTATAAAATGGCGGCTATCTCTTTTTTAGGGAATTGGGATTTTGCCAGGGTCTATATACTAAAAAATAAAAAAATTCCTGAAGCCATCGTGCTTGACAAACTTATGAAAGTCTTTGCAATGGAACCAGAAGCCGCCGAAAAGCTTTATCAGGAAGTCAGCCTTTCTAAGACTTCAGCCGGGATTAATGAGGTTGTTTCCCGTAAATGGATGTTTCCTCTTTATGTAGGTAAGGGTAACGAGGAAGCGGGAGTAGTTTATTTTAGCAATGGGGTTAGTCTGGATTTAAACAGGTTAAGGGCTAAGATTTTTGACCCTCAGCAGAGTGTGTTTAAAAATCTTAGTTTTGTTTTTATCTTTGACGGTAAGAATTTAACCTACCAAGAGCTGGATGATTATAATAGTCCCAGATTTACTTCGGGGGGGTTTTTCTTTAAAGGTGATCATGGCTGGGAGTGTATCGGAGTTTCAGATAAAGCTTTGGGGCAAAGTCTGTTTAGCCGGCTTATCTTTACCAAGGCGAAAAACTCTAAATATTTCGAGCCTTTCCTCTCAGATGATCAAGAAGGTTTATATCTTTTCAAGATAAACTGGAATGCGAAATAGAAACTTCGGCTACAAGAATAGCAACAGCGAAAGTTTTACTTTGATCGAGGTCATGATCGTCGTAGCGATTATTGCGGTTTTGGCCTCTTTAGCCATACCTAATCTTTTACGTTCCCGAATGTTTGCCCAGGAGGTGATAGCTGCCAATAGTCTTCGGATTATTTGTACCGCCCAAATCCAGTGGCGGGCGACAAACTCTGAATATGCAACTTTAGGGCAGCTGGCCGAAGCCAGGCCTGCCTATATTGATGCTTCTCTGGCCTCAGGATCCCGGCAAAGTTATAATTTCAAGGTTTTCTCTAATGGTTCTTTTGATTTTTATGCTACGGCCGAGCCAAGTAATTTAGGCCAAGCCAAAAGTTATTATATTGACGAAGACGGTTTTCTTTGCCGTTCTCAATCTGTAAACACCCCAGCCCCCACTGCTCATACTGATTCAGGATGCCCAGCCGGATTTTCTCAGGTAGAGTAAGATATTGCGTTGACAAGCGATAAGGGCTATACTAATATATATACAGTATCAATTCATCCGGTCTTAAATATGGAGCAGCTAAAGCAATATCTTCCGATTAGTCAAATCAAGGGAAAAGTCAAAACCTTCCTTTCGGGAAATAATTTTTTAAAAACTAAAGACGAGGTAAGTGTCGGGATCAATATCGGCAACCGTTACCTAAAAGGTTTAGTTTTGCGTCAGGGCCGGATTGCTGACTATTTTTTAGAACTGAATCAGGATCTACCGGTAACTTTGAAGAAGATCTGGTCGGAAAGAAAAATTTCAGCTAGAACAGTGAAGGTTTCAGTAAAAAACCCTTCTTGTCTAGTGCGTTATTTTCCCTTTCCCAAGATGGAGAAGAAAAAATTGGAGCAAGCCCTTTTTTACGAATTAAATAAGCACATTCCTTTTTCTCCGGAAGAGGTATTTTTTGATTACTATATTTTGAAGGATATTAGCCCTGGCGAAGCCATGATCTTATTAGCTTTAGCCAAAAAGGATTTTATTAATAGTATTCTGGAAGCGTTTAAACCTTTGGGCCTAGCGGTGTCGGAGATTAATTTAGATAGCATCTGTTTGATCAACTTGTTTCTTGATCGGTTTGGCGACAATAAAGAGAGCAATGCCTGCATTCTAGATATCGGAAGTAGTTTTTCAGTCATGACCATCATCAATAAGGGGATGCCTTTTATTACCCGGGATGTCAAGTTCAGCACAAAAGAGATAGTCGAGATTGCCGCTAGGACTAAAGGCATAAGCCCCGAGGAAGTGGAAAAAGAACTGCTGGGATTAAACATCGTCAGTGAGTTTTTAGAAATTATCCAAGGCAGTGTCTCCGGGCTCTGCAAAGAGATGAAAAGTTCTTTTGACTATTTCGAGGTCAACAAAGGTGAGCATATCGATAAGCTTTATTTAACTGGAGGTTTGGCTTCGATCAAAGGAATCGAAAAAATTTTCGCCGAGTCTTTAGATACCGATGTAGAAGTGTTGCCGGTTTCGCCAACGGCTTTGAAACAATTTGACCATCCGGGTTCAGATAAAAAATTCAATAGTTTAAAAAGCTCACTGGCAGTGGTGTTTGGTCTATTGACATAACAGTAGGGGCGAGCCGGCGGCTCGCCCCTACAGCGATTTCTAGATATGAAAAAAGTAGTCATCAACCTAAATCCCCAGAAAGAGAAGAATTCCAGTCTGGCTTTACAAAATATGGTTTCTTATACTCCCCTGGTAGTCATCGCTGCCATTCTGGGTTTGGGGTTAGTTTTGTTGGTAAATGTGGCTATTTTGAAAAAAGCCCATAGTTATACTGCTTACAATAAACGCTGGAAGCAATGGTCGGAGAAAGCCAAGATACTCCAAGATGTTAAGTCTCAGATGGATAAGCTAAAAAAAGAGAAAGGGCAGTTAGATAAAATTTTGACCCCCAGTTACGAGATGGCTTTAATTTTAGGAGATATTTTTTCCTCTTTACCTAAAAATATCTGGTTTCAGAATTTTGATTTCCACGATCAGGTTTTAAAGATAGAAGGGTATGTAGTGAAATGGAACCAGGATTACTTGGTTTCAATAGAGGAGTTTATTAAGGGTTTGAGACAAAAAGAATACTTTTCTTCAAAATTCGGCAGTTCAGAAATAGTTGAATCAATAAGAGTTGATTTTAACGGCCAGGAAGTCCTAAAATTTATTATCGAATGCAAAAGATAAATTTTGATAAACAGACTGTAGTTTTTTTAATTCTGATTGTCGTCATCATTGCCGAAGTTTTTATTTTGCTACCCTGGAACGTTAAACGAGTGATTGATTTAGGTAAAAAAACAGCCATCTTGAAAAAGCAAATTGAAACTGTTGAAAATGATTGGCCGCGTCTTAGCCAGTATGCCGATGTTAATGAAAAATTACGCCGGGAGATTGAAATAAATCAAAACCGTTTTATTAATTCCGAAGAGGCCTCAAAGTCACTATCCTTTATCTCTGAAGCCAGCAAAGAGTTTAATATCGAAATTAAGTCTTTCCTTCCGGGAAAATCACAAGATCCCCTTAACTTATCTGGCCAAAAGCTTTTTTATTTGCCGATAAATATAAAGGCTAAGGGTCAGTTTCATAACCTGGCTTTATTTTTAAGTTTTCTTCAGAACAGCCAGTATTTTTTTGAAGTTCAACAGCTAAAAATAGTATCAGATTACCCTTACAATTCTTTAGAAATGATTTTATGCGGCATAATCGAAAAAGAATAATTTTAGTTTTTTTAAGCGGGGTTTTAGCCTTACCTTTTGGGGTATTGGCTCAAGGTAATCTCGAAAACAAAAAGTCTTCGACTTATGTTTTCAGTAGCAGCCAACGGGACCCTTTTTCACCCTTGGTCAGCAAAAACGGCCTTATCTTGATCGTCCGCGAAATAGATATTGCCGGTATGGTTTTAGGGGGGATAATTTATTCCCAAGGAGAATCGGTAGCAATCGTTAACGACGAAGTGGTTAAGACCGGCGGCTTTGTAGGAGAATATAAGGTTTTATCGATCGAAGAAAAAAGAGTTGTTTTGGAAAAAGATGGACAGGAATTCATTTTAAAACTGGAGGAGTGAGATGAAATGCCAACAATTTATATTATCAGTTTTTCTTTTAGTTTTTTTGTCGCTGGCTTTTCCTGGCCAGGCTCAAGAAGAGGTTATTCCGGTTATAAAATTTAAGGATGTAGATATAAAGATCGTCCTTCAATCAATAGCCCAAAAAGCTACTAAAGACGGGAAAAATATTAATATTGTAGTCAGTCCGGATGTCGCCGGTTTAGTCAGTGTAAGCCTGGAAAACGTTGACTGGTTTACCGCTCTTGAGGCAGTGATCAGGCCGTATAACTATACCTATGAGTGGGTGGGTAACAATATAATTTTAGTAGATACTAGCGAGAAGATCCGTGAGCGGGAATCGCAGGAGAAGGAACGCCAGGAAGTAGAACCTCCTAAAACTAAAGTCTATCATTTAAAGTATATTGATGCCGGTGACGCTAAAAAAACTATTGAACCGATACTTTCGCCGATCGGAAGAATTTCAATATTGGAGATCACCGGCCAGGCCGGTTGGACTTTCGGTTCAGATGTAACTAAAAGAGAAAGAGCCAAAGAAGAAAAGACTTCCCGGACAAAAGTAATGGTAGTTTCTGACGTAGCTAAAAAATTAGACGAGATAGATGCTTTATTAGAAAAAGTCGATATCATGCCTAAACAGGTAATGATCAGGACTAGGATCATGGAAGTCAACCGGGATCTTCTTGATGATTTTGGCATTGATTGGGGAACCGGGACTACTGGAGCCGATAGCAGCAGCAGTTTTGTTTATACTCCTTATACTAAAGATAGCGAAGCCGGCATAGACCTGGCTCAGGTTGCTGCTCATGCCATAGCGCCCACTCCTTCAGGTTTCGGAGCCAAAACCACCGCTTTGACCGATAATAGTTTTAAACTGATATATAAAAAATTACTTGGCAATCAGTTTGAGGTCATTGTCCATGCTCTTGAAGAAGACGCTCGCACTAACACTCTTTCAGCCCCGACTATACTCACCCTTAACAATCAGGAAGCTTCGATATTAGTCGGCCAGAAATACCCGATCATCAAGACCGAAACCAGCGCTGAAACTTCCCAAATTACCGGCGGTTCCTTAGACTACTACCAGGATATTGGAATCCAATTGAATGTAGTCCCCCAGATCTGCGGTGAAAATGAGGATTATATCAGTATGATCATTCATCCGGCGATTACTTCCCGCTTAAGCGATGTTACAGTTAAGGATCAGGCTGGAACCACACTGGTTTCTTATCCCTGGTTGACCTCTCGGGAAGCTGAAACTCAGGTGGTCACTAAGGACGGTGAAACCATTGTCATCGGCGGCCTGCTTAAAGATGTAAAGACCGAACACGATATTGGAATACCCTTTCTAAGCAGGATTCCTCTGTTTGGATGGCTGTTTAAACGCCAGACCAAAGATATTGAGAAAATCGACCTTTTGATTTTTATCACTGCAAAAATAGTTGAACCGGGCCGGCTGATGGGTGATGAGTTTATTAAGGATAGTAAAGTTTTTTCTGAATTCAAGCTGAAGGATACTGATAAGAAGAAAAGCAAAAAAACTAAAAAGAAGAAGTAAAAATTATGTATCTTGAGCTTTACGGTTTAAAGAAAACCCCTTTCAACATCACTTCTGATCCTCATTTTTTCTTTGAAAGTCTGCCGCACAAAGAAGCTCTGGCTTCTCTTTTTTATGGGATTCAGGAGAGAAAAGGGATTATTCTTATAACCGGAGAGGTAGGCACTGGTAAAACTACCCTCTGTAAGGTTTTACTCAAGAAATTGCCTACGACTACAAAAACTTCTTTGATCCTTAACCCTTATTTTAGCGAAGTGCAATTGTTACAGGCGATAGTCGAGGATTTCGGTCTTAAGCTCAAAAAAATGAGCCGTTTGGATATTATCAGCAGCCTCAATACCTTCCTGGTAGATATCAGTTTGAAAGGCCAAAATGCCGTAGTGATTATCGATGAAGCCCAAAATTTAACTAATCGTCAACTCGAACAAATACGCCTACTTTCTAATTTAGAGACCACCAGCGATAAATTGTTGCAGATCGTATTGGTCGGCCAGCCCGAGCTTATCGAGAAGCTTAGCAAATTTAACCTGCGTCAAATCCACCAGCGAATTTTCGTTAAACATAATATTTCTCCCTTAAGCCTTGAGGAGTCTGAACGCTATGTGAAGTTTCGTTTGAAACAGGCAGAAGCCGGGCATATTGAAATTTCCCAAGACAGTTTTAAACTGATCTATGAATTTTCTAAAGGTATCCCCCGGCTGATCAACATGCTTTGTGACCGGGCCCTGCTTTTAGGGTTTGTTAAGGAGTATAATGTTTTCGGCCCGGAAATATTTTCAGCCTGCATCAAGGAGCTGCAATGAGTATAATTTATGAAGCCTTAAAAAAGGTTGAACAAAAGGAAAATTCCAATAACTCTTACCGGGATTCGAAAGAAAATTTTAGTTCAGCCAAGCCTAAAAAGAGAACCGTTTTTTTAAGCGGAAGATTTTTTAGGATGTTTATGCTTCTCATATTGACTGCCGGCTTGATTTCGGTAGTTAGTTTTAATTGGCAATTCATCCTGGGTAAAGTTTTTTCCCTGTCTTCATTAGCGAGAAAAGAATATTTGATTAACCAACAAGGTCGACAGACAGCTAAGATTGCTCAATCAGAAAACTCAGCTACTACTCAAAGAAAACCCGGAGCCTACCTTCTTAG
>Ga0180009_10003571_pt1 | contig 17653 bp, 12 predicted proteins | sample OS_PC_MetaG_FD_123537 | JGI IMG/M metagenome (GOLD analysis project Ga0180009, IMG submission 123537) | Groundwater microbial communities from the Aspo Hard Rock Laboratory (HRL) deep subsurface site, Sweden - OS_PC_MetaG | ecosystem: Environmental > Aquatic > Deep subsurface > Groundwater... | reverse complement strand
CCATCCTACTTTTTCTAAACAAATAATAGCTAAAGTTAAAGTAATGGCGTCTTTGTACATTCCATTATTTTGAAAGCCGTTTCTCGTTATTGTTGCAATAACCTAACCGGACATTGCTGATTTTTTATGCCATTTGCTGCCGATAAGGCGGCTCTAAGTGACCGACAGTCAGAGAAACAACAAAACCAGATTTATATTGCTTTCCTTACGAGACTATAGATTACTCGGCGCCCATGTAAGGCCGCCCTACCGTTCATTCCCGGGAAATTTAATGATATTTGCTTCAAATGGGATTCAAATCAGATCAAAATTAAAGAGTAAATTCCCTTTGAAAAGATCATTGCCATTTTACAGACTAAGAGAAAGGGATATAATAAACTCAACAACCCTTTTAATCTTATTTGGGTTTTATTTACTGAAGCTTGCTTCGTCTTGTCATCCCGGATCAACAGGTTGTGTCATGATAGAAAATGGTGGATCCGCTTCGCTTGATCCACCCTACAGGTTATGTTTTCACTTTCTGCGTTATTGGCAATGGCGAAAAAAAAATCACCAAAGAATCCAGCGATTAAAATTGAGATTACCTCGGAAGAAGACTTCGTCAGATTTATGGAGATATCTGGAGTTGATCCCCTAAAACCACAATCCAAAACGCCGCCGCTTGAGAAAAAAAAACCATTCGAGGAGGAATCCATTACCTTTGATTCGGATGTTGAGTGGAAACTTAATCGTAAGCTACTGAAAAATAGTAAAAAATATGCAGGAACCGCTGAAAAAAGAAAGAAGAATGCAGCCAAACAGAGGCAAAGACTCACACCAGGTTTTATTCCTGACATTGAGATCGATCTTCACGGGCTTTCACGGGATAGGGCTCACCAAATCATCAAAAATATATTTGACATTCAAAACACAGAGAAGTTCAGAAATGTGTTGATTATCACTGGAAGAGGGCTGAATTCGGAGAAAGAAGGCGGAATATTAAAGGAATTCGTTTGGAATTGGCTAACAAACAATCAACACCGTATGGATTACCGCTTCAGGTTTGCGCCTCCATTTCTTGGTGGAAATGGTGCTATCATCGTTTTTTTTAGTTGAATAATTATCTGAATGTGATGCGAAATTCGAGTCTTAAAAATCTGTGCAAAACCTGTGGAAAACCAAACTTAAAACGGCTGATCTCACGCCGATAAAGGTTTCAACGTAACCTTTTAAATTTACAGCCTTATCACAAAAAATTGTATGATACCTTTTTAAATATCAATGGTTTAAACAGTGTTACACTATCCAACTAACCTGTTGCTTTTCTTCGGTTTTTTAAATATTTGGAAAAAAACAACAGTTTTCAACAGGCAAAATGATTTTTGTGGATTTTTAGTCCAATAATATGTAAAAAACCAACCTGGAAAAACAGCTCAAATCTCCGGATTAATCTGAGCGAAGTGAATTTTTTACCACTCTTCATCGTGTAATTCAACTATTTTGTTCATTTTAATTTTAAAGGAACCGGAAACTACTTTCCTTTTAGTAATATAGGGTGTTGTAACGGTTTCATCATATAACCCTACACTACCGTCTTTTCCAAGATAAACCTCAACCATTGGTTGAAGAGGATCAACCAGGAATTCCTGATCTCCAAAATTCCATATGATAGGTCTTTGATTTTTTAATTTATCCGGAACCTGGCTTTTTGCGATTTTGGTCAGTACCACATGTCGATCTGCTCCGTCTCCCTCTGAATGGGTTTTCAGTTTGAATTCTGAAGCCAAATGGTGTACCAGGCGCCTGTAATAAGAATTCATGGGTTCCAGATGAAGTTCTGTCTGATCACTTTTCATGAATTCGACGAATTGCTCTTCGTATTCGGATAATAAAAGATCATCCTTTATATTTAATTCATTCCTTTGCATAGACATAACAATCGAGTTAGATAGCTGTAATAATTAATTAAAATATTCTCTTGTTAACAAGACAACCAAGAAAAAGAGTCTCCATCATAAAATAGTATGAAGATAATGAGGTCTCTGGCTTTCAACTGGGGTTCGCCGGTCTGGATACTTAGACGAATGTTAAGCATCCGATGTTATCGTTACTTGAATAGTATAATACCAGTTTTGATTCACTTAAAACTAAAATTTATTCATTTATCTTCTACCCGTCAACAATAGAGACAGACAATTCAATATTAAATCAAAAAAAATCTATCTCCGGCATCCTCAAGATGATTTACAGATTTGTTCCCTGAAACAGGATTTTTTTGTTCATGGGATATGGGCCAAAATAGCGACCATTCAACATATCGTCAATATGCCTGCGAAGGAACTACTTTTAACCTTGATGTTTTTCCAGGCTTGCAGGCTGTGTCACAATAGAAAATCGAAGATTTTTCAAATATAAACAGACGTTAAGTCACACTTGTCATCCCGGACTTGATCCGGGATCTAGTTAAAATATATTCCTTTTTACTCTGGATACCGGATCGGAGTCCGGCATGACACAGAGCGAACTAACCAGCTGAGGTGCGTTTTCTGTATTATGACACAGCCTGTTAAGCCGGAATCCATTCTAATTTGCAGAATAATTAAAACCTGGATCCCGGATCGGGCCTGTCCTCAGCTTGACTGGGGATCCGGGATGACAAGGAAAGTGCAGGTGCTTTTCGTTCAAATATTAAATATAAGAAATCTTTAAACCAGGATTCTAATTAACAACCACAGCGCTATTACTATCGACCTGTTGTTGTTTACATTGCATCGCCCTGTTGAGCGCGCTGATCATTGCCCTGAAGGATGCTATTCCAATGTTGGGGTCGATTCCCACGCCATAAAAGACTGAGTCTCCCAGTTCCAACCCGATATAAGACACCGCACTGGATGAAGTGGTCTGATGGAGAGCATGTTCCGTGTAAGTTACCAATCTAAAACCGGCAATACCGGCCTTTTTGAGACCATTCCCCAACGCATCCAGCGGTCCGTTTCCTTCTCCTTTAACTGTAAGATCGGTATCATTATAAACCAGCTGGGCTTTTACCTTGGTTATTTCATCTTTTGTTTTAATTTCACAGCTTTTCAGACTGATTGGAGTTGAGATATCCAAATATTCTTTTTGAAAGTTCTCAAAAATCTGATTTGGACGAATTCCATGACCGGACTTTTCGACAACCCGCTGGATTATGCGACCGAACTCGGGGTGCATGGCTTTTGGCAGCTTAAAACCGAATTCCTTTTCGAGAATGTAAGCAACTCCCCCTTTTCCCGATTGACTGTTAATCTGGATTATTCTTTTATAGGTTCTGCCGACATCTTCGGGATCAATGGGAAGATAGGGAACAGCCCAAAGTCCTTCGTTTTGAGTCTCATAAACATCCATTCCTTTTTTAATCGCATCCTGGTGTGAACCCGAAAAAGCAGTATAAACCAATTCTCCAACATAAGGATGGCGAGGATGTATTGGCATATTCGTGCATTTCTGGTAGATCGTAGCAACCCGATTAATATCGGAAAAATCCAGTTTTGGATCAACTCCCTGCGAAAACAGGTTAAGCGCCAGATTAACGATATCAACATTGCCGGTTCTTTCACCACAACCAAAAATAGTTCCTTCCACCCTATCTGCACCTGCCATTAACGCCAGTTCCGTGGCCGCGACACCTGTTCCCCTGTCGTTATGGGTGTGAACGCTTATGATAATGGAATCTCTGTTTTTATAGTGTTTTCCAAACCATTCGATCATGTCTGCATAAAGATTGGGTGTTGACATTTCCACAGTGGCCGGAAGATTGAGAATTGCCTTGTGCTTTTTTGTTGGGTTCCAGATATCCATAACTGCCTGGCAGATATCCAGTGAAAAGTCCAGTTCGGTTCCGGTGAAACTCTCCGGTGAATACTGGAATACAAAATCGGACGTTTTTTCCTTGGGCGCCAACTTTTTAATCTGCCGGGTTCCTTCAATTGCTAATTCAATGATCTCCCTTCGATTCATCTTAAAAACAACCTGCCTTTGAAGCGTGGAGGTTGAATTGTAAAGATGGAAGATCACCCGTTTTGCTCCTTCAATTGCTTCAAAGGTTTTCTCAATCAAATGAGCCCGGGATTGAGTCAGCACCTGAATCGTCACATCCTCGGGGATCAAGTTATCTTCAATCAGGGTTCTTACGAACTCAAATTCCGTTTCCGAAGAGGAGGGAAAGCCAACCTCGATCTCTTTGAATCCGATTTTGACCAGGAGTTCAAAAAATTCCAGTTTTTCTTCCAGATTCATCGGGGTTTTCAGTGACTGGTTTCCATCACGCAGGTCAACGCTGCACCAAATTGGAGCTTTAGTGATGGATTTATCCGGCCAGGTCCTGTGTTCCAATTCTATTCTTGGATAGGCCCTGTATTTTTCGATTGACATTGACGTCATGTTATCTCCTCTGAATCTGAAATCATAAAAAAAGAGCAAAAAAAAAGCCGTGAGTTTCCACCCACGGCTTTTAACTGTGGGCAGAAAGCCCACAGAGAATCAAACAACAATCCGGCTTTCCTTCACCATTTCATAGGCAAGAGCAGCAGCAGGATGTTGATTAATAAAGAATCGTTCATTTGGATCTGTTTAAGTCTTTGAGTAATTTTCTATTTTTCCTGGAATTGTTAACCATCTGGGTTAGATTGTCAATGCCTCACCCAGGAGTATTCTACAAAATCGCCTTAAGCTGTTATGCTATTTAACTGATTTTGGTTCATAACCGAAGCATAGTTCACCGGTGCCGGCTGTTCATTGAGCAACATCCCCATGAATTCCGGACTTTTCAAGAATTCAAATAGTGTATCCCGTTCGTCGTGACTCTTAAACATCTCAACAAAACTTTTTTTCATCTCTTTAAGATTATCGATCCCTTTTTTCTTAAAGAGTTCCATGTTTCTTAGCCTTTTCTTTTGAGGCTCCGACAATTCTAAAATCCTCTCTTCAAGATTTGATGTGATCTTATCCAGGTCTTCGTCTGTGATCTCACTTTGGTTGAGTTTGTTTTCCAACCTTGAAACCATTTTTAAATATTCATTAACTTCCAGTTTATCCTCACCGATATCTTTGGAGGTTTCATCTAATTCTTTAGCCAAAGCAGTACGAGGGGTTTCTTTCAGCTTACTGATACTTTTTGCCTGGGTTGCGGTTTGTTCTGCCGGTGAATTGAGATCTTTCCGTTTTTCGGACAGTTGACTTTTCGGCAGGACTTTCAGCTTATCCGGCGTGGAAATACTGGTTTGCACGGTGTTCATGAGCGACTCCTTTGGTTTTTTATGCATAACCATTTTTGAGTATTAACCTATAAAGACTACAAGGTTTCCAATGGGAAATCATATTTCATGCCAAATATCTGAATACAGATCTTTCGATAGATATTAGACTAAACAAAAAGATTTAAAAATCAGCCTGAAAACAGATGGAGATTTCCGGTTGGCAACAACGGTAGCGGCCCTACGTGGCCGCCATTAAGTAAAACATACTTTGCAAAAAGGTTTATACTGTTTTGTAGATTCTCTTATTTGTTCGGTGCCCATGTAAGGGCACCCTACCATTTTAATCCTGTAATATTGGGATATTACCTGCCATAAGAGCTTGTAAAAATTAAATCGGAATGGATCAAAAACACAATATTCTTCTAATCGGTGATAACCGGAAAAATTAATGCACAATATGACAAAAGTAGCGATTATCGGTGGTGGATTGGCCGGTTGTGAGGCCGCTTGGCAACTGGCAAAAAGGGAGATTCCCGTTTCGTTGTTTGAAATGCGTCCCCATGTTAAAACACCTGCCCATCAAACAGGTTCCCTGGCAGAACTGGTTTGCAGCAACTCCTTTAAATCAGTGGATATCGGTAACGCCCATGGATTGCTCAAAGCTGAAATGGAAGCAGCCGATTCATTGATCATTCACGCCGCCAAAGCCAGCGCAATACCTGCCGGCTCAGCACTGGCTGTTGATCGTGACCTCTTTTCTCGAGAAATCGAAACCAGCCTGAATAGCCTGGATAAATTTAATTGTATTCAACAGGAAATTACTGATTTTAAAGACCTGCAAAAAGAACATTCACACGTTATCATTGCCGGCGGACCACTGCTCTCGGATTCTCTTGCCCAGTCACTCAATCGCACATTAGGTGAACAGGGCCTGTTTTTTTATGACGCCATAGCGCCCATCGTCCTTGCTGATTCCATCAACATGGAGATTGCCTATAAAGCGTCAAGATATAATAAAGGAGAGGCCGACTACATTAATTGTCCGATGAACGAAACCGAATATCTGGAATTTGTATATGATCTGGTAGACTCAAAAAAAGTTCCATTCAGGGATTTTGAACAGGCAAAACATTTTGAGGGTTGTCTGCCCATCGAAGTAATGGCGGAGAGGGGGGTCAGTACCCTGTCATTCGGCCCTATGAAACCGGTAGGATTAATAGATCCCAGAACAGGCAAGCAACCTTGGGCTGTCCTGCAGTTGCGGCAGGAGAATCAAAACGCTTCTCTTTATAACCTGGTTGGATGCCAAACTCGCATGACCTGGCCGGAACAGAAAAGAGTGTTTCGAAAAATACCCGGGTTGGAGAATTGCGACTTTGCCCGAATGGGTAGTATGCATCGAAACACTTATATCAATGCTCCCAACCACCTCAATTCAAAGTTGGAACTCAATAAGGAGAAGGGAGTTTACATCGCCGGTCAACTGAGCGGAGTCGAAGGATACGCGGAGTCTTCCGCCATGGGCTTGTGGGCGGCAATCAACATTGTTGCTGACATCAGGCAAAAAGACCCGGTGCAGGTGAATCCGCAGACAATGATCGGAGCTTTGGTGAATTATCTACTAACAGCGTCCCCACAAAATTTCCAGCCAATGAATGCAAACTTTGGTTTATTGCCACCGCCGGAGACCAAAGGAAAAGTAAAAAAGAGGGATAGAAAGAGGTTGCAGGCCGAACTGGCTTTTGAGAAATGGAAAAGCCAGTTACATGAGTTGGAGTGGAACTGATGGGAATGGTTGTTAACCCAAAAAAGAATTAGGTCGTAAAAAACTCGCTTGTCTGGTTTTGGGAGAATGCGTCCTTATACTGCTTATAGTATATTTCCACATTCTGCAGGTACATCCTTGTTTCTGCAGGCAAAGATCGGATAGAATTATTAAAATAGCGGTTACTGTATCGATTTGCCTTGTATTTATAGCACTCAAACCCTTTGCATTTAAACGCCCGCTTGACCCGGTGTATTCCTGCATTGTAGGAGACAATCACCAGTTGCCTGAACTTATCCGGATTTTCGATTCCCTCTAAACGGCTCTGAAGCCTTTGGATATGTTTGATCCCTAGGGCGATATTCAATTCCGGTTGTTTGATAAGATTTTTCTCTAGTTGATGCAGCGGTGCATCCATTCCATAATCTCTGTATTCATCCAATGCGGTCGTTGGCATCAATTGCATCAGTCCAAGTGCTCCTTTATGGCTTATGGCCTGACTGCGAAAGTTTGACTCCGCTTTAATTACTGCCAGCACCAATGGAATGGAGATATCTTTGTTTTCTGTATATTTCAAAATATAGGGAATATACAGTTCTGCCATACGAATATCTTCTTCCGGCAGATTATATATCCCTTTCAAGCTGATTGAGATTGAGTTTTGCACAATCTCCGTCGAACTGAAGGCGTTGTTTCTGCTTGGTGAAAACACCAATAAACCACTAAACAAAACAACAAAATAAAGAAAGAAACTTCTGCTAAACATATATACTCATGCTTCGTTAAAAAAAACGCTCTCAGATATCAAGCGTAAACCTTAATGTTATAACATATGGAGTTTAAAACCAGTGCTTGTAGCTAAAAACGACCCGGTTTATTTATCTAAATCAATGATTGATCGGTTCATACTGTTATCGCTTTTTCATGTAAATATATATAATAATTACTTTTTTATGTATTGAGTAACTATAGAGATACTTGTTTTATTTGAATCTGCTGATGAAAACAGTATGAAATCTTTGGGTATTTATTTTTATTCTGATCATTTTTAAAATTTTGCTCCAAATAACCCTAAATATACCGTCATTGTTGTGATGAATCATAAGTATCAGTGATCCGGATTATCTTGGGTATTAAAACGCAGCAATTCTAATTTTGGAGTTAAAGCAAAAGGCGCCCTACCGTTTCCCCAAGCAAACTAGGACACTAGCTAACAAAGTCCCTGTTCCTTGATTTAAACAGCTGAACACTTTTATTATGCAGTCAGTGTGCCTAAGAGATTTGATTTAAGCCGATAATAGCCATTGAGGATGCTGCAGATTTTCCCCGGGTCAATTGAGAAACCCGGTTCTATTCACTATTTTTCGATATTGAGCCTGAATGCTTTTGAAGGACGGTTCATATCGTATGATTGTCTCCACTGTCGGGGCAGAATATTTCGATCACATTCAACAAAACCCAGGCTTTCAAAAAAGTCGATCATCTTTGGTTCGACCGTTAAGGCAAAAATATATTCCTTATCAGCTTCCCGGGCTGTTTTAATCATCTCGACAGCGAGTTCTCTTGCTCTTCCTTTTCCCTGGTAACGAGGTAAAGTGCAGAATTTTGCCAGCTCAAAGGCCTTGTCATGATCTGTCAGTTTGCCGATGGCAACAATGGAATTGTTAACCGTATAAATATAATATTCGGTTACCTCCCTGGCGATGGCATCTTCAGTTACCGTTAAAATGCTTCCGGATCTCATGTAGGGTTTGAGAAGCATCTCGATATCGGAGACATCGGAGATAAGTCCTCTTCGAATCACATTGGGGTAATCACTGGTCAACAAGGTTCCCTCACCCTTGTGAGTAAAGATCTCTTGAAACAAGCTACCGCTCTGACCTTTCAGAAGAACAATCTCAAACCCGTTTTCCAGATTGCCCTGAATGAAAGAGAGGAGTCTTTTTTTATCAATGTTAAAGATTTCTGCCTTTTCCAGCCAATTCTGAGCCTCCTGGGGCGTCAGGTGTGAGATAAAACGGTTGTCTATGTATAATCCGTCATGTCGAGAGAGAAAAAAGACCTTATCGACCACAAAATACTGTACCAGTTTCATCGAAAACCGGTCCATATATCTGTTTTCCATCTCTTCGGTGACAGGAGAATCTATCCCAATGACAGGAATTCTGCCTGTTTCGTATGATGCAATAATATCTTTAACCTGTTGTGAGTCAATGGTGTCGCTGCCGGAAAAGTCCCGGTATTCAAAGGGGCATCCTCTGTCCGTCCATTCCCTGAGCTCAGATTGTAATTCACTATAATTCCAAACAACGATAATACACCGGATTTGTGCCGCATTAAGTACCCGTAAATCATTGATGATATTCCGAAGCGCAATCCCTTTCTCCAGAGACAAGACAAACAGATGGTTTTGAAAGCGGCAAGAATAGTGAAAGAATTCAAGCGCATTTAACATTTGTATCTCAATTGATTGATCCATATCACGAGCAAGTTGAGCGTATTCAAAATTTAAGTATCAGGTTGATCGGGCTCCGGTAATTTCTTGTTTTCGTCGACGATCAATATTTCTTACAAATTCTTACAGACACTGCGTCATAGGTTAATTGTCTTGTTGGCACCATTGAAATCAGAAGAATTGAAACCACAGGCTTTGTCATAATTATTTTTAATCCAATTTCACTGCTGTCATGCCGGGCTTGACCCGGTATCCATAGGTTCTAAAATGCTGCAAACATCATGGATTCCGGCTCAAGGCCGGAATGACAGGACCGAGGTTTTTACGAAAAAATTAGAGAAATATCAAATGTGACACGACAAGAGTGAACCTGGAACTCCAGACCATGAAAACATGCTTTTCAAAGCTTTAGAACAATTATGAGCAGTGAATTATGATATAGAGTTGCCTATATAAACACATTCATACTACCATTGCCGAATAAAGTGAAGTGAGACAACAAGCTAACATAACTGCGCCTGTAAAAATAAGACAAATGGAAAATCAGTCAAGCCAAGAACACACACCCAAAAAAAAGCAGACAACCAAGAACGGTACCATGACTTTTATCGATCATCTGGATGAACTTCGAAAACGGTTGATTCGATTTATCATCGTGATGACCCTTTGCGTTTTGGTCATGTATGCATTTAGAAAAGATATTCTGGATCTGATCAGAAAACCGGTGGATGCTCCCCTGAAGAAATACACCTCTTCAACCATGCATACCCAAACCAGGCCAAACTTGCCCATCCAGTCTCTAAACTCATATAATTGCTCCTGTGAGGATATCCAATCGACGGTTGCGGTTCCGGTCGAAGATAAAAAGGAAAAACAGAATGATAAAGATACAGTCGAGAGTACAGAAAAAAGCTCTACAGGAGATGAAGCTTCAGATCTGGAAAACATTTCAGAAAAAGCGGGTCAATATACCGATATTGCCAAGGAAACCATCAACGATTTTGTTGTATTTTTCCAGGCATTGTTGGGGAAAGATCCTTCCCCCGTCTTCGAGACAGAAAAATACTTGCCCGCATCTCAACAGGAAAACAGGGTTGTCCAAAATCTTCCCGGGCAATTGAATCTTCATTGTCAATGCACCCTGGCATCTTCGGATATTGAATCTCAGAGTACGCACTCTTCCATGGTTTTTATCGGTCTGCCCGAGCTGTTTTTTGCCCAAATGAAAGTAGCGATTTTTGCAGGGTTTTTTATTGCCTTTCCTTATCTGCTTATTGAAATATGGGGATTTGTCGGTCCTGCACTTTATCGGGGTGAAAGAAAAATATTTTGGATTTTTTCCATTGCATCCTATTTTTTCTTTATCGGGGGAGCGTTGTTTGGGTATTTTGTGGTGTTTCCTTATGGATTTGATTTCTTTTTGAGTCTTACTCAGATGGGGGAGATCATGCCTTCCCTCTCAGTAGGGGAATACTTGGGCTTTGCCCTGAAGTTGCTCTTGGCATTCGGATTTATCTTTGAATTGCCCCTGGCTACGTTTATTCTGGCTCGAATGGGTATCATTACTCCCGAAATCATGATTAAACAGTCGCGAGTGGCAATCCTTGTTATTTTTATTCTGAGTGCCATTCTGACACCTCCGGATCCCTTCACCATGGTTCTGATGGCTGGTCCACTCATTTTGCTCTACATCATCAGCATCGGTGTCTGTTTTGTTGGCGTAAATCGTCAAAAAGCCGCCCTGCGAGAACAAGGGATTGATACGGAAGATCTATAATTCGCTCGTTTTATGTGGTCATAATCCGTGGTGTTTCCAAAGTCTCTGGATAATCGGAGATAAAATGGTAGGGCGCCCTTACATGGGCGCCTGATCATCTTCCGCTCCGGGAAAACACAGCAAAAGCAATGCATCAACCTTTCCGGCGGCCACGTAGGGCCGCCCTACCGTTATTCCGTGGTGTTTCCAAAGTCTCTGGATAATCGGAGATAAAATGGTAGGGCGCCCTTACATGGGCGCCAAACAAACATGCAAAAATGGATTCCGGGTCAATCCCGGAATGACAGCACGCGACAAACTTAGGGGAGTTATGTAAGAAAAGCTCTCATTTAAAGGGGCTGGTATAACCTTTGAGAAACAGGAGAACCCCCAGGCAGATTCCTGCGATAATAGCTGAAAGCTTGATCTCGGGAGGGAAATCTTTCCCAGTTAGTATTATCTGCGGCAGATAATAGGACAGGTATCCGATTTGAAAGAAAAAAATGATGAGGATGACAATGGATAGTTTCTTCTTCATTGATTTTCTTTATAATTTATAAAAGTATCTGTTTCACAATCGGCTCCCAAAAATAGGACATCTCCATTTTCAGGTACTGCTGCAGATTGATTGTATCACCCTTTAAAGCTAAATCCAAAGGCCAAACTGCTTTTCCTTTGTTGATCAATCTTCCGGTTGTCAGAGTTTCCCGATAATCGGGGTCGGTAAACAGTTGCCAGCCTGTTTTTAGATCTGACCAGCCTCTTCTGTAACTCTCCATATATTCAATTTGATTGAAAGATCCCAGGCAGCAAATTCCATTTAAAAACCTTAAAATAAAAAACTGGAGAAAAATGCCCGGGCAAAGCGTTTCCTGCTGCAATTCTTCGATCAATTGCTGTCTTCCCAGTTCCCTGATACCGCTTTTTTCTCCAATCAATCGACTGAATTGCCAACGTAACCCATCCACCTTAAATGACTTTTTCCCCTCCCAGTTCCCCTGAAAAAACACCGGGTTTTCAAACTTCTCATTTATTTTCTTGTTGATCCGATCCGAAAACAGAATCTCCAGCAGCGGGTGTTTCGTTCGCGATTGGAGAATGTGGACAATATATCTTGAAATCACCCTGTTAACATCAAAGTATAAAATATGTTTTCCCTGGAAAATCGCTGATTGAACACGGCTGCAAAACCCGGACGCCCATATGGAATACACCTGATCGGTAACCATGGGAATGGATATCTCTTTCAGTCCGGCTGCAAACTGATTAAACAAGGATACTTGAAAATCGGAGATCCGTGTTCCAAAAACCAACTGATCTCTCATTTTCGCCGGAATCAGAGAGATGCGATTATCCGCTTGCCCGTCTTTTGATCTGTCTCTTGCTGACTTCTCCGCCTGCCGGTAAGCATTAGTATTTTTTAACAACAACCAATCCAACGAGAGCTGGCCGTAGCTTAATGCCCCTGACCAGGCAGGATTGGAAAATGCGACACCGGAGTTGGCAGCAACCATATAGGTTTTGTTTTCCCTTAATCCGGCCAAACTGATCAGATCATAAGCCAGAAATGTAGGTCCGTTGGTGGGTGTCACGTGATGGGAGGTTTGCAGAACCGGAGTTGATTCCAGCTCGTCAAGCAATTGTTCTGTTTCTTTTTTATTTTTGCCGTAACATTCCCATTCACTACAAAAAGCGTCCCTCAATTCGGGTTCAATTGATACACGATCTTTATCATACAATAAAGCAGTATATTGATCGAGGGGTGTCTGCCAGTGTTCTTTAAAAACGGCTGCCAGCATCGGATGGTTGATCTCAAGCTGGCTAAAGATCCGCTTGTCTAGCATTTTTTGTCCATCTCTTCAGCAATTCGATACTGAATACCTCCAAAAGCTCCATTACTCATAACCACAACTATATCAGAAGGTTTTGCCGTATTCACACAATACTCCACTATCGAATCATGACTTTCCAATTGTTGCGCAAAAATATCCCGGGCTCCCAGTTCCGAAATCAGTTGCTTTACATCCAGCCTCTCCTCAGGAGGAATGTTTTGTTCACGATGCAGTTTATAAAAGGTTACAGTATCAGCCTGGGAAAACGCCCGGGCCATTTTGTTTTGATGATACCTGCGGACAGCGGTATTACTGCGGGCTTCAAAAATTGCATGGATTCTTGCTTGTGGCCATGCATTTCTGATAGCGGCAATTGTCCCTTCAATGGCAGTGGGATGGTGGGCAAAATCATCAAATACTCTTATTTCGTTGGTGCGGGTCAACTGCTGCAACCGTCTTTTCACATTTTTAAAACCGGATAGAGCTGACTGGATGGCGCCGGGAGAGATCCCCTGGTTCAAGGCAAGCAGAATAGCAGCCGTCGCATTTCTGATATTAAACTCCCCCAACAGGGGGATTTTCCAGGAAGATTCCTTTTCCTCGAAAAGAAGGTTGAATTTCATCCCCAATTCCCCAACCAGAGGCTGCTGGGATCTGATAACGGCATCGCAGTCTTCCCCGGTTCCAAAAGTTATGTAGGGGGAAAACCCTGTTTTTGCAACTTCTACGGCAATATCATCATCTCCGTTCACCAGAATCAGACCATTCCCGGGCATTTGCCGCAACATCAGGGAAAAGGATCGTTTTATATCATCGATACTGGAAAATATGTCGGCGTGATCAAATTCGATATTGTTAATTACCAGCAGATCGGGCAAATAGTGAAAAAATTTTGACCGTTTGTCAAAGAAACTGGTGTCATATTCGTCACCTTCAACAATAAAATATCCCCCTTTTTCCACATCTTTTGATGAGGTTCCGAAATTTTCCGGAACGCCTCCAACCATAAATCCTGTTGGTTTACCGCACTGATGGAAAACATGGGCGGCCAGGGATGTAGTAGTGGTTTTACCATGGGTTCCGGTGATGACCACGGACTTGTTTCCGCGAATGAACTCGTTTTTTAAAAGTTCAGCCATTGACAGATAATGAAGATGAGACTCCAGGGCGTATTCAACCTCGGGATTTCCACGGCTCAATACGTTGCCCAGCACGACAAAATCCGGGTGGGGTTTTAGATTATCCCGGTGGTATGGAGTAAAGACTTCAATGCCGTTTTCTGCCAGTAAGTCGGACATGGGTGGATAGATATTCTCATCCGAGCCCGTTATCCGGTGACCACGATTTTTTAACAGTACCGCCAGTGACGCCATGGCTGTCCCGCATACTCCTGAAAAATGAAAATGTTTTTGATCCATTATGAAAAAATAATTAAAATAGCTTTTAAGCAACTTGTTGAAAAAACATAGAAAGAAACAAAATCCCCGTTTATCATGCCGGACTTGCAGGACAAGTAAAAACTGACAAATCGCAATATTTACGCTTTGTCATCCCGGACTTGATCCGGGATCCAGGTTGATAATTCTCTGTCAAAACAATAGATTCCGGGTCAAGCCCGGAATGACACCTTACTGAATTTTTGAGATAACCCAAGCATTTCTGATTTATTATACAGCCTGTTAAGCCTGAATCCACAATGATTGCAGTATAAAACTCAGCTGAAAAGCTATAATGTTTTTTAATTTAATGAGCTTCCTGCCAGTTTTTTCCTATTCCCGCATCCACAAGCAGGGGAACTTTCAGGTTGATTGAATTTTCCATGATCTCCTTAATAAACTCCACGAACCCGGATTGATCCTCCTCGGGAACTTCAAAAACCAGTTCGTCATGAACCTGCATGATCATTTTTGCCTTTGGGTATCTCGCCTCAAGTTTGGATTGGATATTAACCATGGCAATTTTTATAAGGTCCGCTGCCGATCCCTGGATTCTGCTGTTGATCGCCACTCTTTCGGCTCCTGACTGGGCCAGACGATTTTTGGAATTGATATCCGGAATCAATCTCCGGCGCTGAAACATGGTTTCAACAAAGAGATTTTCCCTGCAAAAGGATACGGTCTCCTCCATATAGCGTTTTATTCCCGGGTACTTGGAGAAATAGGAATCGATAAAAGCCGCAGCCTGTTTTTGTGATACACCGATCTCCTGGGATAATCGATACGCGCCCATCCCGTATATAATTCCAAAATTGATCGCTTTGGCTGCCCGACGATGATCAGGAGACACCTCTTCGGCCGAAATATCATAAATGGCAGCAGCCGTTTCGGTGTGAATGTCCCCTCCTTTTTGAAAGACATTGATCAAACGTTCATCTTCAGACAGATGGGCCAGGAATCGCAGTTCTACCTGGGAATAATCGGCTGAAGCCAGCAAACACCCCTCCTCCGGAATAAATGCTTTTCGGATTTTACGGCCGTCTTCATCTTTGATAGGGATATTCTGCAGATTGGGATTATTGGAAGCCAACCGACCGGTTGCCGCCACTGCTTGGTTATAGGACGTATGGATTCTTCCGGTTTTGGCATTTATCAATAACGGCAGAACATCAAGATAGGTATTGATCAGTTTTGTTTTTGTTCGATAGTCCAGCAGATCTTTGCCGATGGGCTCATATTTTGCGATCCTTTCAAGAACCGAAGCATCAGTGGAAAAACCCGTTTTGGTTTTTTTCATACCGACCGTTATCCCAAGATCTTCAAACAACACTTTGCTCAGCTGTTGAGGGGAATTGAGATTAAACTCCTGACCTGCCTGCTGATAAATACTCTGACGTAACACCTCCTGTTCATTTGACAATCTATCTCTCAGCTCTTCCAGGTAACGGGTGTTGATTTTTACGCCGTGCCGCTCCATTTTTCCCAGAATCCGACACAATGGCAACTCTATGTTTTCATAAAGATCCTGCAGATTTCTGGTTTTCAGTTTGGGAAACATTTTCTCATGTACACGTAAAGTAGCATCGGCGTCTTCTGCTGCATAGCGCAAGGCGGTTTGTACAGGCACCTCACTAAACAGAATCTGTTTTTTACCTTTTCCTGTTACGTCCTCAAATTTAATCATCTTATGCTGCAGATAACGATCCGCAAGATCATTAAGATTATGGCGATGCAGATTGGCGTCCAGCAGATAGGACTCCAGCATGGTGTCATTGATTTTTCCTTTGATTTCCACATCGTAATTTGCCAGCACCATTATCTCATATTTTATATTCTGTCCGATAATGGTCATCTCCTTTTTTTCAAAAACAGGGGATAACTCTCTCAATACCTTATCAATTGGCAACTGGGAAACAGCATCATTGTGCCCGACCGGGACATAGACCGGATTACCTCCCTTCCAGGCCAGCGCAATTCCAACTATTCTGGCTTCAATGGGGTGAAGCGAAGTCGTTTCCAAATCGATGGTTACCTCTCCAAGTTCCAGAATTTTCCCGCAAATCTCTTTTAATCGATCATTTGAGGTCACCAGTTCATATGAGTTATAATCCAATACCGAGCTTTCTTCCTGCACAATCTGGCTACTGAAGCCTTTGAAAAAATCGTCCTGTCTAAAATCCATCTCCTCATAAAAGGCTTTTAAACCCTCCAGATCAGGCTCTTTCCGCTCGTATTGATCCAATAAGGGGTTGATGGTAAGATCGCAGTTGATATGGGTGAGTTTTAAACTCAATTCAACATTACTTTTCGAGTTAACCAGGTTCTCCTTCTGTTTCCCTTTTAATTGTTCGATGTTTTCATAAATCCCTTCGATGGAACCAAACTTCTCAAAGAGTTTAACCGCCGATTTCGGTCCGATCCCGGATGCGCCGGGAATATTATCAGACGAATCACCGACCAGAGCCAGATATTCAGGGATTTTTTCCGGAGGAACACCAAACCTTGTTTTTACCTCGTCCGGGGTATAAATCTTGTTTTTCATGGTATCCAGCATGTGAACCTGATCTGTGACCAACTGAGTTAGGTCTTTATCCCCGGAAATAATGGTTACTTTTATTTCTCCGGATAGCTGTTTAGCAAGAGTCCCAATCACATCGTCAGCCTCATATCCCTCCATTTGTATAATGGGTAGGTTCAAAAGACCGGTAAACCGGTAAATGGGATCGAACTGTAATTTAAGGTCATCCGGTGCTGTATCGCGGTTTGCCTTATATCCCGAATAGATTTCATTTCGGAACGTTGGTCCCGCCTTGTCGAAAATCATAACACAATGCGATGGTTCCTCATTTTTAAGAAGTTGCATCAGCATATTTTTAAAACCGAAAATCGCATTGGTTGGGAATCCGTTTTTATTCTTCAAACCGGAACTTACGCCGTAGAAAGCTCTAAAGATATAGGAACTGCCATCAATCAGTAGTATTTGTTTTTTCATTTTGGGATTAATCAATTGAAAATGGGGTTATAAACTGCAATTTCCTCATGCGTGTGGGAATTATTTTCTTTATGTTACTAACTTGAGAGTATAGGGTTCTCTGTCATGCCGGACTTGATCCGGCATCCAGATTTTTGAAATAATTATGGATTCCGTGTCAAGCACGGAATGACAACATGTCAGCTTTCTATGGCCTATAAT
>Ga0180009_10003570_pt1 | contig 17660 bp, 11 predicted proteins | sample OS_PC_MetaG_FD_123537 | JGI IMG/M metagenome (GOLD analysis project Ga0180009, IMG submission 123537) | Groundwater microbial communities from the Aspo Hard Rock Laboratory (HRL) deep subsurface site, Sweden - OS_PC_MetaG | ecosystem: Environmental > Aquatic > Deep subsurface > Groundwater... | reverse complement strand
GTGAAATCAGGAGATATTCGACATTTCTTTCTGGTGGCCGGTTGTGACGGTGCCAAACCGGGACGAAATTACTATACTGAATTTGTAGAAAAGGTCCCCAAGGATTGCATCGTTTTGACACTGGCCTGCGGCAAATACCGTTTCTTCGATAAAGATTTAGGCGATATCGGCGGCATACCACGTCTTTTAGATGCTGGTCAGTGTAATGATGCTTACTCAGCCGTTCAAATCGCTTCGGCGTTGGCAAAAGCGTTCGATGTGGAAGTCAATGAATTGCCATTATCGTTGATCATTTCCTGGTATGAGCAAAAAGCGGTTTGCGTATTGCTGGCGCTGCTTCACCTCGGCATCAAAGGCATCCGATTAGGGCCTTCCCTGCCAGCTTTTTTAACGCCGAATGTACTGGATACTTTGGTGAAAAATTTTGACATCAAACCGATTTCATCGGCTGACGAGGATCTTAAAGCCATCTTAGGATAATTATCGTTCGATGGCTGATTTTTCTGGCCCCAAATTTTTTCGGGATACCGATACAAAGCAAAACTATAGATTACCGGACGTCAGATAAATGATGATGCAAGTATTATTGACTTGCCACATCAAAAAAAACAGCGTTCAACAAAGTCCCCAGAATTTGAAATTCATCTACAAATGATAATATAGAAGAATTTAATTGATTTGTACTATTTCCTTCGTTTTCTTCGTCGCCTCCGAAAACGCATTGGAGCCTGTGTGATCATTGGCTTACGGTCAAGAATATCTAGTGCGTTTCTTGCCTGAGGTATATTGCTTTCGATTAATTCTTCAAATATAGCTAATCCGACTTCTCGGTGTGGAGGTGCCATGCGATGCAACGTCAAAGCAATAGATACTATGGGCTCGGCAACCAAAGAATAACGAGATCCGGGATTTTTAATCTCTTCCTTCCCGACTTCTATTATTCTGGAACAAATATTTCCTATGAGTTCTGGTTCAATTGCAGTGTTATCAATGACGCCCTCAATCAGTCTTTCAGCACTTTCGATCAAAATTCCATCATTATTAGAAATTTTACTTAGTATATCTTTCATATATTTATTAAGTGGAATTTCTTCTCTGTATAGAAAAAGCTGAGAAATAGCCTTCTGTGTAATGTGGTCATTTGTTGATGAAAGTTCTAAAATAATCTCAGTGCAGATGCTTTGGTGTTTTATATTATGCCAATTATTGGACGCTGCGAATGCAACTCCTCGATGAAATCTTAAAAAATTCTTATCATTTAAAACCTCACGAAGCTTTCCCTTCCCCCATCCATCATCAGGATTATTAAAGCAATAAAGAACCAGCAACTCACCATAAGCTTGGTTCATAAAATCATTATCCGTGATACCTATTTGAGAAATCCAGTCTTGTAATGTTGTCTTTTCTGGTACCATGTACATAATTTCAGCATATGCTCTGATACCAATTTTGCTGGAAGCAACCTCAGGAATTGTTTTAATCACAGTGTCATAATATTGGGATGTTTTATTTTTGTCCCAGTTGAATAGGAACTTCATCCAATGGAATGTGACCTGCCAGACTTTTGGGTGTTTTTCATCTCCAAGCATAACTTCAATAAATTGAGCAAATTTCTTATGCTCAGGTGGTTTTCTCAATAAATAGCCCAATGAAATGGTTTCAACAAATACATCTCGGCCACCGGGTAGGCTATATGATCCGCCATATCCCCAAAGAATAGAATCTTCCGGCGGTTTTTTCTCTTCATCGACCACATCGCTATCTTTAAGGCTCGGATGTGTTTCATCTTCATACCAAGCCTTCAGGAGATTTAAGATGTTGTCAGGCAAATCCTCACCCTTCTTAACCTTTTCGCATAATCCTCGTGCAGCCTCTATTCTGAATTCACTTGATGAAAATCCTTTACCATTGAGGTCAAAAATGAGTTCAAAAAGGGTTTCAGAGGGCAGATTTGATCTGCATAGCCCTGCGATACCCATTCCCGCTGGCCTTTCCTGCTTACCCGGAATAAATTTTAAAATGATCTCCACTGCTCTATTAGAGTTTTTTTCGGCGAATGCTGCAAACTCCCTTGAGGCTTGGACAGATCCACCGACGAAATCCCATTTTCGCTTTGGGTGGTCCCATTCAGTATCGTCAGTAAGGTCTTCAAACAGTTTTAAAATATGTTCATCCTTAGCATTTATCATTTGAGCTTGAGACATTGGGCTGCCAACAAATCCGCCACCACCTAACCTTGTATCCCAGTCTGGCAACATTGGAAATGCTCTTTCTTCCTGCTCTCTCATCGCGTTCAATTTTTCAGATGATGATTCTTCTGGGAAGGCCCTCAAAAGCCTTAGCCGGTGTTGTCTATTCCATTTTGTCCTTTTAAATCTGTCTTCGGGAGACCAATTTGGATCAGTTTTGTAGTATTTGTTCCAGTTCATTACGGATTCTTCAAGCAGCGTGATTTTATCGTGCTTTAAATAAGGTAAGACTGCTGAAATCAATTTCTTCGAGTATTTATGCAGGTCAAATGAATCCCCAACAGCAAGTCTCCTTGGGTCCGAAATCAAATATTCAAATACGATATCTGGCTTTATGGTAACTAATTGCATCAAACCAATACACAGTAATCGATGAACTGCGAGAAACGGACTATCATTATTGTCATAAAAAAAGGTTAAGAATCCATCAGGGTCTTTGCTGCTGAAACTTATGATAGCTGCTTTTAAAGCCGTAATTGGTTGGCATTCCGACAGCGTTCCTCTGTCAGGATTTGTGCCCAAGGAATGATCTTCTCTAAAACCTGTTACAAATGGATGTGGTTCTTGAGCCAATCTTTTTACAACATCGATAAACCAAGGCCAAATATTATCGAGAAAAGCTTTAGGAGAAGATTCTGCTATCACAGATAAATCGTACGAAGTGTTTCTCTGCTCCAAGACGCGATCAATAATATCCCTTTTGTTATACGTTAAATCATATATTGCTTTTTCTGTTTCGTCAGCTCCAGGCTTTAACGGTGGTGGTTTATAAGATGATTCCTCCTTAATTGCCTGATCCAATCGTCTGTGCAAATCAGCTCTCACTATAACTGGAGCCAATTCCGGCTTATTTTGTGATACCATTTCGGCCAAATATTCTATCCAGCGAGATTCATGCTGCCTCGCAATTGTGCATATAATATCGACAGCTTCCTGATTCCAATCATTCAAATTGGTCATTATATTCAATATTTGTTCGAAAAAGACTCTATCATTTAACCAAAAGGTTTTTATGAGTTTAAAAACATCATCCTTTGCGAAATTAAGTGCCCTTGATAGGAATGGATTAAAGAAATGGGGGGAATCTAAACAATCACGCATCATATCTGGAATCCTGGATTCCTTAACCGAATGAAACCAACCAGGGCTTCCCGCTATGGCCATCAGAATTTTATATTTCAAATTTTCTTTATCGAATAAAGGTAGCATGCAAGAGATTTCGGCCTCGTTTGGATTTTCAACACCGCCCATGTATTCTATCAGTAAATTTCTGATGTGTGTTCTGAGGGAATCAAATTTCCATAATTTAAGTAGCTCCCGTGCATATGATTGAGGAGCAGCATCACGTAAATATTCAAGAGTTCTTAATAGTATAGGTCGAACGAATAATCCATCTTGCCTTTCAGTCACAAAACTAAATAGAGAACCATTTCCAGTAACAAAGGATCTTGCCCGTGCGAAATCAAAATATGTTTGATGGACAAATCCAATGCGTAAGTTGAGAGCATCTAAATTAAGAATATTTCCCTGTTGAAGCTCTTGAAAAGCAACAGGGAAATTATCCGCCAACGCTCTGGCGACCCAAAGCTCCTCATCAATGGTCATTTTTTTGCAAACTTGTTCTATTAAAGCAATTTTTTCCTTGGAAAGATTGCCGCTTATAACTCTTTGTTGCCAAATAGTTTCTAATAATGCTTGCAAAGTTGGTGGTATAGTAGCATCTATATCTCTTAATTTGATATCGATTAAAATCTTTAAGTGAAGTGGCACACGCAATAAAGCTTTTAGCTCATCAGATAAATTTTCAACTTTAAATCCGGTATCTTCGAGAATTATCTTCACATTTTCCCAGGGTGGAGGCAGTAGATCAATTTTTTCTGCTTCAATAGTGGTCAACCTTACGTCATTCTGGTATTCAAACCATCTACAAGAGCTGACTATGTGAATCCCTGGTGAATTGGATACTAACTTGATTAGGTTCAATAGCACGTTTAGCCTTTCTGAATTTCTATCAACTAATTCAGAAAGAGCATCCAATTGATCAATAACCAATATTACGCCTTGTTTTGAAACTTGATTTATCGATTCAACAACCGGCAACGAAAGGTTCAAATATTCTTGTAGCGAGTGCAGACTCAAAATAGATTTTGGTAGCATATCTGCTTTAATGCCTAAAACTGGATATCCTTGTTGAATGAAATATTTTGTTAAATTAGCAAGAATAGCTGATTTACCGCTACCTGGTTTACCCAATAACAAATTTGTGCTTGTTTCATTTGAAAGAACTGTCTCAATAATCAGATTAACCTCACGCCGCTTAATCCATTTCCCATCACCAACCGTAGTTGGCCATGTCATAAGAGACCGGGATGCTGCTTTAAATTCCTCTATTATTACTTCATTCGGCTTTGTGGATCCTTCTTTTTCGGCTTCACCAATTGAATTAGGAAACTGCTCTTTTAGTTCATTTATTAATTCCGATAATTTCCCAGTTTTAGTAGCGGAATCCAATAACCTCTCTATTAACAAAGGAGACTCTTCATCAGCGAGCAGATCAGGTTTTGATGCACCCACAATTTCAAACAAAGCTGAAAAATCTTCTCTCGTCATTTTGGGGAATATGTTTATCATTATTGGTTGTATGATGTTTTGGGTCAGTTGCAACTCAATTTGAACTGGTTGGATTCGTTTTATTTGAGATGCGATTTCCAAATTGCTATCTTCAATCCGTTGCGCCAAAATCTCTAATTGCCTGTTTGTGTCGGCATTTAGGAATATATGATCTTCATGAAGCTTTTTTAATGTTTCGCGAAGCTGATCACGTTCCTTTCGCCTTGCTTGATCGTCTATAGGTCCGAAGATAATTTTTTCTATGGCAGAGCCTGCCATAGGAATTGCCAGAAGGCCACCTCTAACTGTGTTCTGAATGATACTTTTTGTCTTTGAGCTACTATCTTCGGAATTATTTTCACTGGACATGTTCTCTCCTTCATGTGCAAGGATACCTAAATCACAGAACACTACGCAATCCAGCATTCTCAGCAACAAATGAAAACCCAATCCCGCTATCTGAGAAACAAAGTCTCTATATCCTGCGACATTATGCGACCTATGCCTTACGGGTTAGCTACATGACGCTCTCAGCCCAATCAAACTACCAAAAAGTCTATTGGTGTCAAGAAATTATTGATAAATGATAAACCTTGACAACATGAATAGGCTTATTGGATTAAAAACTGGCTGCATTGAAATGTGGATATGTAGCTTATATTGATCCTGATTTTCTCTAACTTTTTCGTACATCGTCCATTTTGAAATATTATAATATGTATGAATGGTAAATTGAGTTTCTCCCAATAGCTTTTGTCATTGAATTTTAATTCGATGGAATTCAAGGATAATTATCCGAAACTGGAGTATTCAGAGGCCGGATTTCTTATGGATACCGATACAATTCTTGATTGATTGGGGGATAGGTTCTTTGAAATAGCCGGACCGAAGCCACACAAAGCCCAGCCCGGCTAGTGGTTGCATTATCCGTGGAGATTGTCGATCCACCGCATCGCCTCTGCATCGCTGATTTTTCCCAAGTACCGTTGTATGGTTGAAAGGTTCGAGTGGCGTAATAGCACTTTTGACACGATTTCAATCGGCGTGCCGGATCGACTGGCATATGTGGCGGCGTGTCTACGTAAATCATGGGGCTTCAGCCCGCCCTGGAGCGACGTGATTCAAATCTGTTATTGTTGGTGGATTACTGGATTCTGAGTGAATTATCGCCGAAGATTGGCGTAACCGGTCTGGGCCAGGGATGAATGCCGACCAACTTACCGGCCTTTTTAACAACGATCCTGGCAGCAGCGTAGGTTATCGGGAAAATCCGATCATCAGGTCCAATCCCTTTGTCGCTGATATATTTCTGAAGACGATCCGAGACTTTCTGTGGCAGGAAAGCCACCTCTGCTTCTTTTCCACTTTTTGGATCCCGAATTACAGCCTTACGGTCTTCGATATCCTTTGCCCTGAGCTTCAAGACCTCGCCGACCCTCATGCAGGCACGAGCCATCAGTTCGAGCATAAGACGATTTCTCGAATTTGAGGTCCTGAAAATGATCTCATCGATAACGTCCTTTTCCAGGATCTTAAACTGGCCCTGTTTCCCCCCTTTGAAAAGCTTTCGCAGAGCAGGATTATCACAGGGATTTTGGAAACCGGGATCAACCGAATTCTTGATGTAATTAAAGAACGCCGACAGGAGGGTGAATCGTAATTTCTTGGTATTCTGTTTGGTCCCATTGCACACCGTGGACATGAAAGCCAGAATGTCCTCGGATGTAATGGATGATAACTCTATATCATTAAAATGATTTTGGAATTTGCTGAGGATGAATTCATAGTTACGTAATGTATTTTTTTTTCACATTCATCCCTTGGTAATTGTAAAAATGTGTGACGCACTCGGAAATCTTCATGATGTTCCTCCTTTTTCTTTGAATTTATTGAAAATTTTGACATTGGCCGAACATTTCGGCTATTGTTCATGATACCAAAAATATACGCAAACGAAAATGTGGCGAAAAATGCTTTCGAAAAATGCAAGTATACCTTCGCGGTGCTCGCCCCAAACACCCTCCTACCAATTTGGATTTTAATATATTTAATGCCCGTCAACTCTTTCCTTCATCAATTAGATTGTTTCTACCTTCCAACACTCTGCAGGCCCAACAAACTTAAAGATGCTCGAATTTATCTTATCAGGTGCCATAAATCTGACGAATTGACAGACCAGGAATCAAATTATCTCGGAAATCCAAATCTGAACATAAAAACAAAGCTCTAATTATCTAAAATCACAGAAGAATTGATCTTTTTATAGCATTTTGGTACGCTTCCTGCTGTATACTATAAGTAAAACATTTCCTTGTTAGAATAATGGTAACATTGGTCGAAGGTAAAACAGCTTTGAGCCAAGGGTGCAGAATAGGGCTGTAGGCTTTAGCGATTGTCAAAAAGCCACTCGAAAGTAAAGGTGACAATAATGAAGACTTTAAGAATTTTAATTGTTTTGTTCCTATCACTCTGTATGACGCAGGTAGTCTATGGAGAATCAAAAAAGGCAAAGATATTTGTGGTGAGTAGCTATCACAGGGAGTATCTCTGGTCACAAGATACACACGCGGGCGTTTGTGCTGCACTGATTGATTTCGATTTTCTTGATGATGGAAGGCAGGTAAAAGAATATACCGAAAACGATTATGTTGAAAGTTCTAAAGCTGTTGTAAAGAAAGTCTGGATGGATAGCAAGCGAAAAAATACCATGAAAGAAATCGCTGAGGCTACCGCTTACATTCTGAAAGAAGCAAAAAAATTCAATCCAGACATGATTTTATTAGGTGACGATAATGCGGCCAATTATATTGGCAACCTGTATATTGATACCAAGATACCTGTGGTTTTCTGGGGGATAAATGGGCTCCCATTAAAGTATGGATTAATAGATTCCATTGAAAAACCAGGACATAATGTAACGGGGATCTATCAAGCCGGTTATTTGAAAGAAAATGTCGAGTATCTCAAAAAGCTGGTGCCCGGTATCGAGACCTTTGCCATACTTTCTGATGATTCTCCCACTGGTAGATCCAAGGCTAAAGAACTTGAAAAGTTGGCAGCAGAAGGTAAGCTTCCAACAAAGCTTGTGGCAACAGTTGTAACAAATTCCTTATCAGAATGGAAATCCGAAGCCCTCAGGCTCCAAAAAGAAGTGGATGCCTTCTTTGTGCTCAACCATAACACAATTAAAGATGATCTTGGTAATCCTGTTGATCAATTGAAGATAGGAGCGTGGTACCTTCGCAACATAAAAAAACCAGATTGTGCGCATGAAAAACAGTTTGCACAAGAAGGAATTCTTTTGGTCGTTGATGACTCAGGCTTTAAACAAGGGTATGAGGCCGTGAAAACCGCCTATCAAATACTCGAAAAAGGCAAAAATCCTGATAATACCCCAGTACGTGCGCCAGAAAGAGGGCCAGTCATCGTAAACCGTCAAAGGGCAAACATGTTGGGAGTTGATATAACAGGCAAAGCTTTTATCGAAGAATTCATTGATAGTGCCTTGGCACTTGAAAAATATCCGAAATAAAGGGAACGCATAACGAATTACCCGACATAGATCGCCGAATAACTGGTCCATCGGTTGGGTTGGGATTTACGGTATCGGTATTTGCTATTGACTATTTTGCAGTAAACTGACCGTCAATCAAACGAGTATACGGGAATTTAGTGGAGGGATAATGCGAAGAAAAGGGCTATCTATTTTTCAGAAGCTGTTTATCGCTTTTCTTTGTGTTGCACTTATCACTCTCATCATTTCTGGTGTGGTACACTATAAGTCCAAAAAAGAATTTATTGAGCGTACAATAACATCACAGATTTCTGATAACTTGCTTGCATCAATCGATTATTTTAACAAAATGTTTACCATTCCCATTAAAAAGGATTTAGGCTTTATTGAAGCATCTTCCACTCTGAATAATTTGTTAACCTCCCAAAAAGATGAGGCCCTCTTGGCGAAACCACCCGTTGAAAGGTTATTTTTGTATTTCACAAGGAGGGCTGAAAGCATATACCTCTCATCGAGATTTATTGATTCAAAAGGGAAAGAAAAAATTATTACTGCAGGTAAGAGAAGAGTAAGAGATTATGTCACAATAGATCATTTCCCTAATAATGTGCTCTATCGAAGGATCTATTCTTTATTTAATAGATTAAAAGCAGAAAATTTGGGATCGATATTGTTTGAAGGACCTTTTAAATATAAGAATAAACTCACATTTGTGGTTGGCATTTCGAAAATTGAGCCAGAGATAGGAGGATTTGGAGGGGTAGTAATTTTCCACTGCGATTTAACAGGTTATTTGCATTATTTATCGGATATCAAATTTAATCAAATACCTATAGCATTTGTCTTCAGTCCGGATAATCATGTAGTACTTTCACCGGAAAAAGAAGCATCCCCTGATCCAGGTCTTTATTTATCTCAAGAAGAAAACACCAATAATGCTTTAGCCGTTTCTTCTTCGGTTAAATTAGGTACAAATAATAATGTATTGTTAAATCTCGCACTTCGTATTCCGCGAAAAATATTTTTCTCAGAATTAAAAAAGGCACTCATAGATTCCGCCTTAATTGGGATGTCTATCATACTTTTGGTCGGTTTTGTCGCATTTTTTTTATCGATGAGGTTGTTTGCCAAGCCCATAAAGAAATTGTCCTATGGAACTGAAAGGATCGGTAGCGGTGACCTGAACTACCGCATCAAGATTGAAACTCATGATGAAATTGCGCAATTAGCCGATGAGTTCAACCGGATGGCAGAAAGTTTGCAAAAAACCACCGTTTCCCGCGACATGCTCATTCAGGAAGTGAATGAGAGGAAACGGATCGAGGAGGTGCTGCGCGAACACACCGAGGCACTGGAACGAAGCAACAGGGAGTTGGAGCAGTTTGCATACGTGGCCTCACACGATTTGCAAGAACCGCTGCGCATGGTGGCAAGCTACACGCAGCTATTAGGGAGGCGATACAAAGGTAAACTTGATTCCGATGCCGATGAGTTCATCGCCTATGCGGTGGATGGGGCTACTCGGATGCAGGTATTAATTAATGACCTGCTGGCGTATTCCCGCGTGGGGACAAGGGGTAAAAATTTAGAGCCGACCGCCTGTGAGGCTATCTTAGAAAGAACACTCGACAATCTACAAAAGACCATTGAAGAGAGTGACGCGAAGGTGACACACGATCCTCTGCCAACTGTAATGGCCGACGACATGCAACTCGGTCAGTTGTTTCAAAACCTGATCACCAACGCCATCAAGTTCCAGGGCGGTGCGGCACCTCAAATCCATATCTCAGCCGTACAAAATGAGGATAAATGGATCTTCTCTGTCCAGGACAACGGCATTGGCATTGGTCCAGAGTATAACGAACGCATTTTTGTAATCTTTCAGCGGCTTTACAGAAAGGAGGAATACCCGGGTACCGGTATTGGACTTGCTATATGTAAAAAGATTGTGGAACGACATGGTGGAAATATCTGGGTGGAATCTGAACTCGCAAAGGGATCAACATTCTATTTCACAATTCCGATGAAAGGAGAAAATTTGCCATGAGTAATGGGATTGGCAGGCCTGTTGAGATTTTGTTAGTGGAAGATAACCCCGGAGATGTGCGCCTGACAGAGGAAGCCCTCAAGGAGGGCAAGGTGCTCAATAACATTCACCTGGCCAATGATGGTGTCGAGGCTATGTCCTTCTTGCAGAAAGAAGGAAAATATATCGATGCAGTGCGTCCAGACCTTATCTTGCTTGACCTGAATTTGCCGAAAAAGGATGGTCGTGAAGTGCTTATGGAGATAAAAAAGGATGAAGCGCTGAGACGCATTCCAGTAGTGGTTCTAACTACATCTAAGGCTGAGGAGGATATCATCCGAACCTATGATTACCACGCCAACTGTTTCATAACCAAGCCGGTTGACTTTGATCAATTTATAAAGGTGGTAAAGTCTATCGAGGACTTTTGGTTGAGCGTTGTGAAGCTGCCATATATGTGAAACCTTAATCAAGTCAAAACTTGATTAAAGATGTCTTGCCTTGGTTGTATGTTGTAGATCGTTGGGACGGTTAAAGGGTCTTATTTTACAATTGAAGCAATCTAAAATCAAGCCGTCATTTTTTTCCAACCACAAACAACAGGCAACCGACAGCAGACAAGGAGTGATTTTTCGATCAATCGATATGAAAGATATGAGCGATAAACCTGTCAAAGTTCTTCTGGTTGAGGATAATCCAGGAGACGCTCGGTTGATACGGGAGTTTCTCTTTGAGGCAAACAGAGCATCTTTTGAAATAAAAGTTGCCCAAAAACTCTCTGACGGTCTTGAGGCATTGTCAGCCAGCACCTTTGATGTGGTTCTATTGGATCTATCCCTTCCGGACAGCACTGGCCTTGAGACCCTGATCATGACCCATGCTAATGCCCCGCAAGTACCCATAATCGTCTTGACCGGACTTGATAATGATATGCTGGCAGTTGAAGCCGTGCGAAGAGGGGCACAGGATTATTTGGTGAAAGGTCAAATTAATGCAGAGCTTTTGTACAGAGCAATGCGATATTCTATCGAGCGCAAACAGGCTGAGGAAGAAAGACAGAAGCTTCAAGCCCAACTCCAACGAGCACAAAAGATGGAAACCATGGGCACGCTGGCAGGTGGGGTGGCGCATGACCTCAATAATGTTCTATCCGGTATTGTAGCTTATCCTGATTTGTTATTAATGCAACTTCCGGAAGACAGCCCATTAAGAGCGCCTATCTTAGCCATACGAGACTCAGGGATAAAAGCTGCCACAATTGTGCGGGATTTATTGGATCTGGCAAGAAGGGGGGTTGTTGCTACAGAAGTGGTGAGCTTAAATGGTATCATTTCTCAATACTTGAAAAGCCCTGAACATGAAAAGATAAATTTGCACCATCCCGGGGTTGAAGTAGAGACCGATCTTGAAGCAGATCTTTTAAATATTTCAGGATCATCTGTTCATCTGTCCAAAACAGTTATGAACTTGGTCTCTAATGCAGTAGAGGCCATGACCGATGGGGGAAAGGTTTTCATATCCACGGAAAATCGTTACGTTGACAGACCCATAAGCGGTTATGACCGTGTAAAAGAAGGTGATTATATTATCCTTACAGTCTCTGATACAGGAATAGGTATCTCTGCAGAGGATATGGGAAAAATATTTGAGCCTTTCTATACAAAAAAGAAGATGGGAAGAAGCGGAACGGGATTGGGCATGGCCGTTGTGTGGGGTACGGTAAAAGACCATAACGGCTACATCGATGTTCGAAGCACAGAAGGAAAAGGAACTACCTTCACACTGTTTTTTCCTGCAACCAGACAAGAAATATCCAAAGACAAGGATCAATTATCCATTGAAGAATATATGGGCAATGGAGAGTCGATTTTAGTGGTAGATGATTTAAAGCAGCAGCAGGAGATGGCATATACAATATTAACCACATTGGGCTACGAAGCCGATACCGTTTCAAGCGGTGAAGAAGCGCTGGAGTATCTTAAAGAACATACCGTGGATTTAGTCATACTCGATATGATTATGGACCCGGGCATCGATGGCCTTGACACCTACCGGAAAATTCTCGAAGTGCATCCGGGGCAGAAAGCAATCATTGCAAGCGGGTTTTCTGAAACAGACCGTGTTAAAGAGTCTCAGAAATTGGGGGCTGGAGCCTACGTAAAGAAACCGTATCTATTAGAAAATATAGGAATGGCTGTAAGAGCTGAACTGGAGAAATAGCTTCAGATCAGCATGCTCGGATTATGATTATATTATCCTAAGCGTAACATCCATAGACTGAGAAAAACTACAAACCTCATAAGCACCACCACCTTTCTTGATTGACGAAAGCGGGCAGTGCGGATACGGTTTAACCGTTAACAGCAACCTTGAACCTGAAACAGTTTGTTTTTGAGTTGAACCGGTAGAAGATAAAAGGTGAGGAGTAGTGGAAAGGTATACGAAAAGAGGAAAAGGAGAAGTCATTGTTGTGGATCAGGATGCCGCTTGCATGTTGGCTAAATAATAATTGATTTCCTTTTCTATCGGGCCATCAGGTCTTTCAGCAATTCTTTGAATTTTTGAGATTCCCGCAACAGCTTCATGCCGGTCTCAATAAGGTCATTGACCTCATCCCGCTTCAGGGAGAAGCTTGTCGGAAGGGACAGAAGGCGCTTTCGGAGAAGGGGATCTTTAACCTTCAGAAAATTGATGTCTATAAAATAGACATCGAAACTGTGCCCCATGGGAGGGATCTCATAACCGTTGTTGCAATGCGTATCGATAAGTTCTTGGCATGCATCGATATTCTTCCTGGCTGTTATGCTTGCCTTGAGCTGGTCCCGGGCCACTTGAACGGTTTCAAAACTGTAATTATCCATGCTCACCGTAGCGGTTTTATGAGCAACATCGCCTATTCTCGGTGACGTTTCCGATCTGTCCAGGTTTTGAGATTTCTCTGTTTTCGCATTCACGAGAATTATCACCAGTTTTCTGATTTTACTTTTTCGCTGAAAGATATATCCCGAAGCCCGGGAATATTGATCCAGAATGTACCTTATACCCAGGTTGTCGGAGAGCCCGCCGTCCATCAGATGCAGGTACGGATGTTCTGATTTGTTTATCTGATATTCGGCTCGATTCTTAGCCCAAAAATAACGCCGGTCATTGATGCCAAAATCCTTTAATCCGTTTTTAATATCTATCGGAAGTTCATAGCCGGCTGGGTCGGGATGATTCACCAGCGATACCGGTGAAAGCAGAAACGGAAAAGCCGATGAAGCCGCAACCGCCCGTGCAACCGGAAATCTGGAAAGATCCGAACCGATGAGGTCGAACTGGTTTTGGGTGAAGGTGAATTGCGCCCCTGTGGTCATGTTGGTGGCGTTGATGGCGATGTAGGGGCGGCAACCCTGATTCTCCAGGTGCTGAAACGTCTGTTTATCAAAAAGGGTTTCGTTGTAATGCTCAGCCGCCATATCGACTCTGTTAAAGTAGGGGGAACTCAACTTTATCCAGTTCTCGGGGCTGAAGAGCAACTTGCCGAGTTCTCCCTGGATATCCCGGTACAAAAAACGGGATTCAAAATCCTCAAATACCCTCTCTTTGAAAAGTCCATAGTAGGCTGCTGTAAAAGACCCTCCTGAGACCGATGAGATGACGTCCACTTCTTCAAGCATGGTCCGATCCGTATCGCCGGGCAAAGGGGTGAGGTATAATTCCTTTAATACACCATAGGAGAATGCCGCCGCCCGCGTTCCCCCACCGGAAAATGCGAGAGCCACAAACAGGTGATCCCGGCTTCCGGTTTCTTCAGGCGACGGATAACGATAGCCTTTGGCGGCATCATATCGGGGCAGACTTTCATTTTTCGGATAATGGGCGCACGATATGGAGACGATAACGGCAATAGCCAAAATAATGGTTGAAATAATTCTATTCTTTTTCAAAATACACCTCCATTGGGTTTAGCCAACCGGTGTTTTGAAGTATGATGATGTGTTCTTTGGGTGTATAATCCTGCGGGTCGGTCAAGGATATGTTGTGGTGACCGCCGTCCATTTCAATGATTTGGTTGGTCTTGTACTCCGAATCATAGTTGTCGATAACAACACTGCGTTGCTCTGAGAATTTCACTAACAGATATTCCATAACCGGCCTCCTTTCACGGTTTTTATGGTTCAAGGGACGGCGGCGTGCAATAGGCGATACTCAGTACCCTCGCTCAAAATCGACCACATGTTGAAGCGATTGTTTTTTAAGGAAGCGTTGATAGTTGTCAAAGAAAACTTGAATGATGTCCTTTGGGAAGCCAAAACCTGCATTATGAGGCGTAACCAGGGCATTGGGAAGCGCCCACAGTTCACTATCCCGGGGAAGCGGCTCTTTTTGGAACACATCGAGTACGGCGTAGCGGATCACATGCTCCTTCAGCGCCCTGACTAGATCAGTCTCAACGAAAGCGTTTCCACGCCCTACATTGATAAGCACGGCCGAAGGCTTCATCTGCTTGAGCGCATGGTAATCGATCAAGCCGGTGGTTTCGGGAGTTTTGGGAAGCACCACAACAAGATAGTCCGAAAGCCCAAGGAATTCCCCGAACGATGAGCCGGTGTAAACCCTTTGAATAAAGGGGAAATCACTATCTTCGGGCGTCCGTTTATAGGCGAATACCTGCATCCCGAAATGTGCTGCGGTTTGTGCCACATGCTTTCCTATGGAACCGAAACCGCAAACCCCAAAGGTCAAATCTTTCAAACGTCGGTAGGGAAGAATCGCCCAGTCTTTGAGTTTCTGGTTTTCTCTGGTCTCGAACAAATGGCGTTCCAGGGCAAGAATATAGGCAAATACATATTCGCTGATCACAGGGCCGTAAACATCCTTAATGCCGGTAAGCATGTAGTCCCGACGAAGCCCCTCGACGCAAAGCAATTCAATACCTGCAAAAGTCGATTGCACCCATTGCAGGCATTTTGCCTCATGAAAAACAGCGGCAACAAGTCCGGGTTCTCCCAGCACGATATTGCAGTTTCTTATTTTTCCCTTGGCGTCATCTCCACCTTTCGATGAGATGAACTTGAGATCGGAAAGTTTTTGTTCTTCGAGCAACCTGCAATAGTCAGCCGCATCCGAGGTCAATACGAGTAGATTGTTCATAGGCCGTTATCCAGTTCTCTCTCCTTTTGTCATCATGAATTCAAATTCATCGGACATGTGTTCAGATTTCCTGTGGGTTTTCGATTTTTTCCAAGGCGGCTTGCACCGCTTCAGCGATGAGTCCTATTTTTTCCCGGTCATCTCTCAAGTCACGGGAAATCTCAAGCTGAACCCCTTTCTTCCTTTTCCCTTGATTACAGATGTTGTTCGGGTTCAAACCTTTAAATCTCGGATGATCTTTTGAAATATTGATCCCCTTGGTTTCCAATTCATCGGCTATGCTGTTTTTTAGGATTTGATCTGTACCTCCTAAATAAACCGTACCGGAATTTCCGATACACGCATGAATGGCCACCACAATATCGGAATCTGATATGAGTTTCACGGCATTCGGCTCATCGAAGTTGTGACTGGTTAAATGCAGGCAGCCGTTAGCTTCCGTTTTGATGCCTTCAAAACAATAATAGTTATACTTTTCTGTTGCGATATGCTTCGCGATATCCGAGGTTCGCGGTTCGATTTTACCGCCATGTGGCGCGATGATGGTTGTTTGGGATCCGACGTTACTTATCGATATTTTATAATCTTTCTCTATCTCTTCGTGAACCTTTAATTCACCATAGTTTTTGTATGTATCGGTCAAACGATTGCCTCACCACACCTGAGTTGAAGCTATGGTTAAATTTTAGTAAGCTGCAAATGGACTGATCTTTATCACTTTACCCGCCTAAATGAAAGGAGTTGATGGATATGGTAGCCCTCCAGGATCTGATCACGCCGAGAATGCAACGGGGTATGGAACGGATGGTCACCGCCCTAAACGGGCAGCCGGATGAGGTGCCGGTCATGGCTCAGCTGGCAGCCCATACACTCAGGCTAACGGGGGTTGAGGATCAATCTTTCTGGTCCGATCCGGATGTCTTTTTAAGAAGCCATCTTATGGCTTCAGAATATTATCGTCTGGATATGCCCTCCACATACTTCGATGTTTACAACGTTGAGGCTGAAGCGATGGGACAATCTTTGGTGTGGCTGCCGGGCGAGTTTCCGGAGATTGATCGGACACGACACCTGTTAAGGGATCCAAATGACCTGGATCGGCTTCGCCCTCCGGATCCTTCAAAGGATGGCCGGATGCCGTTTGTCATCGAAGTGTATCGGCGACTTTACGATATCGGGGTTAAAGCAGCCTTTAGATATTGCGGCGTATTCAGCCTGGCCGCCAATCTGAGAGGGCTGGATGCCCTGGTCATGGATATCATCCAGAGACCGGAGTGGGCCCGCCGGTTTTTTGAATTTCTTACAATAGATGTCCTGGCGCCTTATCTTTCCTATGCTCGTGAGGCCATATCTCGGGACATGCCGGTTCTCGGAGCAGATGCCCTTGCCTCCCTGCCGATTATCAACCCGGATATCGTGGAAGAGTTTGCCTTGGGCTACACCGTGAAGCTCAGGGAGCTTATCGGCAATGTCGCCCTTTTCGGATGGTGGGGCGACAGTTACGCAAAAGATCCGGAGACAATCTTCAACCTAAAGCTTATTGCCAGCCCGGTTTACTTTTACTGCCTCGATCCGGACGCCTATCTGATCGGTGCGGAAAAAATCAAAGCCTTTGCCGATCAGCACGACCGGCCGCTGATCCTCGGTATGGACTGCACGCTGTTGGCCGAAGGGCCGATCGCAGCCATTGTCGAACGGGCAAGGGACTATGTTAGAATAGGCAATGAAGGAGGGCGGTTGACCATTTTTCTAAATGCCATACCGTCAGAGACACCACCGGATCACGTGGTTGCAGCGGTAGAGGCGATCAAGTTTTACAGTAAAAATCAGTCAAGACCCGGAAACATCGATCAACCCCTTACACCTTCTAAAGCGGAGCCTTTTACCGATTGGGTTGCCCGAAAAGCCTGGCAAGAAACGGATTGAACAATGCCTGCTGCCGAGAAAAAGGCTATTGACAATAAGCAAGTGTCGTCATAGGGGAATAGTATGTATTCACGGGGTAGAATAATGAGTTGTACCCGTACTATTGAGGATGGCTAACCGCAAAGGCGCTAAGGACGCCAAGGAAAATGATTTTTTCCGAATCGGAACGGACGATTCGGAAAAGATTCCAGCCCTCCGG
>Ga0180009_10003569_pt1 | contig 17665 bp, 17 predicted proteins | sample OS_PC_MetaG_FD_123537 | JGI IMG/M metagenome (GOLD analysis project Ga0180009, IMG submission 123537) | Groundwater microbial communities from the Aspo Hard Rock Laboratory (HRL) deep subsurface site, Sweden - OS_PC_MetaG | ecosystem: Environmental > Aquatic > Deep subsurface > Groundwater... | reverse complement strand
TACCAGGCATCCGGGTATTCGATTCGTAGTGAACGACTCATAATACCTCAGAGAAAAAACACAAAAAGGCAATTCAACAACTCTCCTTCAATAATTGAATAGACAACATAAGTCAAAAGAAGATTTGACCCCTTTATTATTTGCCCATTAGTGATGACTGGCATCAGTAAATGGATAATCCTGTTAGCGAAGCCTTCCGAAAACCTGTTCTTTGAATAACGCGCAGTTAGTGCAATTGTTGAAGTGAGCCAAATTTCGAAGTTCTCTCAAGTGGGGGTTTGTAATGGCAGATTTTCAAATATATATAGGCACACTCTATTTAAAGCATAGACTTTATAGAAAGAAACAATTGGTAATCAAAAACATTCCATGTGAGAATTATACTCACAATCTACTACCATCTGCATATCCATACTACCTACTACCATCGAATTATATATCAAACAGCTTTTATACATATAATAAACCGAATCATATGAAGAACTCGTGCCATCAGGAGAATTAAATGAAACATCAGAGAACACCATTAAATATACGCGGACGATTGATTATCCTGGTTGCGCTAGGCAGCCTATTCAGCGTTGGAATCGTTGGCTTTGTATCATATTTTGCAGCAGCTAAACAGCTCAATGCGTCTTTTGTTCAACAGGCCCTTAACATCAATCAGTTGGCAAGACACTCCCTGTCGTCAACCCTACAGAGTTACAGGAGAGAGTTGCACCAGCTTGCCAATAACCCGGACTTGGCGAGATCGGTGTTGCATGCTGATCATAATTCCATGAAGATTTTTCTTGAGTCAATTTATAACAACAGTGAGGGCCAATACGAAAACGTGTTTATCACAACAGCAGAGGCCAATCCCCGTATTATTGCAGATGGCAAGGGAGGTAGTACGGTAGGAGTAGTTTATCGAAAAGGATATGAAAGTGCTATTGATGCAGCTTTGGCAGGCAAGATTGCCACTTCCGATCCGCAGATTTCTCCCGTGACGAAAACAACGGTTATTTACTTGAATGCTCCGATTATGGAAGACGGTAAGGTGATCGGTCTATTAGCAACTCCGATCTTTTTCGATCCCATTATCAAGCCGTTGACAGGTAATTCTAAGATCGGTCAGGAAGGTTATGCATTCGTCGCAAGAATATCCGACGGGATGATGGGAGGAAACCCGGATAAAGGACGAGAGTGGACGGTATCCCTACATAGTCTGGTATCGAAGGAAAAGCTTCTGAATTTGAAGGAGAATTCGATTACCAGTTATTCACATGCTGGGCAGGAAAAACAGATGTCGATTCTCAAGTTTGAGGATCTGGGGATTTACATCATCTCAACCATTAGTAGTAATGACGTTAATAAGATGCTGAAAACCATGCGCAATAACATCATTTTTTTCGGTTTCGGGGTCTCTTTGCTTATCTTGATTGGGTTGACACTGACTATTACAATGTCTCTGAAACCGTTAAAAATACTAACGGATACTATTGTAGATGTTGAGAATAACGTGAACTTCTCACAAAAAATTAGTGTAAAGACAATGGACGAAGTAGGCCAGGCAGCCATTGCATTTAACAGCTTGGCGGATTCCCTGAGAAAAGCCATTGGTGATGTTATCTCAGTCATGCAGGACATTTCTCAAGGTGATTTGAGTCAAACGCTGCCAACTGACGGCAAAGGCGAAATACACAAACTGAATTTAGCAATCAACGAATCGGTCGATCTTCTCGGTCAAACATTGAGACAAATGTCTAACGGAAGTACTCAGATCACTACAGGTGCCGAACAACTCGCGACATCTTCTCAGTCGTTAGCCAGTGGGGCTTCTGAGCAAGCCTCCGACCTGGAAGAGACATCCGCTGCTTTGGCGGAAATTGAAATGCAAACAGATTCGAATAAAAACAATGCCCTGCAAGCACAAACTCTCAGCAACCAGGCATTGAAGGTGATTGATAAAAGCACCAACCAGATGAATGATATGCTGTTATCCATGAGTGAAATAAACAATACCAGCTCGGATATCGCAAAGATTATAAAAGTCATTGATGAAATAGCGTTTCAGACAAACCTGCTCGCGTTGAACGCTGCTGTAGAGGCGGCCCGTGCTGGAAAATATGGGAAGGGGTTTGCGGTTGTTGCAGAAGAGGTTCGCAACTTGGCAAGTAGAAGTGCGGATGCGGCCCGCAATACAACCGATTTGATTGAAAATTCAACCAAACTGATTGAAAACGGTGTATTAAACGCTGACAAGACAGCTGAAATGTTAAGTGAGATCAAAGCATCCGTTTCCAAAATTGATGTTTCCATTGCCGAGATAACCGCTGCTTCGCTGGAACAAGCAAAAGGGATTGTGGAGATAAACCAGAGCATGAATCAGGTGAATCAAGTCGTACAAGAAAACTCATCAATTTCAGAAGAGACCGCCGCCGCGTCAGAAGAATTGAATGCCCAGGCTTTGGATATGCAAGAACTTGTCAGTCGCTTTAAGCTAAAGTCGACTGCTGCTAACCCTGAGACCAAGTTAAACAATAGCTACCTGTCTACTGGATCGGAAGCCGGAGAGATAATCTTTGATCAAGGAAAGAATGGAAAAAGAGTACGACTGCCATCAGCAAATATGGTAACAGCCGCTCAGAATAAAAAAGCGGCTCTGGGTTCAAGCGAATTCGGCAAATATTAATCAATACGCGGATAAACCAATAAAAATCGAGTGCGCTCATAAGCGTATTTTCGTTAAATCACGTTAAGGCGTATAATCCTCAATCGCTTGAATCACGTACGCGCTCATGAACGCGGCGGAATCAAAGTATTGAAGAGTTCCGGTTGTGTCATGTGTCGCGACCAATATCAAATCCAGATCCGGCACCAGAAAAATATACTGACCTCCGTAACCCCAAGCGTTAAACGCGTCATATCCGTCCAAATCCGGAGCTTTTATCCACCAAAGATCCCCGTAATGCCATGTCTCGCCGTGAGCGTTTTCCAAAACCGAGTCTTGAATAATATCATTATACGTGCTCGACGCTCCTTTGATAGAGTCCATCATATGAAACCCGAACTTCAACATTTCTCTCGGTGTCATATACAAATTATACCCTCCGGAGTACACCCCTTGCGGGTCTCTTCCCCAATGTTCCGCGTAAATTCCGAGCGGCTTCAAAAGTTTCTCGTGGGCATACTCACAATAGTTTTCGGCTGTCGCTTCTTGAATAACGGCCGATAACAGATGGGTATTGCCGGATTGATACTCAAAGACCGTTCCGGGAACATCCGGTACACTCTGGTCAAGAATCGCCCCAACCCAATCCACCTCATCGTCAATTGACTCTTCCGTCACGCCGTCTTCCCACTCAATGCCGCTTCTCATTTCCATCAGATGTTTAACGGTTATATCAGCCCGGTTTCCGGTAAACTTGGCTGAGTAATCCGTTAAATAATCCGCGATGTCATCACTTAAGTCGGAGATATACCCGTCTTCGACCGCGTGCGCAATTACGGAGAGAAGCACTGTCTTGGACGCCGAATGAATATTGTTGGCGATATACGACGCGGAGCCGTTATAATATCGTTCTCCCACGATATTCCCGTTTCGAGCGACAATAACTGAAAAAACCTTAGGATGCGAATTCAGGCTGTCAAATCCGCTTTGCAACGTGTCTGAGTCCATCTCTTGCGCCTCAGGCGTGGTGAAAGTAAAATCGTCTGTCATGTCGATCGGATCATAATAGGGGGGGTTGTACTCGTAAAATGTCACGCCGTGATTGTATCTATCATAAATCTCGTTACAGTTCACGTCTATAGCGCCGTCGCCGATTAGGGACACGTCGTCAAAATAACCGTACTCAGTGGTTCTATTGGAGTATACGCCGAGTTCTACGTATACGGTATTGGTGCCTGACACATCAAAATCCACGCATCCCTGTTTCGTGTAAGATGTCGGCTTACCCTGATAACACAAGGTATAATCGCTACCGTTAGGAGAGATATAGGCAAAAACATATTCTCCATAGTCCAACCCGGCTGTGGTGGTCCAAAACTCAAACGTTACAGAGTTTATTCCCGTAACGTCAAAAGACCTGTCCACGTATGTGTACGCGCTAAGCCTCAATGACTTTGAGGCCGTATGAGGCGAAGTGGTCTGTACAACGGCCCCGCCAGTAATTGTCCAATCACTTAGAACATTGGGCTCATAATCCTCAAAACCCTGATTTAGGATGACTTGAGCGTTGGCCAGAGAAGCGGCGAGAAAGAAAAGAATCGCGAGAGAAACAAAATAACGAAAGGCAACTTGAACCAAATTAGTCGTTTTAGTCATCACAAGCTCCTTTTAATAGTATGATTGAAGAATTGATGAATCGGTAAAAAGTCTATTCGTTAATAGGTTGAAATAGAAAAAGAAAATAACAAATAGTGTGTTTGTTTCCTCCCTTGACTTCTAGAATAATCCTCTATAAACCTCCCGGGCTCACTTTTTTTTGGCGTTATGTGTTGCGCCAGTTGCCCGTTCAAATTGTGTTTCCCCATTTCTCTGGATTGTGTCGCCTCTACAAAGAGTTTTTTTCCTCCTTAAGCTTACTGGAAAGCAACTCCTTATCATCTCATCTATCACTGTAAATTGGGAAAAAGCCTTTCAGTATTGCATTGCATACTTTGTAGAAACACCTTACGAGAGGAGGTAGAACCCAAATTCTGCAAGCAGTATGATTGGAAAACCAGTCGGAGGAGAAACAGTAAACTATTCATGTGTTAATCAAAGCACGGCTGTATGCTTCGCTATAATTAGTTATCAGTTCAATAACTGGCAAAGGCCTGCAGAATTCAAGCAGTATTGTTTTGGGACTCCCCTGGCTTCATTACGAACCAGGGGTGTAGACCTACAAGTGAAGCTTATAAATCCAGTATGCGCCATTATAAATAGGCAAGTGCCTGAACCCTTTAATTCTCTTGTTCATAAAAACAGTGTTCCTTTTATCTGCAAGAGGTAAAAGAGCAGCATCATCCATCAGCATTTGTTGTGCCTTCTCATACAAAGCATTGGACTGTTTTTTATCTGTTGCTTCCAAGAGCATGGCCTTTTTGACTGTTTTCTCAAATTCAGGATTCTGGTAATATGCCCAGTTTCCTTCGATAGGATCTATATCAAACCAGGCTTTTACAAACCAACCGCTTGGGGTGGCATAATCCGCCCACCAGGCTTGTATTGTTATCTGAGGGCACTCCTTGATATTGATCATTTTATCCCAGGCTGCCGGCCAGGGTGTTTTATCGATTTTAGCCTCAATCCCCACCTTCTTTAAAGCCGCCTGCATGTAAACAAAATAGCTATCAGTTATGGAAGACCATGAAGAGATTGAAACTTTCATTTCCCCCTTGGCCCATTGATCCGCATATTTTGATTTCTTCAGATACTCCATGGCTTTTTCAGGGTTGTATTCATAGCCTTTCAGGTTTGGACTGTATCCGGGAATTGAAGGTGGAAGCGGTCCCTTTGCCACACTTCCCGACTTTCCTAACAGCGTTGTTACAAGTTCCTCGGTATTGACGGCATGGATGATGGCTTTTCTTACATTGATATCGTCAGTTGGGGCCTTCCTGGTGTGAAGATCATACCATTCGTTGACTACACTGTCCGAATAGTCAACCCTGATTTTCGGATCTGCAAGCAGGCCGGGTACCAGATCGACGGGGACTTTTTCCAGGGTATCCAATTCGCCCCTCTTCAGGAGTTGAATGCCAGTTGAAGGTTCGTTGACAACCTTGAAAATAGCCAGATCAAATTGATTGGGTTTCCATCCCCCCCAGTAGTCATCGAACTTTTTCATTACGACCTGTACTCCTGTTTCATAAGCCACCAGCTGATAGGGACCCGTTCCAACGCCGTTTCCTTCCTGAAACCATTTGGTTCCTTTTTCCTCTGTGAGCTTTGGCGGTAGCATATAAGCCCCGTAGTAAGAACTCATAATTAAATCAACAGCGGTTGGATTTTCACAGATCATCTTTACTGTATACTCATCAACAATCTCGATTTTATTAATGGGCTCAAACATCCAGGCCGGACCTTCGTTCATTCTTTTGACCCGCTCAAGGGAGTACTTTACTGCAGTAGCATTAAACTTCTCCCCATTATGAAATTTAACTCCCTCGCGAAGTTTAAACGTCCAGACCTTTCCATCGGGAGAACTTTCCCATGAAGTTGCCAACACCGGGATAAGCTTCCCATTGTCATATATTAATAAGGTTTCATAGATATTACTGAGGAGCCGGGCACCATCAGATGTGCAAACATGCGGATCCCAGTGTCTGATCTGATACATGTAAAGGTTGATGATATTGTCCTTGGCACTGGCAATCGCCACGAGGCCGAAAACCAGCACTGAAACTATCATAAGGACAAGGCTTGTTTTGATTCGCTTTAACATTTTACTCTCCCTTTTTGATCCAGTCCATTTAAGATACATTTTCAAAAGCCCAACTTTGCTATTTTTACAAAGTCAGAAAATCAAAAATATGAGAACCTAAAATATCGCCCTGTTTACATTCAATGCACGGTTAACAAGGGATCTGCCCTTTCTGGGGCTATCCCGATGGTTTACATCGGGCATTCAGTTGGATTCGTCTCTTTTTTATTCTTTTTGTTAAAAAACCTTCATACGAATCCTCAGAAAACTGGTTTGAGTTCTTTCTGCCTGTTTATTTACGTAGTTTCGGGTTTAATACCCTGCCGCTTGCGGCGCCATGTCATTCCGGACTTGATCCGGGATCCAGTTCCAAACATAGATAGATTCCGGCTCAAGGCCGGAATGACGGATGGTACCCCGTCCGCTTGCGGTAGGGTAGTTCATTGAACTCCATTCAATATTGCTATCCGTTTAAAACTCCGGACGGATTCAGCCGTTAACCTTTGTCGTTCCACAAAATTGTATTGCAGCCTCGGTGTACATATCGGCTGCCAGGAAAACGTCGTTAAGTCTGATGCTTTCATCCGGTGAGTGGGCACAATCAATCTCGCCCGGTCCCCAGATAATCGCAGGTATCTTTCCTTCACGAGAAAGGAGTGAAGCATCAGTCCATCCGGGGAATACTGTCAGTGGTTCGCTGGGTTGCCCGAAGGCAGTCAAAACCTTCTGGGCAGTAACCACAATTGGATGAGAAACATTGATAGCGACGGGGCCATGGATCATGGTGGCCATATTGTCCGGAACTCTTGTGATTTTCGTTTTCAACCCAGGTTTTTCTCTCCTGATTTTATCCAGTATTTTTTCCAAGTCCTCAAAAACATCTTCAATAGACTCAGTGGTAACCCACCGCCTGTCCAACGTTATGCTGCAATGAGCGGCAACTGTACTCGGAGATTCACCCCCTTCAATTGTCCCCATGTTAATCGCTGGAGAACCTAGAGCAGGATCGATTCTCCTCTGGAAATCGGGAACCAGCTCATTTTCGATAAAATGAACGAAACGGGCTGCTGCTGATATTGCATTAATCCCTGCCTGGGGGGTGCTTCCATGGGCCGCACGACCTTTAAAATCTATTCTCAGCCACTCAAGACCCCGATTTCCAATGGATATCAGATTTTGTGTTGGTTCCCCCACAATTACGGCATCAGCTTTAAACCCGCTTTTAATAAGTGATTCGGTACCCAGGCTTTTCATCTCCTCATCAACAACAGCAGCCAGCGTCACCCTTCCGGACTTCAGCTGTCCGGAGACTTTCAGATTGGCCAGTGCCCCTGCCATGGCGGCAACTGCGCCTTTCATATCTGCAGTCCCCCTTCCATATAACCTGCCATCCTTTTCGACAGCTGAAAACGGATTAGTCGAACCCTGAGAATTAGGTGGAACCGTATCTGTGTGACCACAAAAAAGCAGATGATTCCCGGCTTGAGGACCTTCAATTGTAGCCAGCAGATTGGGACGACCTTCTTCAACCTCAATGATTTCATGTTCAATATGGTGGGTGGTCAAAAACTGACTCAGTTCTTTCACTGTTTGTTCTTCCTGCCGTTTGATTCCAGGGTGACTGGGAGCTTTTACCATCCTGATAAACAGATCCAGTACCTTGTTATAATCACAACGATCAGTAACTTGCTTGTTGGGACTTTTCATCCTGCTTCCTTGATAAAGTTCAAGAATGACCTTTTATCTTTGAAAATGGACTGTATTCAATATAGTCCGCCTCACAGGGATTACCCTTTGAAAGCCACATTTTCAAGGTGCTGAGGTTGATAATAATTGAGAATACCGTTTTTATTTTTTCCCCGTGATTGCAAATTGAATATGGATAATTCACATGATCGGAAAGAAATTCTTTCATTTTCCCGACATTTATCCGACCCAGGTTGTTTTTTAGTAACCGACAACAACGGTTTTGGCGGATCACTGAATCACTTATTAGACCGGGATCAAGTTCAAATTTTTTCATCCTGGGAGACGTGTAATGGTTGGTATGTGCCAGATAACCATCGTTTGCAAAGATAGTTTCGAAATCTGTCGCTGAACTTTCAATACTATAAATCTCCCCATTACTGTCAACAATCAGCTGGTTGTAATTTGAAGCTCTTTGTTTCAAGATAGCTGCTTCGAAGGCTTCACCAATTCGACTGGCTGCAAGAATCTTACGAACCAACAGCATTCGGGGAATTCCAACACGCATATCATTCATGTTCAATTTATTGCCTGTCAGGCTTATGCCATCCGAGTTATATCCAACACTGATCCCCAAACCCACTCCAACTGCAATGATTTCAGGTTCATTCTCAACTTTATAGTGTACAATAGTGATATCATCCTGAAGAGATGCTAAAATATCATTATTGTGTCCAATCAATATCGAGCCGTCTTCAGTAACATCAGCTGAAGCCACTAGATCACTGCAGCCACAGTTATACGTATAGTCCGAATGAAAAAGCTCTTCACACAGGGTAGCAAAAACATCAGTTGGATCCAATCCAGCGCCATCGGCCGCACCTTTAATCTCAGAAATATATTCGGGCATAACCTTTTCCGATTCTAAGAAAAATAAAGCTGATTCAGACTTTATGTTGTCCCAGTTTTCATTAGATTTTAATTGGTTAACCTGGCTGATGATATTGTTTTTCAGCAGCCTTCCAAGTTGCAACCCTACTTCGTAGTGGCTACCCTGGACTTGAAATGTCTGAATCTGATTTCTGTTGTTCGTTTTTGTTCCTTCACTCATTTCAATATTTCCCTTTGTTCAATTGATGTTGTATGCCAATGATGTTTTTCTAGGTAAAATGTACTTTTATATCTTGCTATTGTGTTAATTAAACAAAAAAACAGGCTACTTCATGGCCGGATTCAATCTCTTCTAATTCAGGTGTCTTCTGCGAGCAAAAGTCTTCTGCTTTTGGACAGCGTGTTCGAAAACGACATCCGCTGGGAACATTGACTGGACTTGGAACATCACCCATCAAAAACAGTTCATCGGTTTGAAGATCAGGGTCTGGATTTGGAACGGCAGCTAAGAGAGCTTTGGTATAGGGATGCTTGGGATTCTCGAATAGTTTTTGTGTCTGGCTGATCTCAACTATTTTACCTAGGTACATAATTGCCACCCGATGGGATACATGCTCCACCACAGCCAAATTATGAGAAATAAAAAGATACGTTAATTTAAGCTTCTTTTGCAGGTCTACTAGCAAGTTAAGAACCTGCGCCTGAACTGAGACATCCAGTGCTGATGTGGGTTCATCTAGAACCAGAAAAGAAGGATTAAGAGCCAGCGCACGGGCCACGGAAATGCGTTGCCGTTGACCGCCGCTGAACTGATGCGGAAAGCGATTGAGATGGGCTTGATCCAGGCCGACTTTCCTTAAAAGCTCCAAAACACGATTTTTTATATCTGATGCATTCATTGTCGTGTGTGTTTTAAGCGGTTCAGCAACGATATCCAATACTGATTTTCTGGGATTCAGAGATGAATAGGGATCCTGGAAAACATACCCCATTTTTTTTCGTATTATGCTAAGCGATTCTTTATTCGACTCGGAGAGATGCATTGAGTCGATGGTTACCTCTCCTGCAGTAGGCTCCAGTAAATGAAACAGTGTTCGGCCGACTGTAGATTTGCCACAACCTGATTCTCCAACAAGCCCCAGGGTTTCCCCCTGAATTATGCTAAATGAGATGTCATCAACAGCATAAACATAGTCTTTTTTTAAATTCAGGAATCCGCCTTTCAACATAAAGTATTTTTTCAGGTGCTCAACTCTCACAAGTGTTTCATTCGAGTCACTCACCTTTTCTTTAGATATCGGATCCATTTTCATAATGCTTGTGACTCTGAGCGTTTTTTAATCATGACATATCCATATAAATTACCAAGGGATAGAATCTCATTGAAGTTGTAAATTGTGACAGGACACAATATGACCAGGTTCAGCTTCCAAATATCCAGGGCTTTCCTGCCCGCATATGTCCTTAAATTGATTGCAGCGACTGCTAAAAAAACAACCCGGTGGTAGTTGTGTGAGATCTGGCACGTTCCCTTCAATAGTAATTAACTCCTCCTTGTCATCTCCAATTTTTGGTGTTGACGCCAGAAGGCCTTGAGTATATGGGTGTAACGGATTTTTAAAAACCTGTTTCAATGTTCCATTCTCTACAATCCGGCCTGCATACATAACGGCAACACCATCACACATTTTGGCAATCACACCGAGATCATGGGTTATGAGTAAAATAGCTGTTCCCATTTCTTTTTTTAAATCATTCATTAATTGAAGGATCTGGGCCTGCACAGTCACATCCAACGCCGTTGTTGGTTCATCTGCAATCAGCAGTTTTGGTTTGCAGGACAACGCCATGGCAATCATCACCCTCTGACACATACCACCACTCAATTCATGGGCATACTTTTTCAAGGTTTCCTTCGGGTTTGACAACCCGACCAGGAAGAGCATCTCTGTAGCTTTTTTCAATGCTTTGGATTTGTTCAATTTTTGATGCGTTTTTATGACAGATGTTATCTGTTCACCTATCGTAAATACCGGATTGAGCGAAGTCATAGGGTCCTGGAAGATCATGGAGATTGTTTTTCCACGAATCGAACGCATCTCTTGATCATTTTTCCTTAAGATATCCTCACCCTCAAAAAGAATTTCACCGGAAACGATCTCGCCTGGTGGAGTGGGTATCAGTTGGAGAATTGCAGAAGCCGTTACTGTTTTTCCACATCCGGATTCCCCAACAAGGCCCAGGGTTTCGCCTTCTCGCATGTTCAGGTTAACCCCTTGAATGGCACTGACAATAGCCTTGTATGTATGGAAACGAATATTCAGATTTGTGATTTTAAGAAGCGTATTATTGTTCATTATTACTAGATAGCAAACAGGTTACCTGGTTTTTGGGTCAAAGATTTCTCGAAGCCCATCACCAAGGAGGTTGAACGCAATTACCGCCAGAAAAATGGCAAGGCCTGGAAAAAATGTTGTCCACCAAAAATCGTGAAAATAAGGTCGACTTGCACTGACCATGTATCCCCATTCTGCCGTGGGTGGAGTAGCCCCAATACCGATGAAGCTCAAACTTGCCGATGCGAGAATGGCATATCCAACATCCAGGGAAACCTGAACCGACAGTGGACCAATGCTGTTGGCAATGACGTGGCTGATAATAATAGTACTGTCTTTAACACCAATTGCTTTGGCCGCTTCTATATAGAGATGCTCCCTTACAATAAGAACCTGAGCTCTCAGAATCCGGACATACCATGGCCACCAGATTAGGCCGAGCACCAGCATGTTAACAACCATCATATCGATGTTCAGACTGCCCTTGAAATAAGCTCCAATAACAATAGGAAGGAGTAAGTAAGGAAAAGACAGAAAGCCATCACAAATCCGCATAATTATCTCATCCACTTTGCCTCCGTAATAGCCAGCTATTAATCCCAGGGGCACACCAATTATTAGCGCAATCAAGACAATACATACTCCTGCCAGAATGGATAGTCTGGTCCCATACACAAGGCGAGAAAAGATGTCACGGCCGAAGTTATCTGTTCCCATCAGATAATCAGAACTAGGTGGTTTTAAACGTGCTGATAGGTTAATATCACCAAAAGCATCCCCTGGGTGAGTCGCAATCCAGGGGGCCAGGACTGCCACGGCTATCAACAGCAGAGTGATTATCAATCCCAGCATAAAAAGCCGGTTTTTAGAGATCAAATAAAGATAATATTTGGTCTTCTCCCATTTCGGATTCTCACTGATTTCATTAATCGTGGTATCAATTTTCATTAATAACATCCTTACTCTATATTTTTACCGGCTGTTTTAACACGAGGATCGATAACCGAGTACAGCAGATCGACAATCAGGTTTACCGTGCAGCAAATAACCGCAAAAACAATGGTAATACCGATGATAACCGGAAAATCATTGTTTAAAATTGCAAACCAGATTTGGCGACCCAGCCCCGGCCAATCAAAAATACTCTCTACCAAAATAGAGCCGCCGATGTTCATTGCGTATACAATCCCAACAACCGTAACTACGGGGATTAATCCATTTTTAAATGCATATTTGTAACGTATCTGTCGTTCGCTAATGCCAAAGGCCCTGGCGGTTCTGATATAATTCTCATTCATCACCTCAATCATTGAAGATCGTGTTTGCCGAACGATATATGCCAGAGATGCAAATGCCATGGTGACAGAAGGGAGGACAATATGTGCCAGGGAGCTGCGAAACACCACCCAGTTCCCTGTTAGTATTGAATCGATCAGAAAAAAACCTGTGACTCTTTCCAGTGGGTTGGTGTAAAACAGGGTACTTGATAATCTCCCCTGGATCGGCAGGTCTTCAATGATGCTACCAGAAAGCAACTGCAGCATCATACCTAACCAGAAGATTGGGATAGCCACTCCACAAAAAGAGAATATTCGTCCCAGTTGATCCTCCAGTTTTTCGCGGCGAAATGCGGTATAAACACCAATTGGTACTGCTATGATCAGGCTAATTACCGTCGATACAGTTACCAGTTCAATGGTGGCAGTAAAATAGCGTTTCAACTCCTTACTAACCGGTTGACGGGTACGAATAGAATCCCCAAAATCTCCATTCAGTAGACGGCCCAAGTAATGGATGTACCGGATGTGAATCGGTTTATCCAGCCCCAGCAGTTTTTGAGCTGCCTCTACCTGCCCAGCTGCTGGGTGAGGTCCAACCCAAAGCCTTGCTGGATCAGCTGGTGCAACCGCAGACAGAAAGAATGTTACGGTTGTTAATACAAACAGAACAAGCGTAACAAATACAATTCTTTTAATTATGTAGTATCCCATGATCTTGTATCTTTTTCATATTTTAATACTTAAGAAAATTACGACTAAATCGTGAACCAATGTATTCTTTGCTCGGGTCATTGAAGACCATTAGACTTTGGTTACAGGTCATGCATTTTGAAATTCCCCTGGCATGGTACTCCAAGAGAAATCCACATTTTTCTTTCATTGAGATCCATGATTAGGGAAGCGATTGTCTGACTTCCCTCATATGGCTGTTCATTCGGCTTCTTGTGACAGCAGATGGAATCGGGTTGATTAGCGTGATCAGCTAATATTGTCTGAAGATGCTGAACGGTTAATTCTCTGGAAGTGTAGCCAACTAACTGTCGAAGTCGATTTAAGCGGGCATTCGAGCCGGCGTATTGTCCTGGAATTTCGAGGGTTTGCATTTTCGAAGACTGGTAATGATTGGTATGGGCAATCCAACCGTTTATTCCTGGTATGATATCATGAACATCAGCTGAACATTCAACACAGCATAGTTCTCCATTGGCATCTGCTAGTGTGAAGTTGTAACCACCGGATCGATCTTCAAAAGTGCTTTTAGCAATTGCTTCTTCAATAGTGCGAGCGGAAAGAACAGCACGAGAATACACAACACGTGGCACTGAAAGATTGTTATCGCGATGATATACAGAATTAATTGCCACGCCTATCCCTTCTTCGTTAAACCCGATATTGGCCAACAAAGCCCCATAGGTAAGACTCAAAAATGCAGGTTGATTTTGTGGTTTTACCCGAAGAAGATACAGATGGTTGCGATCCACACTAATCCAGTCTTCATTGTGCGCCAGCAATACATGCCCGTTTTCCGTGCGATCATTGCTAACAGCTACATTACTGCATGAAGACACACTGTATTCACAGAAAACTTCTTCAAAACAGTTCAAAAGCCAGACATCTTCAAAAGATACATTTGCGCCTTCTGCAATAGCCTGTAGTTCTTCGATATATTCTGGAAAACTAGCAACTGCAGGAGGAAAGTACCTTTTCGCCTTTTCCCTGGCACCCAACCATTTTTTATCGTCACCACCCCAGGAAAACGTACGGTATGCAGTGACCATCCCTTGAATTTGCAGCCTTGCACCTTCCCCCTGCTGATGACCTCGTTCACGAGGCTTTCCCATAATTTCAATAAGTGGAATCTCTTTGATATCTTCCAATTTTTTCACCTTGTATTTTTTTAAATACCGATCTGTGCCCTGCAGCTCGAAATTTTTATCATGCCTTTTGAGAAGCTAAAGGGTAATGATCAGCAATCAAAGTTTTTGGTTTAAATGAAGAACCTAATTACAATCATGTAAAATTATTTAAACCAAATAGTGTCACATATGGTCAATTGTCAATAAAACCGTAATTGTAAGTATTTTCCGATTTATCGTAATTAGAAATTTGCCTAGCCAAATTTTCGTAATTAGAAATTTCTTTCACCTTATTTTTCCGTATTCGACATATAGCTATCAAATGCGAACAAAGTTTGTCAACAATAGAAAATAAAATTTTTACAATCGGTATGACTCTCTTGTTTTTACAGACAGAACCTATGAACAAATCCATGATTCTTAGAATTAGTGCAATGGTTAACTGATGTATTGGTTGTTACTCGCTGAATTCTCAGAGCCTGGTGACAGTCGGGTAATCAGACTCTATTCTTCACTTGATATTATCTAAATAGAACTGCTTGAAAATCATGTTTAGATTGGACAGAATTGTCGTAATTGGATAAAAAGTTATTTATTAAAGGCAAATATGGAAAAAATATGAGATCCATTTCGGATAAAGGTTGTTTTTCACCATTTGTCTTCATCGGAAATTCATCGGAAAAAATATGCCAAAAATAGACAAGAAAAATATTTCAATTATAAATATGTTAATGGATGACGGACGGATGTCTTGTTCAGAAATTGCAAAAAAAATGGGGAATATAACAGAGCGATCTGTACAATATCGGATAAATCGTTTAGTGAGCGAAAACGTAATAAAAATATGTGCAGTACCCAGTGCGGAAAAACTTGGTTTCCCAGTTATAGCAGATATTTATATCGAAGTAGAATCTGCCAATATTGAAGAAGTTGCAAAAACATTGGCAGAATATGAATGTGTTGCCTATGTTGCTTGTTCTATTGGTAATCCCGATGTTAGTATCCAGATTTTTTCTCCGGACAATTCAACAGTTTTTCGTTTTGCAACGGAAATTGTTGGAAAAATGCCTGGTGTTATAAAAACTAAGACATTGATACTTCCGACAATATTAAAAGCAAATTCACAATGGCGAGTTCCAATCACCTTCGAACATGAGTTTAAAAGGGTTAAAAAAAGTCAGTAAAGCCCGGTTAGGACTTTGCAGTAAAAACATGAATAATCAGCATTTTTTTTTGGTAAGACCCTGTTGCATCTAAGTCGGTGGGGCACCTTGAAAAGCTTCTATCGCAAAAAAAATCACACCTACGAATTATCTCTCACTCTGATCTAATTACGCAATCAATGAGTAAAATGTGACTTTGCGACAGAACCCTTTTTTGCTGGCGTTAAAAACTTAAGCAGGGTTGTTGAGGATGGTCAGTCAGGAGAATCGAATTGAAATTGAGAGATATTTCAATTTCAGAATTAAAAAGAGAGACAAACCAGCGGGAGTTCAACTTCCGGCGGACTACCAGGCTTTGTTTGTCCAGGGATAATTACCTGAAAATATGGATCATTTGGTGTAGTTATTTTTACATATGCTTGTATTGCTGTCCAGAGATCCGAATTCCCGGTGATCGTGTTCTTATATTACCCAAAATCCAGGGTTTTTTCTTCACTACAAAAACTTTTTGAGATGATGATCAGGGATAAAAGAGTTTTAAATGACTCGACAAGTTTCTCCATGGCTACAGAATTTTGCCCGCTACTCACAACATCGCCCAAAACGTCTTCCAATTCATGCAAGGCTTTGGCGATAGTAGGTAATTCGAAAGATTGTGCTAAACCTTTAACAGAGTGAACAATTCCAGCAACCTGCCGATAGTTTTTAGATAATTCTTTTGGTGTTGTCATTTCAGACTGGGCCACATCGAGGGATGTTTGCATTTCATTTAGTGCCTCAGCCAAGCTTGACTTATGCTTTGATTCGGCAGTCATCACTTCTCCCATCAATTGGATTGTGGAAAAAGTGGGATTTTGTTCGTCCGTTTCGTTTTCCAATAAACTTAAATAGTCTCAGAACCTCGGTATACTGTTTATTTCCACTGGGATTTAAGGAAAAGTAAGCTCTACAACATCTCCCAGTACCGTTTCGAACGCAAACTTAAGGGCCAAATCGACGAGCTCTTTTATTGTTGAAAAGGGGTCAAGTCTTCTTTTGACGTACTTTTTGGATTTTATTTTCCAATAACCGGACTGCTGCCGCAAAAGCAGAATTCTCCTTAAGCAGGTTGTTGATCCGTTCAATCGCCGTGGATGCTCCGCTGTAACTGCTGAGATTGAACAGTTCTGCAATCTCTCCCTGTTTACACATCGATTTTCCGTGAATCAAATGGATGGCCAAGTCACGAGGCGTGTTGGCAACTCCCCGTTTCTGTTGCAGGATCTCTTTTTGTGCTAATCCAAAATGGTGACAAACCAGTGATACAATCCGTTTTGATTCGAGGGCTAAGTCTTTTACAGCCGGTTTTTCCGTATGCACCATCGAATGAAAGAACTAATTTCTGACCTGATCGACGAACTCTTTGCTTCGAAGTATCGAAGGCAGGTTTTTCTTTTTCAGGAATTGCTCTATTTCTTCTTCTGCGCTTCGTGACACCAACTCTTCCTTTTTATACATCCCTTCGATTTTTTTTAGTTGAAACCGCCCTGTCAGCAGATCTCGGTTCAACCATTGATACTGCGGAAGGTCAGACAGGTATTCAGTATAACATCTCCAGGGATACTCTTCCGGTGTTTTCACTATTCCGGCCTTGACTGGATTGAATCAGATAGTTGTCATCGCCATTCAGAACCGATTGAACCTGCCCCGAAACAAAGGACCATCCAAACGGTGGTGTCTGTTAAAACGCTGAGTATAGATACCATTGATATGTTGCATTCAGCGGGAAAGATTAGCTTCAGGAGTTTGAATCAGCAGATGATAATAATTCGGAATCAGACAATAACCACAAATATGCACTTTCCATAGCCCAACGACTTCATCCAAAACCATAAAAAACAGCCGGTAGTCTTCGTTATCAAGATAGATCTTGTCACTCCGGAGACCCCGATTAATGATGTGATACCAGGCATCCGGGTATTCGATTCGTAGTGAACGACTCATAATACCTCAGAGAAAAAACACAAAAAGGCAATTCAACAACTCTCCTTCAATAATTGAATAGACAACATAAGTCAAAAG
>Ga0180009_10003568_pt1 | contig 17671 bp, 17 predicted proteins | sample OS_PC_MetaG_FD_123537 | JGI IMG/M metagenome (GOLD analysis project Ga0180009, IMG submission 123537) | Groundwater microbial communities from the Aspo Hard Rock Laboratory (HRL) deep subsurface site, Sweden - OS_PC_MetaG | ecosystem: Environmental > Aquatic > Deep subsurface > Groundwater... | reverse complement strand
CACTGAATAATGAATGTTGAAAGTAGCTTAGAGCAGAGAGCCAAGAGTCCCGCTGGTAGCGGGATAAACTTCGAGCGAAGAGCTAAGAACAAATGACAAATTACAAATTACCAATGACTAATAACGAACATCGAACATCCAACATCGAATATCGAATTATAGACATCGAATATCGGACATCTTATCTTCCCAAGCTTTTACCAGCTTTTTCGCTTCCTCACCACCTCATACATAACAAGCGCGGCGGCGACAGAGGCGTTCATCGACTCAGTTTTACCGAACATAGGAATTTTTACCAAGAAATCACATTTTTCTTTCACAAGTCGGCGGATACCTGAACCCTCGCTGCCAATGACAATTGCAATCGGAGATTCGTAATCTATTTCTGTATAATTCTTTTCGGCTTCAGCAATCGTTCCGACGACCCAGATGCCTAAAGTTTTTAACTCGTCAATCGTGTTTGCTATGTTAGTTACTTTAGCGACAGGCATGAATTCGATTGCACCCGAGGACGATTTTGCTACTGCAGTAGTGATTGAAGCAGAATGATGTTTCGAAATAATCACCCCGTGAACACCAGCACATTCAGCAGTTCGGATGATGGCTCCTAAATTATGCGGGTCTTCAATCTCATCTAAAATTGCTATAAAGGGTGACTCATTTTTAGATGTTGCGACGTTCAGGATATCTTGGATGCCAACGTAAGTTTTCGATTCAACAAGAGCTGCAACTCCTTGCGTAGTTGTATCGCTGACAATCTCCCGGAATTTGTGCCTGTCTATTTCTACGCAAAGTATTCCTTTCTGCCTTGCGAGCGTTCTGATTTTTTGGATTTGAGCTCCTTGAACTCCCCGCAATATATATATCTTTTCGATTGCTGTTTCAGATTGCAGTGCGGCTATAACAGGATTTCTCCCGGCAATAATTTCGTTTGATGTTTTTCGATCGGTCATATTATTTTCCGTTTCAAGTAAGCCAGGCCGGTAAAACCGATTATCATCAAGACGATTGAAATAATTTGTGCTTCGGAAAGTCCATACAAAATTTTTGGATTGATACGTATAAACTCGACTAACAATCTTTCGGAACCTGAAAAGATTAAATATGTCATGAATAACTTTCCGTCGGCCGCGAATTTCTTCCGCAATTTCCATAAAATGAAAAATAAAAATGCGGCTGCGATCAGTTCATAAAGTGGAGTAGGATGGACGAGAATATTGTCGGGTACAACACCCTTTACGCCGTACTTCTCAACGATCTCGGGAAAGTCCTTGAATGCTACCGATGGTGGATATGTACCTTTCTCGTAAGACATTGCCCAAGGTAAGTTAGTATGTACGCCGTAATCGCCGTCGCCCGAAAGATGACAGCCGATGCGTGCGATTCCGTATCCGATCATCAAACCCGGTGCTGCGGCATCTGTAATTTTAAATACCGGTACTTTTTTCTTTTTTAAATATATGATAATAACAGCTGTTGCAAGTATAAACCCGCCGTAAAAAGTTAAACCGCCTGCCGAAAAAATCATATCAACAGGTGCACGTAGAAAATATTCCCAATTTTCTATAAGGTGAAATAATTTTGCTCCTACGATTCCGCATACGACGGCTAACAACGTAATTGTGCCCGAAAGGTTTGGGTCTAATTTTTTTCTTTTCAACTCTTTAGTTAACAAAAAACTTGCAGTAATAAAAGCTATACCGAGCATTAAGCCGTAGCTATAAACTGTGAGCGGTCCTATTTTAAATAGTTCTGGGTACATATAAATTTATTTTAAGATGAATAAATCAACAAACTTATTCTTTGGAGACTTGATGACGGATATTGTCCGCTTTCTAAACTCCAATTCAAATACGTTTTTTGATTTGTCGATGTTTATTATTTCAATTTTGTACTTTCCCTTGAGTCTGAAATACTCTTTTTCAAAGACACCTGGACCACTACCGCCCATAAGCATTTTAGGCGTAGTTAAACCGGTTATCTTTAACCTGAGAGTATCGTTCTGTTGTTTGTCGTCGACGGTTATTGCGTACTGAAAATTTGTAAATTCTTGAAAAGTTTCTAAACGTAAGTTAGTGTACCAAGTCTTATTAATCTGGTTATACTTTTGAGATAATATAAGACGATACTCATAGGGAAACGCTTCCGGTTGAACTTTGTTCTTCATCAGTTTCCGGTTAAGTAATTTGGAAGTTCGTCCAGCGAAATTTCTTGTTGAATACCGGTTCTCATCGCTTTCATCGATACTCTATTTGAATTAATTTCATTTTCACCGATTACGATCACGTAGTCGGCTTGCTGACGGTCGGCTTCCCGCATCTGCGCTTTCAGACTTCGATTCAGCAAATCGGTTTCGCACGAAATACCTTGATTGCGGAGTTTGAAAATTTCCTGAAAAACTCTGTTCCTCGATTTATCATCCATCGCTGCAATAAATAATTTCGGGTGTGGCGCGGTTACGTTCAACTTGTTGCGTTTCTTCAAAATCATAATCAATCGTTCCATTCCAGCAGCAAAACCAACAGAGGGCGTGGGTTTGCCGCCAAGCTCGGAAACTAATAAATCATATCTGCCTCCACCCGTAAGAGCGTCTTGCGAACCTAACTCGTTGCTAATAATTTCGTACGCTGTTTTGGTATAATAATCTAAACCGCGAACGATTCTACCGTCAACTACGTAATCAACACCGGCTATCTGCAAAAGCGATTGCAGCTTTTCAAAATGAATTCTGCACTCGTCACAAAGATAATCTTTAATCAAAGGTGCGCCTATCGTTAGTTGCTTATCGTTTTCGTCCTTCGAGTCTAAAACTCTCATCGGGTTTGTATCTATCTTTCGTTGGCTCTCTGTGCTGAGTTTGTTTGCTATTGCTGAAAGAAAAGATTTGAGAATGAATTTATATTCTTCTCTGCATTTTTGACAACCGACTGAATTAATTCTGACTTCAAATTCGGTGATGCCAAATTTTTTATAGATAGCAGCAGATAATGAAATAATCTCGGCGTCAATTTCGGGGTTGGATCCGCCGATAGCTTCGGCGCCGAACTGATGAAATTGGCGCAACCTGCCCGCTTGTGGTCTTTCCTGCCGGAATGCGGGACTTAGATAATAAACTTTTGTTAGCGGTTGCTTTTTGCCCAAATTGTGTTGAATATAAGAACGGATTACCGCCGCCGTCATCTCCGGTTTTAGCGTTAAGCTATCACCACTGCGGTCAATAAACGAGTACATTTCCTTCCCGACTATATCTGTTAATTCTCCGATGCTTCGTGCGAAGAGAGAAGTTTCTTCGAATACAGATGTTCGGATTTCTTTATAATTATAAGTTTCCATTACCGAACGTATGTGCTGTTCTACGGATTGCCATAAGTGGCTTTCGTCCGGCAGGATATCTTTTGTTCCTTTGATTGATTTGAATTTCAATGTAATTCCGGTTTAAGTTTATTAGATATCAAGGTAGTTAGCTTCTTCCACTTTGAAGAACTCTATAACTTCCGATGGGGAAGAGCAGTTTATAAGTTTTTGTCTAAAATCGTCTTTATTCATTAAACGTGAGATTCTGCTCAACAATTTTATATGAGGTCCGATCATGTTTTCTTTTCCGACAAGAAGAAATATTAGTCGAACCGGCTTTTCATCGAGTGATTGATAATCAACCGGTTTTTCTGTAATTCCGAAAGCCGCCACGATATCGCTTATGGCGTCAGTTTTTCCGTGCGGTATTGCGAATCCGTTGCCTACGCCGGTTGACATGATTTTTTCGCGTTCGAAAATTGCCGTTCGGACTTTTTCGATATCCAAAACTTTTTTCGAATTGATCAATAAGTCAATCATCGAATTAATGATGTCGTTTTTATTTTCCCCTTTTAAATCAATCTGTACAAGATTTTCGTTAAGTATGTCGCTTATTCTCATCATTTACTCCTTATCGCGCCACTCAGTTATTTTTTTTGTAAATTCTTCAGCAAGCACTAAAGCGGCTACTTTGGTTTTTGCTTCTGCTTTAATATGAAAAATCGGTTTTTCTTTATCGGGCATCAAGTGCACGCAGATGTTGTCTGACTCGCTCCTCGTGAAATTGATTTTGATACCATCAATAAGTTCCCGATTCAAATCCTCGGTACCTTTCATTATGTAGCGCATGACTTTTCCTTTTGCGTCCCACATACAAGGGACTTCGCTGAATGCACAATGAAACTTAGTTACTTTTTCGTTCAGAGTTCCTAACAACTCTTCTTTCAGCGCTAGCAGCTCTAAAATTTTTACAAGCGAATACATTCCATCCGATGCAAAGAAAAAGTCGGTGAAAATAAAGCCGCCTTTCGTGCCGCCGACAAACGCTACCGATTTATCGCTTGCTGCTTCCATCATCGCGAGATGCGAGCTTTTAGTTTTAATAACTTCTATCGAATACTCTTGCGCTAACTCGTCTATCTCTGCTGGTGCAGTAACAGGAACCGCAAATCTTTTAGTATGAGGATTCACTTCGAAGAATAATTTTACGACAAGAGTAAGCAGGCGGTCGTGTTGTATTACATTTCCTTTTTCGTCAACCATAGTTATCCGCTCGGCTCCGGAATCAATCATGCATCCGAGGTCGTACTTCAATGATGTTACTATATGCGATAAATGCCTGAGCGATTCTTCGACTTCTTTTGGCTCGCGTGTCAACTTTCGGGGGTCGAGGTGTGCGTTCAGTGCTATTGTCTGGCAGTTTAGCGAACCTAATATCGTCGGGAATATCGTAGAAGCTACACCGTTCGAATAATCCAGCACTAATTTAAACTTAGCTTTGCTTATCGCTTCCAAATTTAAAGTGGATAAAAATTTTTGCCGGTAAATTTCGGTTGTTCTCTCAATAAAGTTAATACTTCCGACCCTGTGAGGCGCAGACCGCAAAAAATCTTCGCCGAAAAATATGCGCTCAACCGATTTTGTTTTACCTATCGGCAAATCTTTCCCGTTCGAATTGAAAAATATTATGTCGGTCATCGTTTTGTTGTGAGGCGATTTTCTGACGTGCATACCGCCTGCCTCGTGACCTGTACTTAATTCGTGACGAACCAGCGGAATAGGCATCGTACGCATATCGTTGATATTGATCCCCGCCGACATTAATCCACATATCAGCGCGCGGTTCATCATTCGCGATACATTGTCAGAATCGCGGCTGGTTACGATTGTTTTGCCTTCTCCTAAAAATGTTCCGAATGCAGCTCCGAGTCTTGCGCCGAATTCAGAATTCATCTCGATATTAGATAAACCGGTAATTCTTGCGTCGGTGAATATTTCTTTCAGCCACCTATCTTCAAGAACCAAGCTGCGGTTCAAAATTGCGCCTTCTTCTACAATCTTTTCGGGCCAGAGTTTAATGTTTGAAATCAACCTTGCCCGGTTACCGATTTTACATTTATCTCCTATAAAAACATTGTCTGAGATTGTTACTCGGTCGCCAACTTCACAACCGAATCCTAATACATCCGCCGATAAGTCGGTATCACTTCCGATTGTTGTGTTAGACCAGATAACGCTATTTCTTATTACCGACCCTGTGCCGATTTTACAATTATCGCCGATAACAGAGTTAAAAATTTTTACATTTTCTTCTATTAAACAATTTTTACCGATATAAATGTTTTCTTGTAGATTATTCAAATTGTTATTTTGCATTCTTTCAATAGGTAGCTTTACCTTTTCGGAAAGGAAATCTAAGTGGGCTTCTTGATATTCATTTAAGTTGCCTATATCGCGCCAATATCCGTCTGTGATGTAACCGTAAAGTCCTAAGTCTTTTTCTAATAGGAGCGGGAATAAATCTTTGCTGAAATCGAATTCTTCACGATAAGGAATGAGGTCGAATATTTCAGGTTCTAAAATGTAAATTCCGGTGTTAATAGTATCCGAAAAAACTTCGCCCCATACGGGTTTTTCCAAGAATCGAGTTATCTTTCCGTTGTCGTCTGTAATTACTATTCCGAATTGAAGAGGGTTTTTCGAATGAGTCAAAACAATCGTAGCTTTTGCTTCCTTTCGTTTATGAAATTCGATTGCGTGTGTTAGATTTATATCCGTTAAAACATCGCCGCTGATTATGATAACTTGTTCTTTTTGGATGCCTAAGGCAGTAATAGCATTTTTTACACTGCCGGCAGTTCCGTAGTCGGCGTCGGCTTTTACATAGCTCATATTCACGCCGAGTTGTTCACCGGAACCGAAGTAGTTCGAGATTGCCTCTGGGTGAAAAAATAATGTAGCTATAATATCACTAAGGCCATGATTTTTCAGAAGTCCGATAATATGTTCCATTATCGGTTTGTTCATCATGGGCACCATCGGTTTCGGTAAGTTAGCAGTTAACGGCCTCAATCGAGTTCCGAATCCGCCTGCCATTATCACGGCTCTCATTTCAGTTGCCTATCTTTGGAATGTTGCTTTTAATTCGTAACTTTTATTCCGTATCTCTTGATCTTCAAGTATAAAGCTTTCGGACTTATTTTTAGAATATTGGCGGTTTTAGTTCTATTACCCTTCATAGCTTTAAGCACATCTTTTATATGGTCTTTTTCAATATCTTCGATTGACTTCAAGACTGATTCTTCTCTATCAATATTCTTATCAGTTGTCGATTTATGTCCGTCCGGTTGTAGATTAAATACTTTAGTGTTTAACCTTAAATCGTGTTGATAAATAATATTCTCGCTGGAAAGAATAACCGCTCCTTCGATTACATGCTCTAACTCTCTGACGTTACCGGGCCAGTCGTGGCTCAATAATAATTCCATCGCATCCGGGCTGATAACTTTTGGTTCTTTCGCTTTAGCCTTCTTTTTAAGGAAAAAATCTACCAATAACGGAATATCATCTTTTCGATCTCGTAGCAACGGCATTTTGAGAGTAAAAGCATTTAATCTGTAAAATAAATCTTCGCGGAACCTGCCTAACTGAGTTTCAGTTTGGAGGTTTTTATTTGTAGCAGAAACTACTCTGAGGTCGACGTGCAATTCATTTGTGCCGCCTACTCTCCGAAAATTTCCTGTTTCCAAAAAACGGAGTAGTTTCGGTTGAATTGTTAAGCTTATGTCGCCGACTTCGTCTAAAAAAAGCGTTCCACCGTTTGCCACTTCGACTAAACCTGCTTTTGTCGTATAAGCATTCGTGAAGGCGCCTTTTTCGTAGCCGAATAACTCGCTCTCTAATAAAGTGTCCGGAATAGAGGCACAGTTTACAGCCACAAACGGATTATTTTTACGAGGGCTATTTTTATGTATCAGACTTGCAATTAACTCTTTGCCGGTTCCACTCGAACCTTCTATCAAGATAAATGAATCACTGTCGGCAACTTTTATAGCGTTATCGATAACCAGTTGGAAAGCGGGGGATGAACCGATTATTTCGGAACCGGTCATTTTTGAGAGTTCGGTTTCCATCAATTTATTTTTAATAAAAAGTCTTTTTCTCTCAAGCGCCCGTTCTAAAACATTGAGTAATTCGTCGATTTCGTACGGCTTTCCTACGAACTCGTAAGCACCGAGTTTAATAGTCTGTACTACAGTTTTAACGTCGCTGAACCGGGAGAGTATTATGACTTGTGTGTTGGGGTAGTTTTCTTGCAGGAATTTTAATACTTCTATACCGCTGATGCGCGGCATCTTTATATCCAATAAAATGGCATCGTAAATATTTTTTTGCAATAAATTTATTGCTTCGGCTCCGTCGAAGGCGAGGTCAATAATATACCTCTGGGTCTCCTCCAACTCCGACTTAAGCAACCGGATCAACTGAATCTCATCGTCGACGATTAGGATCTTATCTCGTTGAAGCATTATTATTCGCTTAGCACTCTTTCTATCGTGGTGAGCAGGTCTACCAAATCGTAAGGTTTGCTAACGAAATCTTCTGCTCCTAATTTTTTTGATTCGATAGCATTTTTTAGGTCGGCAAATCCGGTAAGCATTATCACTTTTAAATTTTTATGATTTTCTTTGATGAATTTTAGGACCTCAAAACCGTCAACATTCGGCATTTTAATATCCAAGAGTACGAGGTCGAAAGTTTTCTCCTTGATAGTGTCTATCGCAATTTGCCCGTCGAGGGCTGTCTCTACATCATATCCTTCGCCTTTTAATTCTTGGCTTAATACAGTTCTAAGAGTATCTTCATCATCTACTACTAGAATTCGACTTTTGTCAGCCATAAATAACTCCTATAAGTTCGTTGTTTTTAAATATTTTTAATAATTGAATGTAATTGTACGACTTGCACGCCCGATAATATTTTCATTTTAAGTATAATAAATTGATTACATAAATGCAAACAAAACAACAAAATCTTGACTATTAAACGGACAAATGTTATAATTAAGATGAGAAAATGGATAATCTATGAATAATGAACATATTAATGTACTTTTAGTAGATGATGATGCAGCTTACGCTGCCCTTTCCCAGCATATGATGGATCGGTTCCCTAATAAGAAATTTAACATTGTTTGGAAGGAAAACGGGGACACCGCTCTACAAGAATTAAAAACCAATCGGAATATAAATATTGTTTTGGTGGATTATAACATTCCCGATAAAAACGGTTTAGAAATAATTAAAGAGATTAGAGAAGAAAAAATTTCCACACCGATTATTTTATTAACATCCTCCAAAAATTTCAAAGTTGCAGTAGAAGCGATGAAGTACGATGTTGAAGATTATCTGGTAAAAGAAGAAGCGGTCGATACTTTGCTGCCACGGGCAATACTAGCGGTTTTAGAACGAGTGAAAATAAAAAAACAAATCGAGAGTGCGGAAAAAGAGAAAATTCTTTCGAAAAAAAAAGCCGAAGCAATCCGTGAGCTTATTGTTACAATTTGTCACGAATTCAATAATCCGTTAGCAGCTATTAAAATTAGCACAGATATAATTACTCGGCAGAATATTTCTCCGGAGATTAAAGAAATATTAAATCAATTAGTAAACAAACTCAACGTTATTGAAAAGGAGATTGCTACTTTGCGCGATTTGGATATTTCAGAGTTGAAACGTTAACTTGCTTTTATAAATGGATATCTATATATTTAAACAGATATGATTATCCCAATTATACATAGTTTAAAATCAGAACAACATAGATAAACGTAACGTCCTGCAAAACAGGACTTTTTTTTTAAATAAATCTATAGATGATAGTAAAAGATATAAATAATCTATTAGAAGTATGGGCTCCTAAAAATATAGCGTGGGAAAAAGACAACGTCGGCTTGCAGGTCGGAAGCTACAGTAATCCTGCTCTTAAAATACTTGTTGCGTTAGATGCTACAGAAGAAGTAATTGATGAAGCCGTCAAAAAGAATGTCGACTTGATAATAACACACCACCCGTTGATATTCGAACCGCTTAAAAATGTTACTACAAATGATGACCAAGGCAGGTTGATATTCAAACTTATCGAAAGTAAGATTTCACTCATAGCAGTTCACACAAATTTAGATTTTACTAAGGGTGGTGTTAGTTTTGCCTTGGCTCAAAAATTGGATTTGACTAATATAAAGATTCTCAAAAAATCAAATAATCACCTTAAGAAAATTGTCGTTTTCGTACCTTCGGAGTACACCGAAAAAGTGACCGATGCAATGGCAAGCGCAGGTGCGGGCATTATCGGTAATTACGAATATTGTTCTTACAGAAGCCCTGGCGTCGGGACATTCAAAGGTAGCATCGGATCCAAACCGTTTATCGGAAAGGCGGGTGAGATTGAAAAAGTGGATGAGATAAGGTTAGAAATGATTGTCCCCGATTGGAAAATAGCTGAAGTAACGGATGCCATTAGTAAATCGCATCCGTATGAGGAGCCGGCTTACGACATTTATCCTGTTGAAAACGAGTCAACGTCGTACGGCGCAGGCACCATCGGAACGTTGGAAGAAGAATTGACACAAAAAAAGTTTCTACAACACGTCAAAGAAAAATTGAGCGTTGAAAGTATCCGCTATGTTGTAGGTGCCCAAGAAAAAATCAAAACGGTTGCTGTTTGTGGCGGTTCGGGAAGCAACTTATTCGCCGATGCATTGGCTCTCAAAGCTGACGCATTTGTTACGGGCGACGTTACCTATCACCTATTTCAGCAGGCGAAGGGTAAAATTTTACTTGTCGATGCGGGACACTTTGAAACCGAAATTTATGTTGTTGAAACAATTGTTAATTATTTGAAAAATAAATTTGCACTCTTAAAAGAAAATATACAAGTTATTCAGACAACACATTTAAAAAACACTATACAAAATATTTAAATTATTGGAGCGACCGTTGGAAGATAAATTGCGTTATCTATACGCATTACAAAAAGTTGATTTACATCTAGATGAACTCGAAGAGATGAAAGGAGATTTACCTCAGAATGTCGCTGAACTGACGGCAAAAGAGAATGACCTTAAAGCAAAAATTGAAGAGTTGGAAAGCACTATAAAAAGCAATATCATTAAAAGTGATGGAGCAGACGTAGAGATGCTCAGCTTAACCGAAAAAATCGAGAAGTATAAGAAGCAACAATTCGAAGTCAAGAGCAACAAACAGTATGATGCTTTGACTCGTGAAATCGAGAACGCCGAGAAACGAATCGAGCAATTATCAAAAGATATTAATGTTTTCGAGGGCCATATAAAGAATTATAAGGTGGATTTGGAAACATCGAAGACGGAATTGGAAACCGTTCATCAAGAATTGAGCGAGAAAAAGAAAGAGCTTGGGATAGTTGCGAAAGACAACGAAGAAGAAGAATTAAAATACCGCCATCAGCGAGAAAAGTTAGTCGTCCGTATAGATAAGCAAGATTTGATACAATACGAGAAGATTCGAAAAGCAAAAAGCGGAAAAGCGATAGTGGCGGTTAAACGAAATGCTTGCGGCGGTTGTTTTAATAGTGTGCCAGCTCAAAAGTTACTCGAGTTACGTCAAAACGAAAAACTTTATACTTGCGAATATTGCGGTAGAATTCTCGTGTCCGATAAAATCGTTGAGACAAGTTCGAATATTGTATGACCGTACATGCCTATATTGATGGTGCTTCGAGGGGCAACCCTGGCGAAAGCGGAATAGGAGTGGTATTAAAAAACCAAACCGGTGCTATTCTCGAATCGATAAGCGGTTATATCGGTAAAGCCACAAATAACATTGCTGAATATTCAGCGTTGTTGGTTTGTCTTAACAAAGCAATCGATCTAAACTGTAAGCACTTGATTGTATTTTCGGACAGTGAGCTTTTAGTTCGACAGATGAACAAACAGTATCGAGTAAAAAACGAAGGCATAAAAAAAGTTTACCAGCATGTTCAGCGTGTTTTGTCAAAGTCGGCGATTAAATTCGAGATCAAACATATTGATCGCGAGAGAAATAAAGACGCCGATTTATTAGCCAATGCGGGAATAAACAACCGCAGGCGCATCAAAGTTTAATTAACATATATCAAACATCTGCAACCTGAATCGCAGACGGCAAGCCCCGATTTTATCGGGGCAAGCGAAGATCGCGCAATCGTCCCGCCAATCCGTCATTTGACGGATCGGCGGGGAGGAAAGTCCGAACTCCACAGGACAGGGTACCTCCTAACAGAAGGGTATCCCGTCCCGATTTTTCGGGACGGGGTAACGGAAAGTGTCACAGAAAATATACCGTGGCGCCTTTGGCGCCATAAGGGTGAAAAGGCGAGGTAAGAGCTCACCGCTCCGGCAGTAATGTCGGAGGTCCTTTAAGGGATCTCGACAAGTTCCGTCCCCCCGCTTTAAGCGGGGGGGCGGAATGAGTCGGGACACGACAAACCCTACCCGGAGCAAGGTCAAATAAGAGGTGAACGATGTGGTCCGCATCGCTTGACCTATCCATTTAGGTCGAATATCCTCGGGTAGACCGCTCGATCTCGATCGTGAGGTCGGGACTAGATAAATGATTGCGGTTCCGTCCCCCCGCTTAAAGCGGGGGGGCGGGATACAAAATTCGGCTTATAGATTTTCGCGCTGCCGTCTTTTAGATGCATGCGTGTACGATGACAACTTTAAAAAGATAATTAACTATGACTAGAGAGAACCGATGGAACGTAGCACAAATTGAAGATGTAAACTTAATCGAGAAATTATCTAAAGAAATAAACATTCCGCTGACGATTGCTAAAATTTTGGTAAATCGAAATATCGATACTTACGATAAAGCAAAACAATATTTCAGGCCGAACGTTTCACACTTCCACGACCCCTTCCTGATGGACGGGATGGAAAAAGCTGTTGACCGCACACTCAGGGCAATTAAGAATAAAGAAAAAATTATGATTTACGGCGACTACGACGTAGACGGAACTTGTGGTGTGGCGATGCTTTATTTATTCTTCATGAGATACAATCCGAACGTAAAATACCATATTCCTGATCGGGTGAAGGAAGGGTATGGTGTTTCCAACTACGGAATTGACCTGGCAAAAGAATTCGGCGCAACATTGATGATCACAATCGATTGTGGCATAACGGCAAACGAGCAAGTCGATTACGCAAACTCGTTAGGTATTGACTTTATTATCGCCGACCACCACGAGCCAACTTCCGATATTCCAAAAGCTTATGCCGTTTTAGATCCGCTCATGCACTTTTGTTCCTATCCATTTAAATATCTCAGCGGTTGCGGTGTAGGATTTAAATACATTCAGGCAATAGCGAGGAAGCTCGGCGAAGAGGAATTCGTTTACAGTTTCCTCGACTTTGTAACTTTAGCTACTACAGCGGACATTGTGCCGCTAGTAGGTGAAAACAGAACTTTAGTAAAGCTCGGTTTAAAGCAGATTAACGAAATCCCCAGACCCGGTATAAAAGCATTAATCGAAACGGCTGGATTAAAAATAGAGAGTCTGAACTCAAGCCAAATTGTTTTCATGCTGGCTCCTCGGATAAACGCGGTCGGCAGGTTAGGAAATGCAGAACGCGCCGTAAGTTTATTGATCAGCAACAACTACCAAGAAGCGATGACACACGCTCAAATCCTCGAAGAAGAAAACAGGAACAGAAGAAAAATCGACGAAGAAATATACAACCATGCACAAGAGTTAGTTGAAAACTATTTAGATTTTGAAAACGATGCCTCTATAATACTGCACCAAGACGACTGGCATCCCGGTGTTATCGGAATCGTCGCCTCGAGATTAGTCGAAAAATATTACCTGCCTACAATTATGATGACGACTATTGACGGAGTTGCTAAAGGGTCTGCACGAAGTATCGCAGGGTTCGATATTTATCAAGCGTTAAAGAAAGTTGAAGATAAGTTGCTTCAATTCGGCGGACATAAATACGCTGCAGGTTTATCCGTCGAGTTAGAAAGATTGGATGAATTTAAATTAGCATTCAATCACGCAGTGAAAGAATTAATGAGCGAAGAACTGCTGAAGCCCGAAATCAAAATCGACTCTGAGATTGATTTAACAGACATTACACCGCGCTTCCAACGAATATTACGTGAGTTCGCACCGTTCGGTCCTCAAAATTCAAGGCCAGTTTTTTTGGCACAAAAAGTTCAGATAGCTGCACCTCCCAAAATTGTCGGTAAAAATCATTTACGCTTAAAAGTGCGTCAAAATAGTCCGTCCCGCCAAGGCGGGACGGATATAGTTGACGCCATCGGATTCAATCTGGGTCATCTCAGAGATAAAGCTACGCAATCTTCAAACGGGATGGACGTCGTATTTTCACTTAATGAATCGGATTGGCAAAGTAACGCACCTAACGGAGAAACTTTTCCTCAACTGAAAATAAAAGATTTACGTCCGTCCATTCGGACGGATTCATAAAGGAGAAATCATTCTATGTCTGGACATTCAAAATGGGCAACAATCAAACGGAAAAAAGCTTCTATTGATGCAAAAAGAGGTAAGATGTTTACACAGACTACTAAAGAACTGACAATTGCAGCAAAACAAGGTGGCGGCGACCCCGCCGGTAATCCGCGCTTGCGATTGGCAGTCGAGAAAGCCCGTGCCAACAACATGCCTGCCGACAATATTAAAAGAGCAATTATGAAAGGCACCGGTGAGCTACCGGGGGTTACCTACGAGGAAGTTACTTACGAAGCTTATGCCCCTGGTGGTGTTGCTATGTTAATAGAAACAGTAACCGATAATAAAAACAGAACAGTATCGGAATTACGACACTTACTCGAGCGCAACAGCGGCAAGCTTGCTACTGCCGGATCAGTGGCTTGGAGCTTTCATAAAAAAGGAGTCATTCAAATATCTAAAGCCAATTATTCTGAAGATGATATATTGAATATTATTTTAGATGCAGGCGCCGACGACATGAAAGTGGAAGATGAATTTTATGAAATTAAAACTTCACCTGAAACTTTCGAACCTGTGAAAAAAGCTTTAGAAGCAAAAAACATTAAGACTGAATCGGTAGAATTGGAGATGATACCTGAAAATTTAGTTAAGGTTGAGGGTAAAGAAGCCGAGCAGGTATTAAAGTTGATGGAGGCGTTGGAAGACCACGACGACGTTCAGAACGTATATCCGAATTTCGACATAGACGAAAAAGTGATGGCTAATTTTAACGCTCAATAATGATTAAAAAGAAAAATAAATTAATTCTGATGGGAATAGATCCCGGAACGCTCGTTACCGGTTACGGGTTCATCGAAATATCAGACTCTAAATTACAACTTATCACTTGCGATGCAGTTGAAAATAAAAATAAAACAAACATGTCTGCCCGCCTCGAAGCAATTTTTAATAAATTAAATAAAGTAATAAAAAAGTATTCGCCCGATGAAATTGCAATCGAGACTGCTTTTTACGGAAAGAACGCACAATCGGCGCTTAAGTTGGGACAAGCGAGAGGTGTTGCAATGCTTACGGCTATTCTAAATAAAACTCCGTTGACTGAATATTCGCCGCGTGAGGTTAAAAAATCGGTTGTTGGTAATGGCGCTGCATCTAAAGAGCAAGTGCAGTACATGGTAAAGTCTCTGCTCAAGTTGCGCACCCTTCCAAAACATTACGACACAACCGATGCACTCGCAGTTGCAATTTGCCACTCGTTCTCCGTCCATTCGGACGGACTGTCAAAGAACCCGAAGAATAAATCAGGTTGTTATAGAGATTGGAAGTCGTTTGTCGAATCCAATCCCGGGTATATCAAAATACAAAAGTAAAAATATACAAAACAACCATGTATTCATACTTACAAGGAAAGTTAGTATCAAAATCTCCGACAGAAGTTGTTCTTGATGTTAATGGAGTCGGATACTTCTTAAACATTTCACTATCCACATACGAAAAGTTAGACTCATCATCAAGTCAGATAAAAATTTTTACTTATCTGCACGTTCGGGAGGATGCTCTGCAATTGTTCGGCTTTGCGACGGAAGCCGAGCGCGATATGTTTAAGATGTTAATATCTGTGTCGGGAATTGGACCCAAAATCGCACAAGGTATTTTATCGGGAATAAATACCGAAGAATTAAGAACTGCTTTTCAAACCGGAAATATTGCCACACTAACCTCTATACCGGGTATCGGACGCAAAACTGCCGAACGTTTAGTATTAGAGTTGCGCGATAAACTCGGCAAAATTGACATTGAAATATCAACACTTCCCACATCCTCCCAGCAATTAAAAATTCGTAATGATGCCTTAAATGCCTTATTGTCACTCGGTTACAATAGAACAACCGCTGAACGAGCAATACGTCAAGTTTTAAAAGATACGGATAACAAAGAATTGACTCTGGAAGTATTGATAAAACAAGCGTTACATCATACTTCCAAGTAATTTGGTGAAGACATTCAACACAAACAAGATATTAAAGGTCTCATCAACGTCTCAATTTCTTCAGTATTCAAAGCAATCTCTTTAAGACAAAGACGTCTGCGAACGGAAACAGCTGCTATTGCAGCTTCATCTCTTTTATTTCGGATTTAGATATTAGATTGTAGTTCTCCTTTGAGTGGCATCGGTTTCGTGAGGTCGAAGTTCTCGGCAATCCAGCGGACGCGTTGTACAATGCGGCGGCCAATCATTTTATCGAGCGCTTCTAATTCCCGAGAAGCAGCTCTGAGAATTTGGATTGTATACAAATGTGGTGTGAGAAGGGAAAATATTCTTCGTGAACCTTCGTGTGTCCTTCGAGCACCTTCGTGTAATTATTTTATTTCATGAAGAGACACGAAGAAGTCGCGAAGAAGCACGAAGAATAATTTTTAATGTTCACTCTCAGCGTATTTTTTTTCACCAGCTTCTATTCGCAGAGTCAGATAATTCTGCTCTGGCGGCATTGGACACGTTGCGAAAACTGTGAATGCACAGGGCGGGTTGTACGCTTTGTTGAAATCAATTACCACATTGTTGTTTGAATCCGGGAGATCAGTATAATGATAGCGACCCATGCCGTACGTTTCCTTACCGCTCGTTTCATCATGGAAGATAATAAACAATTCTGTTCCTTCCTTTAGAGCATCAAGGCGATAGGTCTTTCCTTCAACCTCGAATGCAATAGCGCCCGGGCAAGTATCATTGCTTACCTGATTAAGAACATTCACAATTGGAATAATCTTAGGGGGATTGTATGGTTCAAACTTCGCATCGATTCTCCATCTTGGATCGATCGAGAAATATTCCAATCCTTTGAAATTCAATCGAGCGGGATTATCTTTATCCTTAACTCTAACACCGAATTGCTCGCCGCGTTTGATAACGTAAAAAGTTAATGAGCCAAGATTCATTACCGTTGGTTCTCCTTTACCGGATTGATCGGACTGAAGCTTCATCTCCGAAACAAGTGAATCTTTCACCTTAATCTCTACACCTTTCGCGACTTTTAGACGAAGCTCACCTTTCTTGAGATAAATTAAGCCGGCATATTTTAAAGATCTCTCAGGCGGGAAAATTATTGTATTGTAAGAATCGGTGCCCATTTTGTTTTCGCCTTCCTTCATCCAGAATAAACCGGCAAGTGAGAGCCAGCCGTCTTCTTTTTTAAGTCCTTCAGCACGTTTTGCCTGCCATTGTTCAATTTCTTTTTTGTAGACAACAATATCAACTTTATGCTTTTTGCTGCAACCCGTGATAATAATTGGTAGTAACACTGAAACAATGAGTATAACTTTAAGAATCTTTGTATTCATATAAATTCTAATTGATGTTTAAGTTCTTGGAGAAATATAAGAAAATGAATCGAGATAATAAAGCAAAAATAATGTCACGCAGAGGTACTGTGATAAAAAGCAAGTAAAAAAATTGAGAAATATTTCAAGATAAATTTCATCGTATAATTTAATCTAGTTAATTAAGCTGATTGATAATTCGGAATATAGTCAACGTTCTTTTTCCAGATTGTGTAAATCAAAATCAACAACTCTCTTGCAACAACACCTCTTTTTCCTTCAGAGATGCTTTTATCTTTTCTTCCGCTTGTCTACTCTCGGTGATGTCGTGAAATACCAATACAACACCTGTGATGTTTCCTTCCTCATCTCTAATCTGTGACGCACTATAATATATTGGATATTCTTTCCCGCTATTCGAAATTAGAACTGTATGATTTGCCAATCCAACAATTACACCTTTTTGAAGAACTTCTTCATTGAGGCGGGATTGGTTAAAATTTAATTAATGTAGAGACGACCCGATGGGGTCGTCTCTACATATTATTTACTT
>Ga0180009_10003567_pt1 | contig 17671 bp, 16 predicted proteins | sample OS_PC_MetaG_FD_123537 | JGI IMG/M metagenome (GOLD analysis project Ga0180009, IMG submission 123537) | Groundwater microbial communities from the Aspo Hard Rock Laboratory (HRL) deep subsurface site, Sweden - OS_PC_MetaG | ecosystem: Environmental > Aquatic > Deep subsurface > Groundwater... | reverse complement strand
TGAAGTTAAATACAAAAACCACAAAGATACTCCTATGAACAAAAGCCCCCAGAAGATACTGTGAATACCGGTAATTTTACTTAAGTTAAACGCATCACCGGCTTTTTGAGGATTTATAATACTATAATAAAATATTACTGATGACGAAACAACTGATTCTAATGTAATTACAGATGCCAATAATATTAGTACATGAAAAATATACTGGTTAAGATAAAAATATAAGGATATTAACATAGTTAATACAAATAAACTCCAAATAATACCGAAGCTATTTCTAAGATTTAATAATAATTGAATAAATACTAATCCGGTAATAGAAAACAGAGTAATAATTTCGTAATTATTGTGCAAGAGCCAGAATAAAATGCATGCACAGAAAGCTGCGAAAGGATATCCTGCAATAGTAATAATAAATTGTTTAAATTTATTACTACTCTTTGTTAAAATCAATCCGCTTAAGTTATAATGTAATTTAATATGGAGGGTTTTGCTATTAGTAAAAAAGGCAGCTAAGCTGTGTCCCGTTTCGTGAAATAATGTATAAAAAACCCTTAATAATCTGCTTATTAAGGGAATTCGAAATATTAACAAAGAAAAAGCAAAAACATAAATATAAGAAGTTATGCTTTTTTCATCAATGGTATTAATAAGTTGGACAAGAAAGTCCATTCAATTTAATTGTTAGTTTTGATATAAAGGTGGGACACAATGATTTATTTTACAATAATTTATTTTGCAAAGGTATAAATTTGAAATCAACTCAAATGAATACCGGAATTGATGATGAAAATTTTTTTTAACATTATGAAAGATTTATCTAACAGGTATAAGAGTAGTTACCTGGATATGTATGTTGATTATCTGATTGAATTTGAGGGATTAAAGCGAGTAGATATAAAAGAAGAATTAAATTACCTTAATAAAGTAAGAATATTAAAGAATTGCATAACTCATAACATGTCGGTAATTTCGATAAAAAGTAAATATTTTAAAGAAATACAGGATTTCGCAAATAAAAATAATGGCATCAAACTGAAAAAACTGGAGTATGACAATGAATACGAAATCCTTATAGACGGCGACACAATTATAGACAATACAATAAAAACCGCAACAGCCTTTTTTAAAAAGCTATTGGAAGAAAGAAAAATAATCAAATTCGATTAACTTTTTTAATTTAATTCTGAGTTGAAAATTTTAATTAATTCGGCGATAATAATATCAAAATATTCAGATTTTAATTCATTTACTTTTCGGAGAATAAATCTTTTATCAATTGATTTCTTTCTGAAAAAGGAATGTCAACTAAAATAATATCTCTTTGGTAAAATTGTTTCATAATGAAGGGGCATTAATCCACTCTTTATAGTCTTCATCAGACCCTAAATCATTAAATATTTCATTTATTGAATAATGACAATGTGTCTAAATCATTTTCAGAGCATAACTTATACTCATTCTCTTTACTAATTTCAATATCTTTAACAGCTTTTACATAAGGTATGCTTTTTAATAAATTAACTAATAAATCAGCATAATACCTATCTGTAATCGTAAACTGAATGACTTTCATTTTATATTTTTTTTATTTTCAAATAATTTTTTATTTTATAGGTTATTAATTTCGTCAATTGTAAGACCCGTATTTTTTGCAATGGTATGATTTGGAATTCCGTCTTGTTTAAGTCCTTTCGCTATTTCAATTTTGGTCTTGTTTTGAATTGATTTATCGTAAGAGTTTCTGTCTAATAAAAATTTTTCCTGTGCTTCGTAATATTCTTGTTCTTTCTCGTCAAAATTCATTACTTCAAGTTCTTGCATTGCTGTTTTAATTTCGTTATCGTTTGCAAGTTGTTCTGGTAAAGTATCTTTGCTGTATTTATGTGCGTTGTTTAAAAAAGTTAACCAACGGTCTAATGTGGTTTTTACATATTTAAGTTCGGTTTTAAATTTTTGTAATTCTATGAAATGTAGCGAAAGACCGTCAGTTTGTTCGTATTTTTCGTTGGTTTCTAAATCAGTTAATCCGATATTTCTATGATAACGTTCTTTTCCTGTTTCGTCAATAAAATAATTGAAATCTATGATGCTTATTACTATTGTTTTATGTAAATCGGTATAAGTTCCACCACGTTGAATTTGAGAGGCAAAAACTTTCGCCCAATAAAACAATAATCGTAATCCGAAAAAATCTTGCGGTGCAATTTGCATTTCAATATCATACCACTTTTTATTTTCGTCTTGTGCTTTAATGTCCAGATAAGATAATTTTCCGCTTGCATAATCTGACGGATTGTATGGATTTTTTAATTCCAATGTTGCAACTTGCTCATTTTGTGGCAATATAGAGTTGAGTAACGATTTTAAAATATTGATATTTTTTTCGTTTCCAAACAACTTTTTGAATACTAAATCTATTTTGGGATTTACTTTACTCATAATTTATTTATTTCCTAAATTCATACCAAAATTAACCTTTAATTGTTACTGATATTAATTGGCATAACCAGCATTAAAATATCTTCTGCATCATTTTTTTCATCATCAGTTTCAACAGGGAGTATTAATCCGGCACGTTTAGGTTCTGACATTTCAAATTTTACTGATTCTGTATCTAGATTCTGAATCATTTCTATTATAAATTTTGCATTAAAGCCGATATCCATATCAGTTCCATCATAAGAACAATTAATTTTTTCAACGGCTTCGTTAGAAAAATCTATATCTTCTGAAGATAATGTTAATAGTTGTCCGGTGATATTGAATTTTACCTGGTAAGTAGATTGATTAGCGTATATTGTAACTCGTTTAAGAGCATTAATAAGTTCAATGCGATTTACAGTTAGTATATTTGGGTTTTCAGAAGGAATAACAGCTTCATAATTAGGATATTTTTGGTCTATTAATCTGCAAACCAAATTAAAATTTTCAAAAGTAAATGAAGCATTAGTATTATTAAACTCTATTTTCACATCAGTATCCAATGTTGACAATAAGTTTTTAAGAACATTAGATGTTTTTTTAGGGAGTATGAAAGAGAAAGGTTCTTTAGATTTTATGTCGGTTCTTCTGTATCTGACAAGCCGATGTGCATCAGTAGCAACAACATTGAGATGTTCATCAGAGAAATCGCAAAATATGCCTGTCATAGCAGGTCTAAGCATATCTGATAGTGATGCAAAAATAGTTTTTGATATTCCATTTGCAATGGCTTGAGAGTTAGCAGTAATAGACTTAGAATCTTCCATTACAGGTCTTTTAGGATAATCATCAGGGTCATATCCTGCCAGTTTAAATCTTCCTTCGCCTGCAACTATTTCAATAAGATGAGGATTATCCTTATCTTCAACAGAAATAGATACTGGTATATTTGGCAGAGTTTTTAATGTTTCCAATAATATTTTTGTAGGTATGGCAATTTCGCCATCATTTTCTACTTTTATTACAGGCACTTGAACTTTTACAGAAGTTTCCATATCTGAAGCGGTAATAAATAGTTCTTCATTTTTAATTTGAAAAAGGAAATTTTCAAGAATTGGCAAACTAGAACTTGTGGAAACCACGTTACTAATAGCTTGTAAGCCTTTTAACAATACATCATTTGCAATAATACATTTCATAGTTATTTATTTTTAATATTAATTTACAAAGTTACATAAAAAATATTTATTTATATCAAAAAAAAATATTTTTCAACAAAAAAATTAAAATTCGTAAACTTCAAGTCCACTCCTCAAAGGTAGCTGATAATCTTTTCTGAAAAAATCAATATTTTTTAAAATTCTACCAAAAACAAAATACTGTATAAAAACAAAATCCTGCTCATTATTTACTAATGCATAGAGTCTTTCCCTGTCCCAATCTGATTCGTGAGTGTCATGGAAAATAATTTCAAGATCTTCTTTGCTGTATTCTGTTTTTTTGAGGAAGGTAGATATTTGATTTTCTTCACCATTTCTAAGTTTAACAGTCATAATTTGATATGGCAAACTAGCAGTAACCGAATCTCTAAACTCAGAGGAAGTTTTTGCGGCAAATTGTTCAAATCTGACATTATAAAAACCGGTTAAATAATTTATGGCTTTTACTGTGTCTAAATCATTGATATAATCATTTTTCTCAAAAGAAAATACTCTAAAATTCCTATTGTCAATATTTTCTATGCGGAAAGAATTTTGAGGTGTATGAGGATATTCAAGAGTAACGCTTTCAATATCATTCATATAATAATTAAAGATTGTTTGGTCGCGCCAATCATAAACATCTGTGCTATATCTTGTATGAAGAAATCCTGTAAAACCAGGGATATAGCAAATAAACGGCAGAGCAGAGTTTTCCATCAGCATATAAGTTCCGAGTTTATCCTGAGTATTATCACCAACATAAAAAACTTTGGTTAGTTTTTCTTTTTCAAAAAATTTATATCTGCCGATTTCAAAGAGTGGTTTTATTTGATAAACCTCAACTTTGACGCCCAGCGACGACATGTATTTAATAACTCCATCCCGGGCAGGAATTGGAACAGGTGCACGAACTGATGTGTACATCATAGTTGCTAATAAATCTTGTACAACAGTTGTTTGGGCTTTGTATTCCTTGTTCACGGTCCAGCCGGATCCCAAATCACGTTCCAATAATACAAAATTACCCTCCATATCAGCCAAAAATATTTTTGTTACTGATGCAGTATCCGCCAGTGAAAAATCTCTTAATTCTTTTTTAATAGTAGATGTAGTTTGAGAAAAAATTAAAACCGCAGCTAATATTGATAAAATAATAATTATTAATACTAAAAACTTTTTTTTCATCAGTAAATAATCTTATAAGTCAAACAATTTATAGGGAGGGTATAGGGTATAAGGTATAGGGGAATTTAGAACATTTGAACATTCTAACGGTCGATACTATGGTGCGTGCCGCATTTTTATCAATGATTTTCCTACTTATCTGCATCTTCATTATTTGTTTCAAATGTCCTATCTACAATAACTCGCGGCATGCATTATAAGCCTTTGTTACCGCCTGTGCTTTTCTCCATTTCAATTATTTTTATAAGGTCAATTGAATTTTGAGGTAAATTATTTTTTGAAATTTCCCAAATCATTTCATAGTCTATTCCAAAGTATTCATGTGCAATTAGGTTTCTTAATCCATACATTTTTTTCCAAGGAATTTCCGGGTATTTGTTTTTTATTTCAAGAGGTACATTCTTTGAGGCTTCGCCAATAATCTCAAAATTCCGAATAATTGCATCAACGATTAAATAATTCATTTTAAATTCTCTGAACCCCATTTTTCCAATATATTCTTCAATTCTCAGCATTGAAGTCAGCATATCTTCAAGATACAAATTATAGTCTCTACTTATTGGTGTCATACGTATTTTACACTATTTAAAATGATCTGTCTTAATTGTGCCTTCAATGCTTTTTCTGAAACCAAATCAACTTTTAATTCCAATTCTTTTTCTAGTAATTCTTGAAGATCAAAAAATTCCCAGCCTAATGGTTTTCGGAAATAAACTAAAATGTCAATATCTGAGTCCTCATTTTGCTCATTACGTGAATATGCCCCAAAATATCCAATTCTCTCAACGTAATATTTTTGATTGAGTATAGGTTTTAGTTCTTTTAGTTTGTTTTCTATATCAATTTGAGTATTCATGTTCTAAATTTGCACTATTTTTTTGAAATGATAATTTTTTCAAATCCTAAATTGTAGAACCACCGAAACATTAACAAACTGTCGGCACGAAATAAAATGTAAATCAGCCCACCCATAAGAAGTGGAATAATTACTGTCAATGTAAGTCTTTTATTTGTCTGCACGGTCGTTTTTTTTATGGTTATGTATAACTAAAATCATTTTCATTGATTAACAACCTTTTAGTTATCTTCATTTTTTTTCGTTGCTTGTCAAAGAACCTGAATTGCCCATAACGTCAGTTTGTCTAAAAACTCAAAATTATTAAATTCTTCACAAAAATACTAAATAATATTACATAGATAATCAATGATTTATGTTTTTAATAATAGAATTGAGTTCGCTCTAATAAGTCGGGAATGATGGAATGTTGGAAAAGTGGAATATTGTAAACCCGCATCATTCCATTATTCCAATACTCCATAAAAAAAGAGCAATCCCGATAAGTCGGGATTAGAGTGGGCTCATAATTTAATTTATAGAAGTCCCCTTATGTTTATAAAAAAAGTTGTTGTTTCATGTTAAACTGACCTTTCCAAAGAAGCAGTACCCACATGAAAGCAATCCTCATGTTACCAACCGTTAATTGTTATAATTGATTCAACAAATATTCTGCATTTACTTTTTCTTTCGGTAATAACCTTTCAGATTTAATAATGTCTTCAATTATATTCCTTACAGTTGTATCGTACAAATACCGGAATAGTCCAAAGCTCCATACAATTCTGTCTGTGTTTGGGTTTGCATAATATTTCCAAAATTTTGGTTTATTGTTTCCAAGGAAGAACAGCCCTGTTTCTTTATCACAGTATATTTGTTCAAAGCCATCGTCTGCCAGTGTCCTAATGTTATTGATTTGTCCAATAGCCATAATAAATCTTTCATCTTCATTGGCATTTGGTTCTCTTGAAGTAAAAATTGCAATTTTGCCCATTTTTGCACCAAGACATCTTTTAGGTTCATTATCACCACGTTTAGGCCCGTGAAAGTGACCAGGATAAAAACTGAAACTTTTTAGTGCAACACTATCGTAGCATGGCGCTCGTGGTTTATCTAGTTCTTTCTTTTTCCATTGTTTGCTTTGGCAGTTGTCATCATCTTTGCTCTGGAGCCTGCACCATACCCTTTTTGCAAAATTGAATTTTGCCACATTAGGCGAACAAACATCTGACCAGTTTTTGTCATTATAAGTCACTTTAAAGGCAATATTTCCATCAATTATTTTTTCTGATAAAGGTCGGGTAATTATTGTCTTTGGAAGAGTAATGTTTTTTTTGATTACTTCATCTTTAACTCTATTTTTAATTGAATGATAAAATTTTTCAATTTGAGTCATACTGAATTGGACATATTCAATACCAAAATGTTCAAATGATTTTCTAATTGCTTCAGGGATAAAGGGAGCTGCCAAAATAATTCTTATTTTAGGTGAAGCAAACATACCGTGATATTCAATTAATTGTCCAATACTATCACGGGTCACTTCTTTTCGCTTTAATTCAACCAATACAGTTGTGCCGTTCTTATCCCTAAATAAGAGGTCAGCGCGTAACCTATTATCAAAAATATGTTGTCTGTCAAGTAGCGTCAGCCCAGACTCAAGAAGTTGTTCGTGAAACCTTTCAAAAACGTCTTCAATTTGTTTTTCTGTCAATGTCTGCATAGTTGTTTTATTTTAATGGTTGGTAACGATAATGTGTTTTATGCGAAGTTAACACACAAAACATTGCAAAGATAAATAAATTATCTTAATAACGAATGAAAATTAAAAAAATGTATCTTTGTAAAATAAATAATAAAGTTATTAAATTAATTTGGTCCATTTTTTGGTATAATCCCCTTAAAAAAAATAAAAATTTAAAACTATGAAATCAAAAATGTTTTTATTTATTCTTGTTATGTCTGTTATTGTAAGTGGATGTGATACAAGAGAAAAAGCAAGAAAGGACCTGGAACGAAAGGGTGTTGAATATTCACAACTAAATTTTCTTGAAGCAAGTAAAAATGGCAACAAGGAAGATGTGGAATTATTTATAAAAGCAGGGATAGATGTGAATGCTAAAGGTGAATATGGCAGGACGGCTTTGATGTGGGCATCACGCAATGGTCATACAGAAATAGCCAGATTATTAATTGAAAAAGGAGCAGATGTGAATGCTAAAGATGAATATGGCAGGACGGCTTTGGGTAATGCATCAATAATGGGTCATACAGAAATAGTCAACTTGTTAAGAGCCGCTGGTGCGAAAAAGTAAGAGTTTTTGAATTTGCTATTTTTTTATTATCGTGGTGGTATTCTTATATTTAATTACTTTTCGGAGTGGGCTGAAATTTAGAAATTAAGGTAACTATTCACCCTACTAATTACGAATTGAGCGAATTACGAATAAAAAAACAGTCCGTCCGTCAGCTGACGGATTCGTAATTCGGTTTCATTCGTAATTCGTAGGAGTTACTGAATAGTAACAAATTAAACAAATATTCTATGTCTTATTATCATTAATATAATACCAATTAAAATTACCGGCAATAGTGGTATGAAAATATTAAACATTTGCCATTTGAATTTTTCCTTACTTATTCTTGTCTTGTCTAAAAGCCGTATTTTCAATTCACGTGAGCGTATGTCAAGCAAATTATCGTCATCGCAAAGATAATTCATAGCATTTAAGATAAAATCTTTATTGCCGTAAGTAGTATTAGTAAACCTGTCAAATCCTAAAGGATATGTCATGTAATTACCATCTCTCCAAACATGTTGATTTTTAATAATATCTCCGTCAGAGATAACGAGCATTCTGTTTTCAGGACTTTTTTCTTTGAAGTTAATATCAGGGTTTTCGGCAATTATTTCCGGAATTCTGTGTAAATACAAACTTTCAAACTCTCCTTCAAGGAGGACAGCTACAGGTATGTTTGCTCTGTTGTATAGTTTTTTGTCAGGTGTTTCACGAAGTGCATTTAAAGAAACCACAAGAGGAGTATTTAGCAATCGGGTGTATCTTGAGGTTGTAAGCAGAGCGGTTTTTTTTATTCCTCTACCCCCAACAGTATCTATACTGCTAACAAATTCTGTTCTTATAGCATTAAGATTTTTCACTACGGGATGAGGTTGATTTGGGAATATAACCGGGAAAAAGTTCCAGGAAAAAAACTGATACTGTGGCTGGTCGCCAATCATACCTGTAACCATAGGAATAGAAGCTCCATTAATATCCATAATAAGATTTGTGCCAATTCTTGCTCCATACTTAAAAAGCATATCTTCAAGATTTAAGTTTTTAGCTAATGCTATAGTCTCGTTTTTAGTTCGTAAACTATCCATATCAACAGCAACAGCATCAATACACCACAACACTTTACCACCCCTCATAATAAATTGATCTATAATAAATTTATCTTTTTCATCAAAAGCAGAATCAGGTTTTGCTACAATCAGAGATTGAAAGCCGTCTAAAGCTTTCAACTGTTGGTTAATTCTTATTCTTTCAACTCTGTAATATTCCCTAAGTTCTCTTTCCAGCTCTACTGTTTGAACAGGCTTTAATTGTCCATATCCTTCAAGAACAGCTACTCTAGGCTTTATTGTTGTAGTAAGTTTTCTCATAGCATCAGCCAGTTTAAACTCTATTTCTTGTATTGAATTATTTACTATAACTTCTTTGTCTTGAGAACCCGGGCCAATTGTGCTAACAAGTAAATAAACAGCAGCCTCTCTTTCTTTATATGAAGCGATTGCCCCCGGCACTATAACTCTTTGAGACATCTCGGCATCAGAACCATCATAGTCAACTATAGGCTGAATGCCCTTTTTGCTCAACTCTTCATATATTTGAAATAATGCTTTCCTGTCTTTGTCTTCAGCGAGATTTACAAACTCAAATTGTATGTTTGATTTATTATAAGAACGAAATTCATTAAGCATAATTTGTGTTTCATTACGCAGTCTTTTGTAGCTAGCCGGCAAGTTTCCTTCAAGATAAACTTTGAAATAAACTATATCATCAAGTTCTGTAATTATTTTTTTGGTATTATCAGAAAGAGTATAACGCTTTTCGGTTGTTAAATCAAATCTTGTAAAAACATAAGAACCAACAACATTTATTAAAACTATGATAATTAACAGAATTATCAATTGTTGAATATTTTGTTTTTTAATTAGTCGTCGTTTAGTTTTTTTCATCAATAAATAATTTAGTTACCACTTCCTGCGCTCTAAAGATATTTTTGTAAACAACAGAAAAAACATAATAATGCTAATAAAATATAATACATCACGAGTGTCAATTACACCTCTGCTCATAGAAATATAATGTTCATTAATTCCAAGTGATTTTATAAAAAGATCGAAATTTCCGAAAATATTAAATTCATAAATAAATTCAAATCCTATATACAAAAACAAGCAAATAAATACAGAAACAATAAATGAAATTACCTGACTATTAGTAAGTGAAGATACAAATAAACTAATAGCAGCAAAAGCGGAACCGAGAAACAATAAGCCCATGTAAGCCCCCCATGTTCCGCCAACATCTAAATTACCTTTTGGCGTTCCTAACATATAAATAGTATAATAATAAAATAGTGTTGGCAGTAACGACAAAATTATTAATACCAAAGAGGCCAGATATTTGCCGCCAATAATTTGCATTTCGGTAAGTGGCTTTGTCATCAAAAATTCAATAGTGCGAGTGCGGTTTTCTTCCGAAAATGACCTCATACATATAGCAGGTACAAGAATCAAAAATACTAAGGGAGCCAATACAAATAAATTATCTAGACCCGCATACCCATAATCCAAAATATTAAACTCTAACGGAAAAACCCATAGAAACATTCCATTAATAAGTAAAAATACTGCTATAACTATGTATCCTATTAACGAACTTAAAAAACTATTCAGTTCTTTTAAAAATATTGCAATCATCTGTATTCTTTCTTATGACGCAAAAATAAGATATTTTTTTACAATAAATTTATTTTAAAGAAATGCCACCAAGGCACCAAGGCACAAAAAATAATATGAATTTTAAACCTACATCAGTAAAGAGAATTATAATATTAGTGCTTTTGTGGCTTTGTGGCTAAATAGTGACTTTGTGCCTTTGTGGCAAAAAAACATAAAAAATCAGCGAAAATCAGCGTCTAAAAATAACGAGAATAAATCAACATCATCAAAATTTCCTGAGCTCATAAAAAGAAAGCATTTGCCTTTTTTGTCAATTTTTGATAAAAAATATAACATTTCCTGAGTATTATCAAAAACTTTGATACATCGGTTATCAAAAGCTTCTTTAACTTTCTCTTTAGATAATTCAGGAAGTTTTTTGTGCTTAACAGTTTTGGGGTTGAAATAAACTATTGGTACGTCCGCTTCATTCATGGCGCCTTTGTAGTAAGGCAAAAAATCAACCGACAAACTACTAAAAGTATGAAGTTCTAAACATGCAACCAAAATATTTTGGGGAAACTGTTGTTTTACGGCATTTACAGTGGCTTTCACCTTGCTTGGAGCATGAGCAAAATCCCGAAAAACAATAAAATCTTCATTTTTTTTCAAAACACTCAATCTGTTTTTTGAACCGGCATAAGTAGATATATGAGTAAAAAAATCTTTGTCGCTTATTCCAATAGCATTACACACGCTCTTTGCTGCTGAAATATTAAGAATATTATGTTTGCCAAAAATTTTCAAAGGAATATCTCCATACCGGGTTTTCAGCAAAGTTGTTTCTCCGTCAATAAAATAATCCAACACATCATAAGGTATTTTATTAATATGAACATCTGACTTATTAACAACATTGCAGACATGTTTATCATCATTGCAATAAATTAAAGTGCCACCTTTTGTTATCGTATTAATGAAAATTTCAAACTGTGCAACATAACTTTCATAGGTTGGAAAGACATTATAATGATCGTAATCTATTCCACTAATAACTGCTATATCAGGCTTATAAACATGAAATTTAGGTCTTAAATCAATAGGTGAAGTTAAATATTCATCACCTTCAATAACAATATATTCAGCATCATCCGACAGTTCAACATTTTTTGTCATTCCTGCTACTGCTGCTCCTGTTAGAAAATCTGTTTTGATTCCACAATTGAGCATAACATGAATAAGCATTCCGGTTATAGTAGTTTTGCCATGACTACCACCAACAACAATTCGCTTTTTCTTTTCGGAATGTTTGTAAATATATTCAGGAAAGGAATAAATTTTAATACCTAATTGCAAAGCTTTGAGCAACTCCGGATTGTCAGCCCTAGCATGCATTCCCAAAATTATTGCATCAATGTCATAAGTGATTTTTTCAGGAAACCAACCGCATTGCTCTGGCAATATACCATGTTTTTGCAGATTAGTTTTTGCAGGGTCGAAAATTTCATCGTCAGAACCTGTAATGGTATTTCCAAGTTCTTTCAATGATATTGCTAAATTGTGCATAGCCGCACCGCCTATGGCAATAAAATGAATTTTTTTTTTCAATTTTCCAATTTCATAATTGCTTGCCATAGTAAATATAGAATTTGATTTTGAATTTTTTTATTTAATATTGATAAGATATCGTCTTCTATAATTTTATCAATATTTTGACGAATTTGTTCTAATTCAGGAAGAATTTTTTTTAGATATTTTTCGTCTTTTGGAATCTCCACTTCTGATAAACCTGTTCTAATAAAATTTTTAAGATAATTTGATTCTATTTCAGAATTACAATCAATATAAGTATTTTCTCCGGAAAGACGCCACTTAAATAAATCCTTTTCAATAGTAATTTTTCCCTGCATTTCTGGTAATTCTTTTTTAAAATTCGCTTTAGTTAATATTTTTTCTTTATAGAATTTTCCTAATGTTTGCTCACCAATTCTTGAAAGGACATTTTTTATGAGTAAATCAATATCTATTCCTTCTTTTGTCTTTTTCTTTTTTTTAACACTTTTTGATTTTTCAATACGGGATTTTACCAAATCTACTACTGCACGATAAACTTCAAGTTGTTCCTCATCAGTAAGCCCAAGAATATCACCCATTATAATTTTGTCTAGTTCTCTACGGTCGGGCTTGATTTTGTCAAAAAAAACTTGCTCAGAATTTTCAGCACCAAGTTCAGTCCATATATCAAATACATTTCTTTGGGATAATTTTTCAAGACAATTCTCTAATTTTTGAATTATTTCTTGAGATAAGTTGTTTATATTTAGAAAAATCATATTTCGTAAATGTTCTACTGTTAAAGTAACTACGGTCAATGCTCCGGTTAATTCCTGACCAGAGTTTTCTACTATAAGTCTCTGAATAGTAGAATTCATAATTGATAGAAAAACTTTCTGATATTCGTTATTTTTAACAGTAAAGTAATAAAACATTTTATCAGCATAAGCATGACTGTAATTACGAAAACAAGCAAATCTTTTACCAATATTAACCCACCATAACAATTCATATTTTTCATCTGGTAATTCATACCACCTATTTCTACTTGTACAAGTTGGTCTTTCATGAAATCCTTTCTGTTCACCCCAGTGTATATATTTTAATACATTTTTTCCTTTCAAATCCTTTTTATCTTTATGAATCATCAAAACACAATATTTCAAATTTTCAGGTTTTACAATAATAGAATTACATTCACGAGGTGATTTTATTACATAATTCGGCGCCCAATTACCATTTTCATCTTTATGCATCCAAAATTCTTTTTCAATTCCTTTTTGTTTTATTTCTTCTTCTGTCAAATAGAAAAATTCATTAGCACCAGTTTTAAGACCGAATTTTACATCGGCAATTTCTTTTAGAGGAACAAATTTATCTTTATATTTCTCTAAAATCTTAAAGAAAATTTCTGGTGCTCTTACATATTTTCCCCATTTTGCTCCTGCATATTTTTGTTCTTCATTATCCCATCCTTCGGCCCAGAGTTCTTTTTGTTTTTTTTGGTAAATTCTAATGTCTTTATTTTCATAAATTGCATTATGAAAAAGGATGGTTTTTATTAAATCATCAATTTTATCAAGACGTTCTTTTTGTTTTTCCCATATTTCTGAAGTATTGGGGATAAGTTCATTTAGATATTTCTTTAAGTGAACAAAGCGGACAAAATTTTCATCTCTTAAATTTGCATCATTGCATTTTTCTAAAATCACAATACAGGTATTTATATCAGCATCTTCAAACCATCGTTCAACTTTTGATTCAATAATTGCAATGATTTTATAATTTTTTAAGAAAAATTCCTGCAAACCCGCACCATAATCAACATCAAGCCATGAATTAGAAATAATAAATCCAAACCTGCCACCATTTTTCAGAAATTTTATTCCGTGTATAAAAAAATATGTATGAATACCTGCCCGTTTAGATATTTCTACAATTTTTTCCCCATTAAAATCATAAAGAGATTTTTCAATTAACGTTTCTTTATATTTATCGTTCTGTGATGCAATTTCACTAATTTCTTCCTGGCGGGTATAAGGTGGATTGCCAACAATACAATCAAACCAACGTGGATATATTATTTCCTGTATTGATTTACCTAAGGCAACTGCTCTAACTTGTCGCCATTTTTCAGGTAATTCTAAACCTTCAACTGATGGTTTCAGGTTAAAAAAATCGTTATGAATAATATTTGGATAATTTTTATCAACTGATAAATCATTAATAGCAAGATTAATTGTAGAAAGATGTGCAGGGAATTTAGCAATATCAACCCCCCACAATGACTCCAAAATTTCTTCATGTTTAAGTTGAAGATTCATTAATTTTTTATGTTGATATGCACGGACCAAAAAAGTGCCTGCTCCACAAGCAGGGTCAAGAATTTTATCATCCTCATGTTTTAAACAAAATCTTAAAATAATATCAACAATAGTTGAATTGGTAAAATATTGCCCTAAATTATGCCGTTCTTCAGCAGGGATTAATTTTTCAAAGATATAACCAATTATATCATAGCCAAGTTTAGAAAAATCATATCTTTTAAGAATTTTTACTAAATTTTTTATTTCTGTAACAACCGCTTCATTTTCCGGGAATGCCAAAATATCAATAAAATCTGCTGAATAGATTGTTTCATAATCAATTTTATCTAGGACATAATTAAAATAAGATTGTAAATATCCACGAAGTATCCCGCCTTTTGTTAAATCGTCTGGTATAGATAAAGGGTCAAGTTGTTTTTGTCTTTTTATTTGAAGGGTATTATAAAAGACAATTTTGTTTATTAAAAGATATGCGGTTTGGCGTGCTGCTTTAACAAAATCAACATCCTGAGCCTGAAATTCCCACATTTGTTCAGTGAACCATCTTTTTAATTGTCTGCGAAATTCATAGTTCTTATGAAATTCATCTTCAATAATTCTTTTATAATGTCGCGATAATCTATTAACCTTATCATACAATCGCCAAACTAATAATTGGTCAATTTGTATAAGTGGTTCGGGTTTTTTTCCAGTAATAATCTCACTTAAGTCATCAAGAAATTTTTCTAATCCTGAATAAATACTATTGCGAAATTTTGGATTTTCAATTTCGTTTATATCTTCAAGTTGAGAGAGAGTATATTGTCCGACGATTTGCTCCTCAATGGGCTTCATTGCATTTACTTTCTCTGTATTAAACAGAATCAAACACTGAAAATTAGAGGTTCCAAAATAGCGGGCATTTCTTTGTGTCGCCTTTTTTCTTGCCGGTTCTTTAAGATTCGCTTCATCATCGGGTTCAAATACTGGTAATTTGAATTCTAACAGACAGATAATTTCTTCTTCCTGTTTTCCTTTGTATATTACAATATCTGGACGAGTTTTTTCGTCTGATAATTTTGTTTCAACTTCTGCAATACCTATAGGTAAATTTTTTTCTTTAATAATTGAATTAATCCACTCCATTATTTTAGCAGTAGCAGTCCATTCTGTTTTAACAGAAAAACTTTCAATAGTTTGGGTTGTTCGTGTTGTGGCTTTTATATGTTTACTTTTCTTTTCCATATTTTTCTTCATATTCTTTAACAATTTTGTGAATTCTGTAGGCAAGTTCAATAGTAGCCGCAATCCGTATTATTTTCACATCACCTAATCCTTTTATTTTTAAAAATTTCTTTAATGGTTGACCGAGCATTCCACGAATAGATTGAAATTGTTCTAATAAGTCCTTTGCAATCGCTTCAGCTGTCCTTCCCTTTATTCCGGGTGAAATAATTATTGATAATAATTCAGCGTCAGTAAGAGTTTTAGCACCTTGCTCTATTAATTTTCCCCCAGGATGTTCCCATTTTACTAATGTATCTTTATTGTTTTTTTTATAATCTTTTTCAAATTTTTTCTTTGACATAAGATAAAAATTTTTTACAAAAATACAAAATAATATCTTAAATCTGAAATGAAAAGAAATTGAAATTTAATGAAAATGTGTTACTATTCAGTAACTCCTACGAATTACGAATGAAACCGAATTACGAATCTGTCAGCTGATGGATGGATTGCTTTTTTATTCGTAATTCGCTCAATTCGTAATTAGTAGGGTGAATAGTTACGAAAATGTTTAAAACTAAATAATAAAAAAACTGTAATTTTGGGTTTCTAAAAAACAATATATTATGAAAATTATTGCATTTTTATTTTTAGTTATTTTTTTTTCATTAAATATAATTTATAGTCAAACTATTCCACACAAATCAATTCATCAGCAAGAGCATGAATATTATCAATCATTGGAAATAGAAGATTATAGTGTTTTTGATATTCATAAAAAGTTATATCTTAAAACAGAAAAAAGCAACTGCACTTTAGAAAAAATAGTTTTCGGTTATTATCCCTACTGGGAAAGTAATTCATATTTGAATTATCAATGGAATTTATTATCTGATTTATCTTTTTTCTCTTGGAATTTTAATCCTTCTACGGAAGAACCAACGACAATAAATAACTGGACAATTCATCTCATCAGATGTTGATACCATATATTCTTGCACCGAAGTTTCAGCAAACCGGACAGAAGCAACAGACCCACATTCCGAAATTGAAAATTATTTGTTTTGTCTTGGAACAGAAGCTGGCATTGATGATATTGTTGAATGAAGGGGTTTATTCACATAAATTTAGTAAACATTAAAATCAGGAGGAACAACACGAATTGACACAACACAGCCAGATACGAATTAACACGAATAAGCACTAATGAATGGAAAGGTAAAGGGTATAGAGGGGTATAAGGGTATAAAAAGATAAAAGTAAAAAGATAAAAGTAAAAAGATAAAAGGTAAAAGGTAAAAGGTAAAAGGTAAAAGGTAAAATACATTGAAATAAATCAGTAATTCAGTAAATCAGTAAATCAGTTAATTCAATAATTCAGTAAATTAGCGTCTAAAAAAATAACGAAAATCAGTTTACCATTTTCACCCTATCTGTCAAGTTTTTCAATTCCTTTCCACATTATTTTTAAGTCGGAAGAAATTTTATAATCTCTTGCGTATATAATATTTAAGTTATCGGCAGTTTGGGGGTTAAGTTTAATACTGGCATCAATCAAATCGCAAGGGCTTAAAATTCCGTTTTTAATTTTTGGCAGTTTTTGTTGAGAACCAACCATTTTACTGTATCCAACCCATGATTTTTTTCCTGTTAAAACGAAAAAGATGTTTTTGAGCAGATTAAACGGTCGTTTGACAATAAAAAATAAAACAGGTAACAAAATAATAACAAACAAAGAGACGAAAAAGTCAAAAGTTCTTTTGTTTCGGCGATTTGAGAGTTTATCAATGCTATTAATATTAAGAATATAAATATCTTCAGACGAGTTAATGGAATTGCTGCCAATAATAAATAAGCTTTCTTCAGGAGCGATTTTCATATCAACACCAAGATTTTGTATTTCTGACATTTGAGTGATAATATCAGAAGCGGGTAAATTTTTTGCACAAAAAATAACTTCATTAATATTATATATTCTAATAATATC
>Ga0180009_10003565_pt1 | contig 17673 bp, 13 predicted proteins | sample OS_PC_MetaG_FD_123537 | JGI IMG/M metagenome (GOLD analysis project Ga0180009, IMG submission 123537) | Groundwater microbial communities from the Aspo Hard Rock Laboratory (HRL) deep subsurface site, Sweden - OS_PC_MetaG | ecosystem: Environmental > Aquatic > Deep subsurface > Groundwater... | reverse complement strand
GTTTGCCACCCGCCCGGATGGATCCTTGTAGGTCAGTTCTAACGCTTCGGATCCGAACCACTGCACATTCACCACCGTGATTAGGCTATTCGGAAGGATACCACGGATGGCGGCGTTTGGCTGGAGGTCTTCGAGGCGGGTCATGTGATAGTTTCTCCGATGCAGTATGCAGTATTTGGAATAAGATAGGCGTTCAATAATAAATCAATACGGATTGTATCTATTCCATGAAAGGGTCCGTTTGACTCTTGATATTCTGAGACTTGAATTCTTTTATCACGACCTTTTGACAGATCAGGTCATACTGATTCAAAAAAAATCCCCGACATGATTGCATAGCAATCCTTCATATCGGATTTGCTGTTTCCGGTATTCCCGTAATCGGCGAAGTCTCCTTACTCTGACAGCGCATTCCCATTGCGGCGTGACCTCTGCGGATATGATGGCCCCCGGGGTTGGATTCAAGCCTAAAACAGATTCAGGGTCACAGGGTGAACGAAGATCAGTATCTCGGTGGCACGTTAGGGTTTGAGCAAGTATTTAATTAAACGTCTCGGAAATTGTACATCTTATTGAGAATAAAGGCTTTTAACCAAGGCCTGAGCTACTGCCCCACACATGGAATAATGGAATGGTGGAATAATGGAATGTTGATTTTATAAGGAATTTTCTCATTTATGGATTTGTATTTTAAAAACAATGTTCACAATAACCCATTGCAACTTCTTTCCAAAACCCATTATTCCATCATTGCAGTATTCCAATATTCCAATTGGGGCGAAGCCCCTAAGTTCATTGATTATTTTAATTTATTCTTATCAATGAAATGTTTCAAAAAGTCAATGAAAAAAGACAGGCCCAAGACATTAGACTCAAGGCTGAAAACATGAGATGGCTTATTCACCCTCTACCCAGCATGTGAAGCGTGGGGTCAGGTCTTGCATTACAACATTTCAGATATCTAAATAGGGTTTTATCTATAGTCCATCTTGCCAATACATCAACATTTCAACCGATTCAAAATATTGTGATATGTCTGACTTAAGTGAGCGAGATTCATGTCGAGGGCTATAGTTAGGCGGTGGGCTCCGCGGGTGCATTGAAGGAAATCAGGTCTATTAGATCTTCACGGGAAAAGACCTTCAGAATTCGAGGATCATCTTCTTTGATGACACTGTCCATCAGACGCCTTTTCCTGTCGATGAGGGCTGAGATCTTTTCTTCCAGAGTCCCCTCCGTAATCAGCTTGAAGACGTGAACACCGCGCTTCTGGCCAAAACGGTGCACCCTGTCTGTGGCCTGATCTTCCCTGGCCGCATTCCACCATCGATCATAGTGTATAACGACAGATGCGGCCGTCAGATCGATGCCCGTTCCGCCGGCCTTAAGACTCCCCACATAGACCTTGAAGTCAGGGTCGTTATTGAAGCGGTCTATGATTTTTCCGCGGTTCCGGCTCGAACCGGTAAGAGTGACGAACCCCGCGCCCTGCTTCTGAAGGTATTTTCCAATGATACCGATCATCCCCAGATACTGGCTGAAAACCACCGTCTTCTGCCCGCTGTCCAGTGTTTCCCAAATAAGTTCCTTGAATAGCTCCCACTTGCCGGATTTGTATTGTTCAAAGTCCTCTAGATTGCCACTGACAAGAGCAGGGTGATTGCAGATTTGCTTCAACAGGCTGAGTAGAGCAAAGATATGTATGTAGGGGACGGGTTCTTGACCTTGTCTGAGGATCTTTAAGATCCCCTTTCCCCTGGTGGCGATAGCTTCCCTGTAAAGCCTGACCTGATCCTCACTGAGCTTACAGGTCCGAAAATCCTCGATCTTTTCGGGCAACTCGTTCAGGACCGTTTTTTTGAGCCGCCGCAGTGTAAAGGGGGAGACTAATCTGATCAGTTCTTTTCGTCTGTTACCGTCGAGATCAAGCTCATTCTCTCGAACATATCGATCGATGAATTGATCATCGGTTCCCAGATAACCGGGCAGTCCCAGATCCATAAGGGTCTTCAGGTCGATCAGGCTGTTCTCGATGGGAGTCCCGGTCAGACCAATTTTCATCTCCGCCCGGATTTCCGCTGCTGCCCGATGGGTTTGGGTCTGAGGATTTTTGATGTGCTGGATCTCATCAAAGACCGCTAGGGTAAAAATCTGTTGTCTCAACTGGCCGATGTCCCTTAGGAGGATGCCGTAAGTGGTCAGGACAACCTCACCGTCTTTGAGGGCCTCATCCAAGTCTCTTTGTCCGCCGTGGTATTCCTTCGCCCTGAGGGCAGGAGCGTGTTCCCGGATCTTGTTTTGCCAGTGACTCATTACGGTGGTGGGGCAGACGACCAAGCATGGGTGGGTAAATTTCCCGAGGGCCTTTAGGGCGACCATGAAGGCCGTGGCCTGATGGGTCTTACCCAGTCCCATATCATCACAGAGGAGGCCACCGAAACCATTCTCAAACAGAAATAGGATCCACTCCACACCCAGTCTCTGATAGGGCCTTAAAGTTGAATGCATTCCCTCCAAGGGAGGAAGTGCTCTTGAGGGTCTCATGGCCAGGATCTGATTGAGATGCTGTGTGGGTTCGTCTTCACCAGTTATGGAAAGCGGGCGTGTGATCGTGGCCTTGATACGAAAGAGGTCCATCCGGGAGAGCCTCATCCTGTCCGACTCGTTTTCAAAGCCCAACTCCGGAAAGGCACGTGAAACGGCGCCTACTTCCTCCGAGTGGCAATCCACCCAACCCTCTGGGGTCCCGATAAACCGATGCCCTTCTTTTCTGGCAGAAAGGATTTCTTTAAGGGAAACGGCCGTATTGCCGAATCCATATTTCACATCAATCCAGCACCAGTCTCTATCAATGACCTTGGGGTTGATCTCAACACGGTCGAAATCCTTGAAAATCCGTAAGGTTTCCACTTTTTCATCCAAGATGTGACGCCCTTCCCTGAGCTCATCCTCGAACGCTTCCAGAAAGGTGGGGACCTGAGACCTCTTTAAGGTCATCCTGACCGACGTCCTGAACTTTCTTTTGCTGTCCGGTTTTTCCAGCTCGGCCATGAGGCCCAGATCCTTGATGTAGACCAGATTTCCGTAACGGTAGCGTTCCAGATCCTCTCGATTTAAAAAGGACTCTTCGCCGTCTTCCTGGATGAGGTGGATCATGGGCAGGAGATCCAGGTCCATCTCCGTATTCATACTGATTTTGAAGATGGATTTGAGAGGAATGGGGTGAATAGGCATGTTGTGCTGGTTGGGCAACGATCCTTCAAAGGTGTTGAGCAGGATTCTGACCGTGTGCCGGGGAATGATCGCGCGGAACACGGGCTCTCCCACGTCTCGACTGCCGGTAACCGTAAACTCGCCTGTACTCTCTTCTATGGCCGGGTTGAAGGCGAATTCTTCTGAGCCGAATTCACGATAGCCGTGGTAGCATAACCGGTACCAGAAGCTTTCCTCCAGGGCCATCCCTCTGGTCATGAAGCCCCTGTCAAGCATCATCCGCTCGTTTTCGCTAAGGGTAAGGCGGGACAGTTTCCCCAGGACGGCCGCCCTGTTGGGCACCGCCTCACCACCGGAGGCTGTTAAAAGCCGATCCATAAGGCGGAATGAATCGGGTCCCCGGGAAAGATAGGTGAGCATCTCATTGCCGTCAGTATCCGATATCTTGATATATCTTGAATTTTCCTCCCTAGGTGCTTGATAGGCCCTTATTTGAACGGATTGAGCCGATATCCCGGCTGCTTCACCCAAAATCCTCGCCAGACGAAACCAGATGCTGGTTTTAAACCCTTCGAAAGGAAGCCTCCCCCTTAGCTTTTCGTGAAGGTTTTTATATATCTCCGTCAGTTTTAGTATGTGTGGACAGGTTCGGTTTTTGGACAGGCTGCATGAACAAAAACGCCATTGTGATTCGAACCGCTCTCCCTTCACAAAAAATGCCACGCCCGGTCGCCTGTCTCCACCTTCGGGCATCAGGGCGAAGGCGTGGCGGTGGAATTCAACCCTCTCAAAATCCTCCGGTGCTAGGGTTTTTTCGGTTCCTTTTTCAGTGGGATCCCCGGAGGTCTTTCTTCCCTTTGACTTTTTTAGGCTTTTCATTTCAAGTTGATGTCATTATATACGGTTTTTAAAGAAGGGATCATAGAGAAAGGACGGTAGTTCTGTCAACGGCTAGATACGAATCGGTACTCAAGAATGCTGAAATATCTTAGCTTATGAGTAAGGGACATGATCTTGGAAACAACTTTCAAAAGGTTGAATAACTCAAATTGAGGCTGAAGGTAAAAAACCTTTCTACAAGGCAGATTATTCACCGCATCTTCTTGAGATATCTTTTGAAAACTCCAAAATATCAACCATCCCTAAAACCTGTGATAAGTCTGACTGATCGAATCACTGGAATGGTGGCTTTCCATTTATTTTGGTTTGATTTTAGTCAAGTTTAGGAGTATTTAGGAAGCAAAGCGTTTAGGTGGACAGAAGGCAATGCAAGAAAAAGAGGTTTGTAGAACGCCTTTGCATGATTGGCATGTTCGACATGGCGCCCGCATGACCGAGTTCGGGGCCTGGGAAATGCCCCTTTGGTATCCGGCGGGTCCCATCAGGGAACACCGCGCCGTTATTACCCGAATCGGGCTTTTCGACACCAGCCATATGGCCGTGCTCATCGTCTCGGGCCCAGAGTCTTTCGATCTACTCCAATACACTTTCACCAAAGACCTGGCCGCCTTGCCCACCAGCCGCTGTTCCTATGGCGCCTTTTTAAATGAACAGGGTGAAGTGATTGATGACGCCATTATCTATTATTTCGAGTCTGACGTCTTCCTGGTAGTGGTCAATTCAGGGATGGGCGACAAAATCATAGGGCACCTTGAGACCCACCTTGATGGGCGAGACATACGCTTCATCGATCTACACATGAAGATAGGGAAGGTGGACCTTCAAGGCCCCTTATCCGCCCGCTGCTTGATGAAATTACTTGCCGAGCCGGAAAGTATTCTGGAGGGGATGTCATACTTTTCGTTCAAAGGTCATTTCGATGAATCATCACCAGGTTCCGATGTGGTACGATTCAATAACGGTAAACCGATTCTTCTTTCCCGAACCGGGTACACCGGCGAGTTCGGATTTGAAATTTTCGTTGCTTCCGATCATCTGATTGAGACCTGGGAAGCCATTATGGCTGCTGGTGAAGAATGCGGTCTGCTGCCTTGCGGTCTGGCTTCACGGGATTCCCTCCGAACCGGAGCGATGCTCCCTCTCTCTCATCAAGATATGGGCCCCTGGCCGTTTATCAATCATCCCTGGTCTTTTGCTTTGCCGTACAACGCTGACCGAACCGGATTCACCAAACAGTTTTTAGGTCGTGACGCCATAAAGAACACCGAGCAGGCCGAACACACTTACGCCTACGTGGGATACGACCCACGCAAGATATTGATTCATGATGGGGGAGTGGTTTTGGATTTGAACGGCCGTCAAATCGGAGTGGTATTAACCTGTGTGGCCGACATGGCCATTGACTGGGTCCATGATCGCATTGTGAGTTTGGCCAGCCCTGATCAACCGCACGATTTCAAACCTCGTGGGCTGTGCTGCGGTTTTATACGTGTCAAGATACGACTCGATCCCGGACAGATCATCGAACTGAAAGACCACCGCCGATCCATTAAGGTAATGATCGTGGACGATATTCGCCCCCATCGCACCGCCCGTCATCCCATAAACAAATTTTTATAGGAGAAACTGTCATGAAGGAACTCAATGAATTGATCCTGCCTAAAGATGTCCGATATACGGCTGACCATGAATGGGCTAGGGTCCAGGGAGATGTGGTCAGAGTGGGCGTTTCTGATTACGCTCAAAACCAGCTTGGAGACATTACCTTTGTGGAACTACCCGAAGCGGGCGATGCGTTTGAGAAAGGCGAGGAGTTCGGCACGCTTGAATCGGTTAAGGCCGTAGCCGATCTGTACATGCCGGTCAGAGGAGAAATTCTGTCCATAAACCGGGAACTTGAAAAATCACCTGGTTTGGTGAATGAAAGCCCTTACGGTGATGGATGGATGATCGAGGTCAGAATGAAAGACCCTGCCGAACTTGACGAACTCATGACTATGCCACAATACCTGGAAATGCTGAAAGGATTGGATTAGATGAGATACCTCCCTCATACAGACGAAGATATCGCTTCCATGCTCGAAACGGTTGGAGCCGGCTCTCTTGACGAGCTCTTTAAGGACATCCCTGAATCATGCCGCCGTCATGAGGAACTGCATCTGCCCGAAGCCATGACCGAGTGGGAATTAAACGACCTCATGCTTGATCTTTCAAAAAGTATGGCGACATCCCCGGAGTACAAGGTATTCATGGGAGCAGGCAGCTACGAACATCATATTCCGGCGACGGTCCCCTACCTCCTGGGACGCTCAGAGTTTGTCACCTCTTATACCCCCTATCAGCCTGAAATGAGCCAGGGCACGCTCCAGGGCATTTATGAGTACCAGACCCTTGTTGCCCGTTTACTGGGTATGGAGGCGGCAAACGCGTCACTTTATGATGGGGCGTCAGCTCTAGCCGAAGCATTGCTTATGGCAATTCGGATCACCCGAAGAAAAAAAGTTGCCATTTCGAGCTTGATCCATCCCATGTATCGCCAAGTTGTACGAACTTATTTTGAACCGACCGATTGTCAGGTACTGGAACTCCCCTATCTGGAAAACGGTCGCACGGATCTCTCCCCATTGAAGGACATGAGTGAGATTGCGGCCGTGGCGGTTCAATCGCCCAACTTCTTCGGTTGCATTGAGGATTTACAGGATACGGGGAAAAGGACACATGAAAAGGAAGCCCTTTTTATTACTTGTTTTACAGAACCTTTGGCTTACGGGCTCCTTAAAAATCCCGGGAGTCAAGGCGCTGACATTGCGTGCGGTGAAGGTCAAAGCTTCGGTATCCCACCCTCCTTCGGCGGCCCAGCCCTCGGGATGCTTGCAAGCAGAATGAAATATGTGCGCAAAATGCCTGGCCGGCTGGTAGGGATGACCAAAGACAAAGAAGGAAGAAGAGGTTTTGTCCTGACACTTTCCACAAGGGAACAACATATCCGGAGGGAAAAGGCCACTTCCAATATCTGTACCAATAGCAGTCTTTGTGCATTGGCCGCGGCCATGTATATGGCATCGTTGGGTGGGAGCGGTCTGGGAGAACTTGCCCGCCTGAACTATGACAAGTCGGAATATCTTAAAGAGAAACTGAGAAAGGCCGGATTCAGAATCAGCTTTCAAAGCGCCACCTTTAATGAATTCGTAGTGGAATTCCCGGAGAATTTTACAGCCACCTATAAGCTTCTGCTGGATAAGAAGATTGTGGCAGGTCTTCCTTTGAAACCCTTCTACCCGGAGCTTATGAACCATTACCTTCTCTGTGTAACCGAGGTCAGGACCAGGGAGGAGATGGACGACCTGGTAAGAGAGGTGAAATCATGAAAGAATATTTTGCTACCACCGGTTTGAACCTCAATGAGCCACTTCTCTGGGAAAGGGGAAAGAAGGGGCGATGCGGTTTTTCTCTTCCCAGGAGGGATGTGGACTCCTACCCATTAGACGAAGAGCTTGCAGATAGAGAACTCAATTTACCGGATCTAAGTGAGTTTGAGATCATTCGACATTACACCCGATTGTCCCAATGGAATTTCGGTTTGGATACCGGCATGTATCCTCTGGGATCTTGTACAATGAAATACAACCCTAAGATCAACGAAAAACTTGCTGGTCTTAACGGTTTTGCAGGAGCACATCCATTACTTCCCGCCACCCTGTCTCAGGGTGCGCTCAAGCTGATGGTCCAACTCGAGCGTTTCTTAGCGGAAATTACCGGTATGGACGCCGTGAGTTTGCAGCCTGCGGCCGGGGCCCAAGGTGAACTGACCGGCATGCTCCTTATCTACACCTATCATAAGATGAAAGGTCAACGCCGTTCCAAGATCATCGTACCGGATACGGCTCACGGTACAAACCCTGCCAGCGCAGCCTTGTGCGGTTATCGTCCTGTGCCTGTAGAATCCACTGAACAGGGGATCCTATCCCCGAGTAGTATCGATAAGGTTATGGATGAAGACACGGCTGGGATCATGGTCACCAATCCCAACACCCTGGGTCTTTTTGAGGAAAACCTAAAGAGAATAGCCGAGATCGTACACGCAAAAGATGGACTGGTTTATGGTGATGGTGCAAACATGAACGCCATCATGGGCATCGTGGACATGGGTAAGACCGGCGTAGATGTGTTGCATCTGAACTTACATAAGACATTTTCTACACCCCATGGAGGGGGAGGACCCGGCTCCGGTCCTGTGTGTGTCAGAAAACATCTCGAGCCATTTCTTCCAGTACCCAGAGTGATCGAAGAAAACGGCAAATATTTGCTTTCTGATGATTTCCCTCACTCAGTGGGGGAATTGCATGCCTTTTATGGGAATTTCGGGGTCATGTTAAAGGCCTACTGTTATATCCTGAGTATGGGGCCCGGGAATCTGAAAAAAGCCAGCCAGCTTGCCGTCCTCAATGCAAATTATATCAAAGAGATGTTAAAAGACACGTTTTATCTGCCTTATGACAGACCCTGCATGCACGAATGTGTCTTTTCCGACAGACTCCAAAGAGACCAAAAGATTCTAACTCTGGACATTGCCAAAAGGCTAATGGACTATGGCTTCCATCCACCCACCATCTACTTCCCATTAGTTGTAAACGGCGCGATAATGATTGAACCCACTGAAACAGAGTCCAAGGAAGAATTAGATCATTTTATTGAAGCATGCAAAACCATAGTAAAAGAAGCAGAACAAGATCCTGACTTACTACGGCAGGCACCGAAGTATTGCAAAGTAAAAAGGATGGATGAAACAGAAGCGGCAAGACAGCCTTGTCTTACAGGATGATTCTCCAAACCGTATGCCGAATAGAAGGTATTTACTATCATTATGTTGCACCTCAATTGAGCGAAAAATGCTCAATTTGTCGTTATTAGTTATTCGTTATTAGTTATTGGTGTTGACGTGAACCATTATTTCATATCTCTTAAATAAGTGAAATTACTCTTGTCCAAAAACGATTTCACCGCAGAGTCGCCCCAGTACGATCTTCCGGACCTACGGGGTAAACAAAGCACGCAGAGAAAGAAATTTCAGGGGAAAATACTATAAACAAAATACTCAGCGCTCTCTGCGGCTCAAGAGACCCTGAGCGAAGTCGAAGGGGAACGGGCGGTAAATATTATTTTCTATAGGGCACATTCAAAAAGATGGAACCTGAATTTCGGCTCACAAATGACATTTAGGGAAATCAGACACTTACGTGCCAAAAAGAATGAATTAATGTCTATTTTGGACACCAATGAAGTGAAATATAATTTCCATTATTATTTTTCCAAAACGATTAACCGATAACCAATAACAGATAACACCCAATCGAGATTTGACTCGATTGAGGTAGCATTATTGGGAGGGCATAAATGAAGAAATATATGATCTTATTTTCCTTGGGAAAAGATCGCCCCGGAATTGTCGATGATGTGTCAACGGTTCTTTTCGAGCACGAAGCAAATATCGAAGACAGCCGGATGGCAGTCATGGGGGGACGTTTTTCTATCATGACTCTATTCTCGTGTGAAACAGATCAATTGGAGGCTATCAAAAATGGTCTTCAAGGACTAAAAGTATTGGGGTTAGACACATCAGTACACGAAGCAGAAGAACCAACGGCACTTCCCAGGAAAGCCGCACTGCCATTGAAAATGGAGATTAAAGCAATAGATCATCCTGGAATTGTTCAAAAAGTGGTGCATATCTTGCGCAAACACAATGTCAATGTAGAATCTCTGAACACCCAGGTTTCAAGAGCGCCTCTTTCGGGAGCACCTCTTTTCAATCTTAATCTAGAGGCAGCTGTACCTGCCGAAAAACCCATCTCAGAGATAAAGGGGGAGCTTAAAGCCCTGGCCACGGACATGAATCTGGACATAAACTTTTATACGTAGAATCAACCATATAAAATCTTATGAACTAAGAAACGGAAGAGGTTAATACTATATCAGGAACCTTCAATCCATTTTTATAAACTAATGGTAACTGCCCAGGTGGATAGACTGAAGGTGGAAGGTTTTTAGGGCATTTGAGCTGGCTGACGAGGTAGCTGTATTGGTATATCGGGTGACCGCAAGGTTTCCGAAAGAAGAGTTGTATGATCTTGAGTTGTTTGATTCGAGCGTTGCGGATTTATACTGAAGGTGGAATTTGAAGGTGGAAGGCAGGAGATCTATTGGATACCGTGGTCTTCAGCCTTCAGTCTTCAACCTAAATACCTGAGTAGTTACTTCAGTCTTTGCTTCACCCGGGCCAAAGATTAAGATTTTTTTAGCATCCTTGATGGCCCTAATAATCTCTTCATAATATCTTCTTAGCTGATGCTTGCGTCGTTCTTCAATCTTTCTTTCAGATGACACCTCTTGCGGTCCATAAGGGATTGGAGATCGAGATCCTCCTCTAATCTGTTGGTAAGAAGAGATACCGGTTTAGCATAAAGCGTTTTTTGAAAGTAAATTACATCAATCAGTTCTCTAAAGACCGAAACAGGGATTTGAATCCTCTTTCAACCTTTGACAGGGCCTCCAAAATGAAACGCTCCAGCCTTTCATTCTGTGTCAGTGTTATCGCAAGGGGAAGCTCATTTTCGTCAATCTCGGCCCTGGCCATGGTTCTATGTCCTCCTGCGCTTCCAAATATACCAAAAGCGGCCTGGGCGGTTTTTCCTGCATGTTTTTTATTCCCGTCACACCTAAATACGACGATCAACTTTTTTCCAGCAACTCCGGAAACAATAGTCCATTTGGCCTCCTTTACCCGTATTAGAAAATCGGCAATCTGAACGCATACGTCGGAAGATAGAACTGGCCCCATATGGGAATATAAAACGTTGTTTGAATAACGTAGTTTTATGAGGGCAATACTGAAATAGTCCAGAAAACTCAAGGAATAGGATGAAATCTCAATCCTGCGCAAAAGGTTCCTGTCAATCTTTTTCTCAAGAAAATGGATCGCATCCAAATCAATGGATGTAGGTCTCCTCTGGGAATTCCTGCTGTCCGTCTGTATTCCGTAATAGAGCGCGGTGGCTAATCTTTTATTGATCTGGATTTGATTAGCCTGAATATATTGGGTAAGGATGGAAGATGAGGCAAGGCAGTATGGACGAATATCAACATAGGGATACTCCCGATGTGATTTTCTTGGATGATGGTCAATTATTATGTCGCATCTGGGAAGCTGGATATCCTTAAAGAATTCTGGCTGGCAGTCAACGAGAATAATCAGATCAGCATCATGTAAATTGTTTTTCTCTAAAGATAATGCAGGGATTCGAAGAGAGTGGATCATAGCTTCATTTTCGAGCCTGCCAACCTCTCCGGTATACCTTATTGATGCAGTAACATCTGCCACATGTAATAATTCTTTCATGGCCCATGCACTGGCAAGAGCATCGGGATCAGGATTGCCGTAAATAAGGATAAGAGGCCGTTTGGTGCCTGATATGGCTTTGTAAAGTTTTTTAAGCCTACTGTTACCTTTGCTTTTATATTTGGGGGTATTAATCATGTTTAAAGATTCTAAAAATTAATTAATGGCCATGATGATAACATATTTTAATAATTAAACGCAAACCCAACCACCACACAGGAACTGCAAGTTCCGCTTCCTTGAATTTCGGAACTTACAATTCTCTCATCATACTTTTCCTATTCCTTTCAATCTCTTATATCCTGTTTTCAATTAATCTGGGCGAGGTATCAATAATATCTTGGGGTCCCTAATCGGTTTTTCAAGTTCCGATTATTTACCGTGATCTTGATTAAACGTCAGAATATCAGCAAGTTACATTATTGGCATTATTATTGCTTTATAAAAGCTCCGGAGATTTCATGATGGAAGCACGAGCATAAACATACCAAACCATGGATTCGGCCTCCAGCCATTCGACCCTTATGGAAACGACGCTTTATGATCTGATTGAGACGGTCATTGAGGAGGTTGAGCCGGGGTGAGATGATAAAGGCGGCTGAACATATTCAAAAGATTCTGATACGGGAACCGGAGAACGAAAGGGCCCTTTATTTACTTGAAAGGATTTATAAAACTAACAACAACCCAGGTCGTAGGTTCGCCATGTAAAGAGATGGCATTACGATCCTTCAAACTGAAATAATCCTCTCTGAATGTGGAAAGCACTTGTCATGAGAAAAATATTTTTAATCATTTTAACGGGGGTTCTCATCTACCCTTATATCTCAAGGGCTGATGAATCAAAGAACGGTTGCAGCAAGTCGGTACCGGAGATCTTCAAGCAAGTCTCGCCCTCAGTGGTGCTCATCTCCGCCACAACCATCAATCCAATGAAGTTCACCGGAAAGTTCAATTTTACCATGGGATCGGGCTTTATCGTCGGTTCCGAAGGCCTTGTTATGACAAACTCACACCTTGTCTTCACCGCCAAATCCATTATGGTTGCCTTAGTCCCCGACCAGGTTTTTCCGGCTGTTCTCGTGGGTGCGGATCCCATCCTGGACATTGCTTTATTAAAAATCAAGGCGCCTTCCATGAAATTGCCCGTGGCGACCCTGGGTGACTCGGATAGTCTGAAGGTAGGGGAAGAGGTCCTTGCCATCGGAAATCCCCTGGGTTTTGAAAACACCCTCGTCCGCGGTATTATTTCCGGCATAAACCGGATCCTGCCGGTCTCCCCCATGAGTTTAAAGCTCCCCCTTATCCAGACGGATGCGGCCATCAATCCGGGCAACTCCGGCGGCCCTTTACTCAATCGATGTGGTCAGGTGGTAGGCATAATCACTTCCCTCTTACCCGGCGCCGAAAACATGGCCTTTGCCATACCCGTCAATATCGCCAAGAGGATTATGCCCCAGTTGATTGAAAAAAAGCGGGTGATTCGTCCCTGGATAGGAATTCACGGACAGCTCATCCATGCGAAAGAACTTAAAGAGATTTTCAATTTCGACCTGATAGACGGGCTCCTGGTGGAAGCGGTAGATCCTGAGAGCCCCGCCCATAAGGCCGGTCTGCGAGGGGGCGAATTGCCTGTGACGATTGCCGGGGATGAATACCTGTTTGGAGGGGATATCATCTTTGCTATTGATGGGCGGCCCCTGAATAGCGTTAAGGAATTGTGGGCCCTCCTTCACAGGCTGAAAGTCGGCGACAAGATTCGACTGGGCGTTTATCGGGAGGGTAGGAAGTCAGAAGTCTCCCTGACCATCATTGAACGGCCTTTATTGCCGGGAGATTTGCCCACCGCGGATCAGCCCCGCCTGTTTCAAGGATGGAAGCGTGGAGCGGAGTACACTTCCCAATGGGTTTGGTAGGAAGTGCTGAGAAGTTTTTTATATTTTTTGGAATTTGGCTTACAAATGAGCCTTCCTGGTGAGAAAAAAATGAAAACAGCAATAAAATCTTTGGTTCTTATAAACGTCTTGCTCATCATCATGGCCGCGTTTGTTCATGGGGATAGGATAGAGATAGTCAGATACCGGCTGGAGGAAATGGGATGGGGAGGAATGTATCTGGGGTTCGGGGCGTTTTTTATTATTATTAACATATCGGTGTTGATATGGCGTTGCATCCTTTTTCTCAGATATCGGCCCGCCCCACCCTGCCATGCCACCAGACTACCCTTCTGTACCGTGGTGGTTCCCGCTTACAATGAAGGTCGGCAGGTCCTTATGACCCTGGAGAGCTTGGTCCAGAGCAATTACCCCGAGGAGAAACTACAGATCATCGCTGTAGACGACGGCAGCGCCGATGATACATGGCACTGGATTTGCCAGGCAGAGAATGCGTATCCGGGCCGAATCACCACCATCCGCCTGCCCTTCAATCAGGGCAAACGCCATGCCCTGTTTGCCGGATTTAATCAGAGTAAAGGGGACATACTCGTAACGGTGGACAGCGATTCCGTGGTGGAACCCGAAACTCTTCAGAGATTGGTCAGCCCTTTTGTATATGACCGCCTGGTGGGGGCTGTGGCAGGAAATGTCCGCGTCCTGAACCGATCCGAAGGGATCATACCCCGGATGCTGGACGTGATCTACCTTTTCAGCTTCGATTTCATTCGTGCCGCTCAAAGCATGGTCAATACGGTTCTGTGTACTCCCGGAGCGCTGTCAGCCTACCGAACCGAGGTTGTCATGCGTATATTGCCGAAGTGGATAAACCAGAGATTCTGCGGACGTCCTGCGAATATCGGAGAAGATCGTGCCATGACCAATCTCATCCTCCGGGAAGGTTATTCCACCCTTTTCCAGCAGAATGCCCTGGTTTACACCAGTGCACCTGTGCGGTACAAAAACCTCTGCCGGATGTTCTTGCGCTGGGCCCGAAGCAATGTTCGTGAGACACTCGTCATGAGTACCTTTGCATTCAGGACATTTCGGGAGGGACCCATGTTGGGCGCCCGAATCAACCTTTTCCTGCAATGGATGACATTAACAACGTCCCAACTGCTTCTCCTTGGGACATTGGCATCCCTCTTTTTATATCCCACATTGATCGGGATCCAGGTTCTTTTGGGAATAGTGATTTCTTCCAGTCTTCGAGCATGGCTCTATTGCTGGCGAGAACGGAATACCGAGGGGATCTGGGCTTACCTTTACGGTATATTTTGGTTCCTGGCCCTGTCATGGATCACCCCCTATGCCATCTTCACTCCTTATAAAACCGGTTGGCTGACGCGTCAGACCAGGGATCTCAAGCCAAAGATCCCCAGAATGGATACAGGGCTTCTTCCGGTCTCATAATGGAATCCATGTACTGGTCCTTGGCGTATGTTAAGTGTTCGAATGTAATTTTCGGCTTAAAACCCGGCAGATGGGTTCCCACTTGGTAAATATCGATCGCGATTCATATCTTCCGGGTTTTTTTATGGTGAGCACCATATCATGGAATTTGAAAACATCGATCGTAGGACATTTATATTTAAGGCCGCGGCAGGGATAATCAGTGCAGCACTTGGCGTCATGACCGTAAGAGACGCCAGCGGCGGAAAGGATACATCATCCGGGATCCTGTATCGTACCCTCGGAAGGACCGGGCTTCGCATCCCTCTGGTGAGCTTCGGCGTGATGAACTCCGACAACCCGGATCTTATAAAAAAAGCCATCGATCTGGGGATCAATCATCTGGATACAGCCCATCTCTATTTGAGGGGCAACAGCGAGAGGACTATAGGAAAGATCCTGCAGGAGAGAAAATGCAGGAATCGGATCTATGTGGGGACAAAGCTGTTTTTTGCACGTGACAGTCAAAAGAAGGTCTTTTCCAGTAAAGATATAGGAAGATATCCTGCTGCTACTGAAGATAATTTCAATGAGCAGATCGACACAAGCCTCGACCGCTTGTGCACGGACTACGTGGATATACTCTACCTTCATAACTGTGAAGGACCCCTGATGCCCTCCTACGAACCCATGATGGCTGCCTTTGTCAGGGCAAAGGCGTCAGGCAAAGCACGATTCATCGGAATCTCCACCCACGCCCATGAACCTGAAACGATACGGGCCGCAGTTGATGCGGGCATATGGGACGTGGTCCTGACGTCCTATAATTTTTTACAGGAGAACAAAGAGGAAGTGAGAAAAGCCATACACTATGCTGCGAAACAAGGCCTGGGTGTCATTGCGATGAAAACCCAGGGGGGCGTCTTTCTGAATCGCGAAAAGCAGATCGAGGTGAATCACGCCGCCGCCCTGAGATGGGTGCTTAATGACGAACACGTATGTACCGCCATCCCAGGGATGACGACCTTTGATCAGATGAACCTTGATTTCGGTGTCATGAGCAGTCTCCCTCTTTCACAGCAAGAGAAGCGAGATCTCAAGATCTCATCCATGCTCATGGGCCCCCTTTTCTGCCGTCAGTGCTTCTCCTGTACATCGACCTGCCCGAGAGCCGTTGACATCCCCGCCCTCATGAGGGCTTATATGTACGCCGAGGGGTATGGAAATGGCGTTCAGGCGGCCATGACCTTAGATGAAATAGATCCCGAGCACGGTTTGGCTGCATGCAGGGTGTGTTCAAAGTGCAAGGCCTTCTGCCGCTTCGGAATAAACATCCGTAACCGTCTTGATTCCCTGATGGCCCTCCCGGCTTGAATGAATGGAGCGAAATAAGGGAACATAAAAAGAGATTCCATGGGGAAAGGATGCAGTCCCGGATCTGTTGCATGAAGTAAGGAGGAAAATATATGTCAACAAAAGCAAGAAAACGTATCGAAACAGAAAAGAATTTCTATGAAGAAGCCGTGATAAAGAAGCTGGGTGAATTAAGAAAACGGGAACACCAGGATGCGAAGATTTTAAAAGACACCCGACTAAGGCATTTGAAGGCCAAGGTAAAGCAGGCAAACAGAAGGCTTCTTGCAATCTCCAAGATCGAAAGACAGATTGAGGACTCCGCACGTCGTAAGGAAGAAAGGCTCGAAAGAAAACGTGCCGGGGTTAAGACCGAAAAAAAGTCACCACAAAAAATGATTGCTAAGAAGAAAAAGAAGAAACAAGCCGAGGGCTTTATGAGTTCTCAAAACGAGGCAAGAGAAGAAAATTGAGTTGAACATAGAATGAGTCTTAATCGGGGAAAAAGGGAGAAATGGATTCATTGAAGATGGCGGAACGGAGAGTTCCGATATCTCCACAGCATGAGAACTCTCAGTTCCTTACCTAAATATCTCATTTCCTTTCAGGGAGTTAGCATCAAAAATGCGACGCACGGATCATGATATAAAGGCAGTATGCATACGCGAATCAGAATTTCTAGTTCAGATTCGTCCAGAGGAATTTAAGTCAATATTTTGATATATCAATAGCTTATCATGATGGCATGGTTTTTGCTGCTATTTAACCATAAAATCTGTCTCCTCAGGAACTAAAGGAGAGATTTACACCTCATGATGCAGGTGCACTCGGCGGATTTTCGAAAGATCCCCAAAAAAATTGAAAGAAGGAGGATATGAAGATGCGAGATTTAAAAAAATCAAAACGTGTGGTGGTAGGTTTGCTTATGGTCTTTTCCATGGGGTTGTTTTTCATGGGTTGCGCCACCACGAAGCAGCTTACGGCTGTTGAGGAACTGGCCAAGCAAGCTTTGACGAAATCGGACACGGCCCTGAAAGAGGCGGAGAGTGCCAAATCAATGGTCTCAGAGGAGTCCAAAAAGTCAGAGGCCGCAGCGTTGAGGGCTGAGAAGGCTGCCGAAAGCTCAGAGCAGGCCGCTTCACGGTCTGAAAAGGCTGCAGGTAAGGCAGAAGCTATGGCCGACAAAGCTGAGGCCATGGCGAACAAGGCTGAGAACATTTTCATGCAGAAAATGAAAAAGTAAAGCGCCATTGGAGAGAGTACTCCCAAATGGAAAGATATGAGCCTTGAGGCAGGGAGTCTCTCTCACTTATCCTTATCTCCACACCGGGCATCGAAAAAAGTGCTAAAGTTATCAGAAAGGTATTATCTCAATAATTAGGGGGAACGTCAATAAAGGACCATGGATTCACCCCAACTGCCTGAGTAAAACAAGGTATCAGTCTGCTCATTGCAGTCAAGATATCAGATGTCATGCTATCTGAG
>Ga0180009_10003564_pt1 | contig 17675 bp, 14 predicted proteins | sample OS_PC_MetaG_FD_123537 | JGI IMG/M metagenome (GOLD analysis project Ga0180009, IMG submission 123537) | Groundwater microbial communities from the Aspo Hard Rock Laboratory (HRL) deep subsurface site, Sweden - OS_PC_MetaG | ecosystem: Environmental > Aquatic > Deep subsurface > Groundwater... | reverse complement strand
TGGAAGCCATGGATGGCTTCCAGGAGCTCCAGGAGGATTCATGCGTTTCTTGAAACACAAACCCTTTGGGGTGTATACAGGTGAATAGTTGCCAAATTTTTTAACAGTCATCGCATGGGTCGCCGGTTGCACGGCGAAACCGGGATTTTTCAATCAAACAGAATAGGGACGGAATATGAAAATAATGGTCTGTTATGACGGTTCCGAAGTGTCGAAGAACGCCTTGAATCTGGCGAAGGAACATGCGGCGTGCTTTAAGACTGACATTGTGATTGTAGCCATTCTGGAAGGCAGCCCCCAGGAGCAGCTGGGCAGCCTGGAGAAACTGGAACAGGCGCTGGAAGATGCGAAAATCCTGCTGACAACGGACACCACCCGGGTGGAGACCCGACTGCTTCAGGAGAATAACCTCAGTGTCGGGGAGAATCTGATTTTTTTCGCCGAGCAGAACAAGGTGAAGGAGATTATTATTGGTGCGAAGAAACGGTCCAAGGTGGGCAAGTTCATCACCGGATCAACGGCACAGCATGTGATTCTCCATGCCGAATGTCCGGTGGTGACGGTGAAATAGAGGGATCTGCCCCGGTGGGCGTGCCCTCTCGACAGGGATGCCCTATGCGGCGTAGACCCGTCTGATGACCGTCAGTGCATCGGCCTCATTGAATTTTTTTCGATTGTAGTATGCGGCGCCATCCGTGATGGCAATTCTGGCGATCTCCTCGAGCTTGTCTTCTGTGACGCCCATCTCTCTCAGGGTCAGGGGAAGCTGGCAGAGCTGGTTCAGTTTTCTGCGCATTTGCCGGATACCCTCGATAAACCGGGTGGGCCGATCTGCCACTGGTGTGCCGGCGGTTTCTTCAATCCCCACCCATTCCGGCAGGAGATCCCCCAGAAATCCGCTGACCGTGTCCAGGTTAAATTCCAGGGTGTCTGCCAGGTACAGGGACATTGCGATCCCGTGGGGAATATGGCAGACAGCACCGGTTGCATGTCCAAGCGCATGGACCATCCCGACCATGGAGTTGGAAAAGGCGATTCCGGCCATGGTGGCAGCATTGGCCATGGAGAGGCGGGCTTCGAGATTCCCGCCGTTCTGCACGACTTCAACCAGGTTCCGGGCAATCAGACGGATGGCGGATCCTGCGTAGGCGTCGCTGATGGGGTTTTTCTGGGTTCCGATACAGGCTTCGACGGCATGGGTCAGGGCGTCCATACCGGTGGACGCTGTCAGCCCCGGTGGCAGGGTTGCGGTCATACGGGGATCGATGATCGCCGTATTGGGGGGAATCTGAGGATTGATCAGGGAGAGTTTGATCCCCTTGTCCGGGTTTGAGATCACAGCTGCCGATGTCACTTCCGATCCTGTCCCGGCCGTGGTGGGAATCGCGATAAGCGGCTGGGTCGTTTTGTTCATACGCAGCACCGATTTGAAATGCATCAGGTCGATATCCCTGTCCGTGACCTTGATATTGGCGGCTTTTGCCGTATCAATGGCCGATCCCCCGCCAACCGCCAGGAATGAATCGCACGCATGCTGGTGGTACAGCTCGACGATCTCGAGAATGGAGGACAGCGGTGAGTCGGCCGGAACCCGATCATAGGTGACGGCAACCGTGATGTCTGAATCTGTAAAAGTGCTGTTGATCAGATCCAGCAGCCCCGCCCCGGAGACCCCGGGATCGGTGACGATCAGCGGTCGTTTGGCGTTCAGCTGTTTGAATTCACTGGGCAGTTTTTCGAGGGCGGTGGTTCCGGATACAATCTTGACGGGACAATGGAATCTGAAGTTATCGGCCATGTTTATTTTCTCGATTTATATGAAAGCGGTTAAGCGGGGAAATCCCCGTGTTTTCTGAAACGCAGGTGATCCATACAGGTCCGGATGGACTCTGCCGGCAGCGGGCAGCGTGTTGCCAGGCCCTGAATGCCCTTCTGGTTGCCCCCGGGTTGGAAAGGGGGTTTTGCCGTGTCTGCCTGATGATAGCGTCAACCCGGAATCGGACAGGTGGCCGTGATCCGGTGACCGGGCCTGGTGATGTCTGAATCCGGTAACTATTGTATACCCGTTTTTTTGTGAAATATCAACCTGAGCGGGGTGCACCAAATATGTGTGGGTACCTGTAAGCGGAAAGAGGTTGTTTGTTCAGGTTATGATCACAACCCCACATGTTTTTGGTGCACCCCCTGGGCGATGGTCGACCGGCGGGCAACCGAGTCATCCATGCATGTAAACAGGGGGCTGCGGCAGATCTTCGGGACCCGCGGGAAAATCCGGTTCAGAACCGGTATTCGCAAAACGAAGGGTGGGGATCCTGCCACTCGCGGGAAACCATCGTTTGACAATGTAAAAACCGTTTCCTATCATTTTACTTTGCACAAAAATGGGGGAGACCCAGGGACATAAACATCGCATAAAAGGATAGCAGACCATGGACATGAAACCCTATGAAGAGATGGCAAAAAGTATCGGTTTTGAACACTCAACGCTGATGCCCCGGATGTTTCAAATGATAGTGGATGCGGATGAGGCAGCCGTCGTATTGGCAGCCTCGCCACCGGCAACCGTCGACGAGCTGGCTGAAAAAACCGGTTTTGCAGCGGAACGGGTGGCCGAACTGCTGCAACAGCTGTTTATCAAGGGGCTGATCTATAAATCAAAAAAACCGGATGCCATTCGCTACTATAAGTTCCGCAACTATATCCAGTTTCATGACGGGACGGTACTGACACCGGGGATATCCCAGGCGTACCTGGATATGTGGCAGGAGTTTGAAAGAACGGAAATGGCCGCTCTCCGGGAAGCTACCCGGGATGCGGTCCAGCGTCCCTTTATGCGGGTCGTGCCGGTCAACATGACAGTCAGTGCTGATAAAACGGTCACGGCTCCGGACGATGTGGTGAAAATGGTGGCGGATGCGGACAAAATTGCGGTGACCAACTGCTCCTGCCGCGTGATTCACGGTATTACCGATGTGCCCCTGGAAGTGTGCATGCAGATGAACAAGGCCGCCGACTATGCCCTGGAGCGGGGGACAGGACGGGAACTGACCAAGCAGGAAGCCCTGGATATGCTCAAGATGTGCGAGGAAGAGGGTCTGGTGCATTGTGTGGCCAACCAGCGGAATCTGGGTTACCTGATCTGCAACTGTGACGGGGTCGCCTGTGAAAACTGGGGTGGCGACAAGGCCTATGCCAAGTCGTTTACCGCGCCCAGCCGGTTTAAAGCCGTCGTGGAGATGGAGAGCTGCACCTTGTGTGAAGCCTGCCTGGACCGGTGCTTTTTTGATGCGATCTCGATGACCGGTGAAGACGATTCAGCCTTGATCGATCCTGCCAAATGCATGGGGTGCGGCGTTTGTATCCCCACCTGTGAGGGTGACGCCATTTCCATGCAGGAGATCCAGCCGGTTGAGTTTATTCCCGAATAAGGGGACTGACCCGACCGATCCGTTCTAAAAGCTGGTTTTGAATTTAACGTAAACCTGGTCGTTGGTGTCGAACTGGCCGAAAAAGGAGCGTGGCGGGCCCGAAAAGAGATCGGCACCGGCTGAGAGGGTGATGGTGTCGGTCGCGGCGTAGGCCACCCTGGGGCGAACCATCCAGCCTTCATCGCTGGGGCTGAAGATGGCCAGCAGTTCGGGTTTCAGGGTTTCGTGCAGCAGGTTGGCCTGGATCCAGACGGAGTAACTGGTCTGGACACTCTCCTCGTAAATCGCCTCATCGGGGTCCAGGATGATTTTCTGGACCACCTGGAAGGTAAACAGGAAATCCGCAAGGGAGTAGTCTGTTCCCACCATGGTGTGAAGATAGTCCTTCCGCACCAGTCCCTCCACCGCTGACGGATCGGCTGTGCTGTAATATTTTCCCCGGGCGTAGGAGAATTCCCCCCGGGGTACGAAACTGCCGAAAGCGTTGGCAAAGGTGAATCCCCACAAGGGCAGCCGGTGATACTTCTGGGAAACATCCAGACTGAAGGTCCGGGGGTTGAAGGTGACATGGCGGGCCGGCATATCATCCCAGACATTCAGGTAACTGAGGGACAGGTTCCAGCCGGCCAGCAGCCCCGAAAGCCGCATTCCCGTTTCACTGTTTTCAAGATTGGCGTCCGGTTTTTCCGGATCGAAAATCCGAACCGTCATGCCTGCAGGCGGTTCGATACGGTTGAAGGTCCATTCCCAGGTTGACCCCGCCAGTGCTTCGCGGTCCGGCTCGAACTGAGGGATCCAGAGGAGTTCGAGGGTCCAGTCGTCGACGTAGTAGTTGAGTCTGGCCATCCACATGGGGATGCGGCTGTCGACGAAGTCATCCAGGATGAAATTGCGGTAATCCTGGGGATTGACCACGTCTGTGATTCGCAACCCGATGGCCTCTCCCCAGACCACCTGCTGCCTGCCCAACCGGATATCCATCGTGTCGAGCGGGATATCGAGGTAGATTTCACGGACGGTTTCCTTGAGCGGATTTTCAGCGCTCAGGCTGCTGCGGTATTCGTCCCGAACCGTTTTGGGGAAATCGTCGGTGTATAGATCGTATACCGGGTCGTAGTCGCCCCGCAGCTGGAGAAAAAGCCTGCCCCATTCCCGGACGTTGCTTCTGAGCTCCACCTGGAGCCGGTTCCGGACCTGGGAAAACCGGTTCGGGGAATTGGCCCGGTAGGCGGTCTGATTTTCGAAATAGCCGTTGACGGCGCCGCCGGAAAAAAAGGCGGTCTCAACCGGGTCTTCCCCGGCAGCTTCATCAGCGGCCAGGACATGGTCTGCCATCGGCAGCAGCATGCAGATGAGCAGGCTCACCGTCAGCAATCCCTTGAACAAATCCGCAGTGGTTTTTTGCATGGGGTTCCCGTTAGAAGGTCATGCCCCGTTTCAGGGTCCGTTCGATAAACACCCGGTCTTCCAGACCGGTATTGACCTTTACCTCCTGGACATCGATCACGGTGCTGTGCTGGCTCAGGTGGTTTTTCATCTCCCCCCTTTTCCAGGTCCAGATCCCCTTGACCTCCTGCCATACCATGGTCAGTGTTTTGAGAAAGCGCCCCTTACGGTCGTAAAAATCGACTTTTTGGATCAGCCAGCGTTTTGAATCCACCCAGGTGATTTTTTTGCTGTACATATCCCTTTTTCTTTTGGGCACACTTTCCACCACATAGCACTCATCGGTTCCGCAGGGTTCACTTTTGAGCAGGGTATGGGTGTCCTCCTCCACTTTCCGGTCGCCCATGTCGTCATAGGTGAAATCGGTGCCCATGAAGTAGTCATCCTTGTTGCCGGCCGCGATACGACGGACCTTCCTCAGCGCCGGCAGGAACAGCCACTGATCGTCGTCCCGGTCTTCATCCATGTAGCTCCAGCTCAGGAACGCGGTTCCCTTGACGTCCGGGGGGGATTCGAAAAAGGTGATCATCTTGCTGTCGAACCCTTCCCTGCCGTTATAGTCCTTCCAGAATCGCACGGTATTCCGCACCCGTTGCTGACCCCGCCGGTTGATCAGCGTGTAGACAGCTCTGGATGACTGATCGTCCCCATCTTCCAGCTGGTCGACCTTCTTCATGATGTCCAGCCCGCTGATCTCAGCTGCCAGAACGGGCGCTGCCATCCAGATCAGAAAACAGATGATTCCCGGCAGGAGGTGGATGATCGATCCTCTTGTTTGGTTAGTCATGGCGATATGGCTCCTTTGAACGGGGTTTATATGAGAACAGCACCTCTGAAACGGCTTCTCACCATTCGGGGGTGACCACCGCGATATCATTCTCATGCCTTGTTTTACCTCACCCGGGAAAATGGGGGACATGATCATTCGTGTCCCCCTGTTTTTCGGTTCCACTACCCGCTTTTTTGCACAAATGCCGGTTTGATCACCAGTAACAGTGCCGGCAGGATGGTCATGGCTGCCAGAAAGCAGGTAAACATGCTCAGCGACACCAACCCCCCCATCTGCTGGTTGGCCGGAAAATTGGAGGCGTACAACACCGTAAAACCGGCGATCACACCCAGGGCATTGAAAACAATGGCGCGACCGGTGGTCGCCATTGTCCGCACAGTTGCCAGACGGCTGTCATTCAGTCTGGTGTTTTCCAACCGGTATTTGGAGAGAAAATGGATCGTATAGTCGATCCCCACGCCGATCACAATTCCGGATGAGAGTGCCGTGGAGACATCCAGGGGGTACCCCAGCATGGCCATGATGCCGAAGTTCAGCAGCAGGGCGGCGCTGATGGGAATGATATTGAATATACCGGCGATCACCGAGCGGAACATCACGGCCGTAATCAGAAACACTGCCAGGATGGAAAAGACGATACTGTTCATCTGGCCGCTGATCAGCAGGTCCACCCAGACGTTGGATGTGTATGCGCGTCCGGCCAGGTTCACCTTCACCGTCTTGTCCGGGAAGTTTTTGTCGGCAAAGGTTTTGACCCGGTCGATAATCTTGGCGACATCGTCGGTATAGTCGGACTTCATCTGGACCCAGATATTGGCCTGGCGGTAGTCGTAATCGACCACATCATCGAAATCTTCCGGACCACCGGACATGGAGTACATGAACAGATACTGCGCCACCAGCTCCTGGGAATCGGGAATGATTTCGAACTCCCTGCGATCTTCGTTCATGACCCGGTTCATCCGCTTCAGATACTCGGCGATGGATCGCGTACCCCCGACCAGCGGCATTGTTTCCAGGTCGGTCTGCAGGGCATCGATCTTGCGGAGAATGGCAGGTGATTTCATATCGCCCGGATTGAGACCTTCCACGACCACATAGAGATTCATGGTCCCGTCAAACTTTTTATTGAGGACGTCATTGGCGATATAAACGTCGCTGGAGTGTTTGATCCCTTCGATCCAGGAGGAATTGGTCGAAATCCGGGAGAGACCGGACAGGGCGATGGTGACCACCAACCCGGTGGCCGCGATCACGATGCGACGATGATCGAAAATAAGCCCCCCACCGCGGGCCAGCCAGCGGGAGAACAGGCCGTTGGCCGACGATTCTTCGTGGTTCCCGGCCTTGATTTTGACCTTGACGTTGAATACCGTCAGGGCGGCGGGTATCATCAGCAGGGAGAACAGCATGGCAGCCAGCACCCCCACCGCGGTAAACACGCCGAAGTACCGGATCGGGACCATGTACGCCGTTACCAGGGAGGTGAAACCGACAGCAGTGGTCAGACCGGTCATGACCACCGGTTTCCAGATCTCGTCCATGACTTCCAGGATCAACTGCCGTTTGTCCATGTCCGGATACTGAGCCCGTTCCTGGAAATACTTGTTGAGAATATGGATCCCATAGGCGGTTCCCACCGCCATCAGGATAACCGGCATCTGGGTGGAGATGGGAAACAGCGGAACACCGGAGAGCGACATGATCCCCATGGACCAGATGACGCTGCCGATCACAACCAGCAACGGCAGCACGATCCCGGCCAGACTCCTGAAGGTCAGAAACAGCACCCCGATCACCACCCCGATCACGATTGGCATCATCTTTCGCATGTCCTCGGCCATATAGTCCCCAAACGTCACCTCCAGCACCGGTCGACCGGCGACATAGATCTTTTCCGGTCCGCCCTTGCTCATCTCGGCGGTTACCAGGGACTTGATATTGCGGTATACCTGGGCCCGGCTTTCCAGTCGGTTTTCAAGTTCCGCATATATGGCGGTGGCTGTCCCATCTTCGGAAATGATACCGCCCACAAACATGCCGTTGTCATACAGCTTATGCTTTAATTCTGCGATCCCGGCTGCATCAGCGGGAACCTCCTCCATGAATTTGGCCACTTCAAAACCGGATTCCGTACCCACAATATTATCGATGGTCGCCAGGCTGATGACGTCGTCGTCGGTCACGGCAACCACGCCCTTGAGAGCGGCTATCGTTTCCGTCAGGCGCTTGACCAGCGCCAGTGTTCCCGGATTGAAAACCCCGCCGTCCGCCTCGTTGACAATACCGATAATGATAGTGTCCCGGATTCCGAACACCTCCTCGATCTGATCATTGTAAAGAATAGCCGGGTGACCCTCGGGCATCATGGCATCGGAATCGGTTTCCATGGTGATGCTTCCCATTCGGCTGGCCAGCAGGCCGGTCAGTATCAGCAGTACGAGGAGCAGCGTCTTGGGATAGGTTGTCGTCCACTTGAAAATGGCGTTCATGAAGGGGTTCTCCTCTTGATGATGAATGTCAGCAGACAGTTCCGCAGAGATCGCCGATGGCTGCGATCCCATGCCGGATCAGGTAGGCTTCGATCCCCTCGATCACGCGGATGGCCGTGGAGGGATCGGTGAAATTGGCAGTGCCGACGGCAACGGCCGACGCACCGGCGATGATGAACTCGATGGCGTCCTCGGGACAGTTGATCCCGCCCATGCCGATAATGGGAATGGTCACGGCCCGGGCGGCTTCCCAGACCAGCTTGATGGCAATCGGTTTAATCGCGGGTCCGGAAAGCCCGCCGGTACGGTTGGCCAGCTCCGGTTTCCGGGTTTCAATATTGATCGCCATGGCCGGATAGGAGTTCATGATAGAGATCGCGTCCGCGCCGCAATCCTGGGCGGCTTTCGCAAACAGAGCGATCTGGGAGACATTGGGCGCCAGCTTGGGAATCACCGGCTTGTCGGTTTTTTTCCGCACTGCCTCGATCACTGCGGTGAAAGCCTTCAGGTCGGTACCGTACAGGGCACCGCCCTCCTTGATGTTGGGGCAGGAGACATTGACCTCGAAAGCGGACACCACGGATTCGGGGGAGAGGATTTCCACCACGCGTCCATAGTCTGCCACGGTTTTTCCCCAGACATTGACGATCACCGGCAGGTCATACCGGCTCAGAAAGGGACCGTAGGTTTCGATAAACCCCCGGGCGCCGGGTCCGGGCAGCCCGATGGCGTTGAGCATGCCGCTGCGGGTTTCAAAGGTGCGTGGGGTCGGGTTGCCTGAATGGGGCTCGGCACTGATGCCCTTGACGGTAATGGCCCCCAGCCGATTGAGATCCACCAGTTCGGCGTATTCCGGCCCGTAGCCGAAGGTCCCCGATGCGACGGTCACCGGGTTCTTCATGTTGAGACCACCGATATGGACAGCCAGGTTCGGCTTGATGTCACTCATCCCAGATAATCTCCCTTGAATTGAACACCGGTCCCTCTTTGCAGCACCGTGCCCACTGCCACCCATTTTCCGGCTCTTTGCGCTTGATCACGCAGGTCAGGCAGGCACCCACGCCGCATGCCATGTGGCGATCCATAGAGAGCCAGGCGGTAAAGTTCCCCCTGACGGCGCGGTCGCCGATCGCCCGCAGCATCCCTTCGGGGCCGCAGGCAAAAAGCTCGATCCCGGGATCCCCCTCCGCTGAAACCGCCCGTTCGGTCAGCCACCGGTCAAAGCTGTCCGTCACCAGGCCGCGGGTTCCCAGGGATCCGTCTTCGGTACTGACACGAACCTCCCATCCCAGGGCTTCAAATTCGTCGACACAGAGAATGTCCACCGCCTGTCGGCCGCCGAAGAAAACCAGCCCTTGTTGAGCAGCCGTTCTGGCGTGAAGGTAGAGCGCCGCGGCCCCGTATCCGCCGCCGATCAATACCGGCGTCATCCCTTCCTGGCAGGCGGGAAAGCCGTTTCCCAGCGGACCGGTGATATCCACGGTTTCGCCGGGCACCAGGCGTTGCATGGCTGCTGTGCCTTTGCCGACAACTTTGTAGAGCAGGGTAAGGGACTGGCTGTCAGCCTTGTAGACACTGAAGGGTCTCCTCAGGACCGCCTCGCTGAGACGGGGAGCCAACAGTTCAATAAACTGTCCTGGCTGGACGAATGGGGCGATGGCCGGGGCGGACAACTGCAGAACCCGGTACGCTCCCTGTTGCAGACGGTGATCCAGTATCCGGGCTGTTTGCTGTTTCATACTGTCTGTCTGGTTCCGGTGCCGGCGGCGGTTTGCTGAAATGATGGGGCGCACGTTCGTATCTGGTATCCAGTTTCACCTGGAACGGAAAAGGATGTCAACCGGTTTTCCCGGCCTGCGGGGTCCGGCAGCGACTTCTGTCCGGGAGTCTGCGGAGCGGGGTCGCTCAGATAAAATAGACGGTACTCAGGGCAATCCCGTACTGCCCGGCATAGTAAAACAGGAGATTGATCCGGTTGTAGGCAAAGGGTTTTTTGAAACGGTTGACGGCCAGGATGACGTCTGAAATATAGAACAGGGCAGCACCGGTGGAAAGTAGCCAGGCCTGGGTCGGATTGAAAAAATCGCCGTCGAAAGTCAGGACCGCGCTGTTCAACATGAAACTGATCACCACCACATAGAATATCACCGGAATCTTCATGCTGCCCAGTCCCGAATGGAGGAAGGCAAAAATCAGCAGGCTGATCAGGGTGATGATACCGGTAACGAGAAATCCCCTGAAGAGAAAACCGTTGTAAACGACCAGGGTGGCGGCATAGACCCCGTGCCCGATCAGAAACAGCACCAGGCCGACGAGAAACGCCTTTTTCGACTCGAACATCAGGGCCATGTCGCCCCCGAAACAGAACATCAACCCCAGGAGGATGGCTGCCTTGTAAGGTTGGTTTCCGGGATCCATCAGGAGGGCGATCAGGATAATGAGAACCAGCAGGCTGGATGAGAGGGGTTTCAGGACATACCGTTGCCTGCGGTTGTTTCTGAATTCCGCACGGACCAGCATGGGGACCGTGATCAGCATCAAAAATCCGATTCCATATACTGCACTCATCTTTCTGTCTCCCTGATGGGGGTTTGACTGACGCTGACGAAGCCGGCAGGGTCCTGTATGCGCCCCGCTGATTCCGGATGGGGGAAAAAAAGGGTTGCAATTTTCAAGCGAACGGCGACAATTCATGAATGGCTGTTTTTTTCCCGCGGCGGATTGCCGGTTGGAAAAGAACGGTCAATCCCGGCCTGCGGTGATCTGCCGGCTGCGATACTTACCTGGATATAAAGGGGTTACACCCGGTTTGTCAATTTTTTGGTCACTGTTCACCACTTTTTCTGAGCAGACGCCGAGGCCTGTATGTGATAGCATTCACAAGACTCGCAGCGTAGAACGTCGAGAATGAGTTCAATGGCATACAGGTCTTAGCGTCTATGGCTGAACCTGAATGGATACATTTTTTGTTTAGAGGAACATGATGAAACACCTGAGTTGGATCCTGATGCTGTTTTTCAGCCTCAATGCCATGGCAGAAGAAATTGGCAGTGTTGACACCGCATTCAAGCTTGTCGGCGCGAACCACAAGATCGTGATTGAGGCCTTTGACGATCCCGTGATCAGGGGCGCAACCTGCTACCTGAGCCGGGCCAAGAAAGGCGGTATCAGCGGTTCCCTGGGCCTGGCCGAAGACACCGCCGATGCCTCCATCACCTGCCGCCAGACAGGACCCATCGTCCTGCCGGAGACTATTCTTTCAGGGAAAAGCAATGGTGACACGGTTTTCAAAAAAAGCATCTCCCTGTTGTTCAAGACACTGCAGGTGGTTCGTTTCTATGATCGGAACAGAAACGTCCTGGTATATCTGACCTACAGCGACAAGCTGATTGAGGGATCTCCCAAAAACAGTATCTCCACCATTGCCATCCAGGATTGGAGCCTGCTCAGCAAATAGGCTCGGATCCGTCACCGGGGCCGGCGGGAGCACCTCCCCGGCGATTGGCACAATGTGCGGCGGTCGGCGAGGGGCCGCCTTTTTGCCGGGAACGAATAACCATTGCTGATGAGATAAGATGATTGAATTTCAAACTCAGGCAGTCGACGAAAAAAGAAAGTCGCTGATGACCGGGGTTGTCGCTGATATCAAGGCGTGCCTGCGGACGGTAAAAAACCTGGAGACGGATCTGAAAACCCTGGATCAATGGGTGGATACGGTTTTTCAAACCGCGGTGGATGTCAGCGCAACGGATCCCAGGGAGCCACAGCCGGTTCCGCCGATGACATTGCCACCTGGGCTGGGTGCGTTGATCATCGAAAAACTGATGGATGTCCTGGGGTACGCCTACGCCTTTCAGGACAGCGGACTTTACTATCTAAGCGATGTCGGCACCGCATTGGGATGTGAGACCGCCTTTCTGAGGTCCGCGCTGGACAGAAAACTGGACGCACTGAGAGACGAGTTTTCCCAGTTACTCCTCAAGGAGCTGGACCCGACCCATCGCCACTGGTGCGCCGTCATCATCCTCAAGACCATCCTGGCTGACGGGGTCATCCACCCTTCGGAAAAAGCCTATTTCAAGGTGATCAACACGCTGCTCAGCGACAGTCCCAAAACACCGGCCGAGCTCATTGCGGTTGCCGAAAAGATCGAGACAATCCCGGAACTGAAACTGGACCCGGAGATCGTGCGTGTCCTGATGTGGCATATCGTTGCCATCGCCATGTTTGACGGGGAGTATGTCGGCCAGGAGGCAAAATTTGTCAAGGAGACGGCCCTGGCGCTCCAGATCGATCCGTCGAGAATTGATGAGATCATCCAGCCGGTGGCCGCCACATTCATGGTGATTCAAGCACTGTATCCAAACCAGTAGCAGGTCGAACAGACGCCCGCCATCCGGCGGGAGTCAGTCGACAGGTGCTGGTATCTGCCCGGTTTTCGTTCTGCACCGGTTACCCAGTTCTTTGTGTCGAGGAGATATGAGTCGCTTTATCATTAAGTACCGGATTGTCCTGATTGTTCTGCTGGTGGTGATGACAATACCATTCGGGTTCAATATTCCCAGGCTGACCCGTGATGCCAGTGTATCCTCCCTGATACCGGAATCCCACCCCGATTACACCTTTTCCGGGAAGATGGAGGAGATGTTCGGCGCGGTGGACCAGGTGGTGATCGGGATCTCCTCGGACAAGGGTATCTATACCGCCGACGCCCTGGCAGCGATCCGGGATCTGACCCGGTTCTGTGAGAATCTCGAGGAGATCGACCCGGACGACGTCATCAGCCTGACCAATATCGACGATATGCGGGGCAGCGACGGCGAGTTGATCGTTGAACCCATGCTCGATGAGGCCGCCCTGGAATCCCTGGATGAGACTGCTATCAATGACCTGAGGGAAAAGGTCCGGCGCAACCCCCTCTTTCGGGGCAAACTGGTCAGCGAGGATGAACGCAGCGCGGTGGTGCTGGCCGCGGTCCTGTTCGAAATCTCCCTCAAGGAGGAGGTCCTGGCCGCTTTGAAGTTCAAATTTCTGCAGAAGATTGCCGAACTGGAAGCGCAGTATCCGGATGTCCGGTTTCATTTTTCCGGTCCGGCCATGCTGAAGGCCTACATTACCGAGTACATGCAGAAGGACCTGCAGCAGCTTTTCCCGCTGGCGATCCTGGTGGTGGCCGTCATTATCCTCTTTATCCTGCGCAGTTTTACCGGCATGCTGATGCCGATCCTGGTCACCCTGTTTGCGGTTGCCTGGACCTTCGGTCTCAAGGCGATCCTCAACTCCCCCATCACCATTGTTGAGACGGCCATCCCGGTGGTGCTGATCGCCATCGGCTGTGCGGATGGCATTCACATCATGAGTGAATTTTTCGGGTACTACCGCAGGGGGATGAACGCCCGGTCGGCGGTTGAAGAAACCATGCGGGTGCTGACATTGCCGGTGATCCTGACCTCCCTGACCACCGGGCTCGGATTTCTGTCCCTGCTGACGGCGCCGGGGGTCTCCATCAAAAACATGGGGGTGTTCCTGGCGTTCGGGGTGATGGTGGCCATGGTGTTTTCACTGCTGTTTATCCCGGCCCTGAGTTCGTTTTACCGCAACCGCAAAACCGGCTCCCGGAAGCCTCCCGGCAGGGAGAGCGGTCAGCAGGCGGCGGATCTGACCACGTCCCGGTTTTACCGGTTTTCCTATCGGGTTGGGATCCAGGTGATCCGCTTCAGGAAACCGATCGCCCTGAGTGCCCTGCTGATGCTGTCCATTTCCATCCTGGGGATTGTCAACACCCAGGTGGAGTCGGACGAGGTGAGATACCTGCAGAAGGACAGCCCTTTCAGGATGGCCACCGAGGCCATTCAGGCGGACCTGGGCGGTATCACCAGCCTGGATATAATCATCGAGGGCAGAGAGAAGGATTTCTTCAAGCAGCCGTCCGTGCTGAAAGCGATGGAAGGGCTCCAGCGCTACTGTGAGCAGGACAAACTGGTCAGCTATTCCCTCTCCCTGGTGGATCTCCTGAAGCGGATCAATTTTGTGCTGCACGACGACGACCCGGCCTTTGACCGGCTGGCCGAAGAGACCGAAACGGTCAATTATCTCAGGACGGAAATGGTGGATGGGCAGGAACAGCAGGTGGAGAAAACCGACCAGGTCAGCGGTTTTCTGCAGAATGCCCAGTTTCTGCTGCTGTATGAGATGAGCGGCGGCGAATCCATCGATCAATATGTGGACAAATCCTTTCGCACGGCCCGTATCAACGTCCGGCTGCGGGATATGAGCAGCCGCGACCTGAAAAAGCTGCTGGCGCGAATCCGGCCCTATATCGATGAGCACTTCGGCGACCGGGCAACGGTCCGATTTGCCAATCATTACCTGCGGGTGGTGATGATGGACCTGATTATTGACAGCCAGATCTACAGCCTGATCACCGTGCTGGTGACCATCACCATCCTCATGACCCTGATCTTCCGCTCCCTGGTTGTGGGCCTGGTCAATGCGCTGCCGGTGTTTATCGCGGTGCTGTTCAATTTCGCCATCATGTGGCTCTTCGATGTGACCCTGAACGTGGGAACCTCCATCATCGCCTCGGTGGGCATGGGTGTGGGGATCGATTATTCGATCCACTATTTCACCCGTTTCCGGCGAATCCTGGCAAGTGGCGAAGACTACGACGAGGCCCTGGTAAAGGCGGTGGCCGAAACGTCCCGGGCGATCCTGTCCAACGCCGTCGCCGTCGGGATCGGTTTTCTGGTGCTGCTTTTTTCCGAATACCTGGTCATTGCCAACGTCGGCTGGATTACCGCGGCCTCAATGTTTACAACCGCCCTGGGCTCCCTGGTGGTTCTCCCGGCGCTGCTGTCGCTCTTCAAGCCGGTGGTGAAGACAAAATGACCCTCCCCCGAGCGCTCACTCCGGCTGCTGGATCACCTGAAATCCCCGCAGCCGGTTCAGGGCGGAGGCCAGTTCAAAACTTCGGAACTGGGCATAGTGACCCGAAATTCGGTCCGAGAGAATATCAAAGCCCTGCGTCTCGATGTCGCGGATGACCCGTTCGACCATCTCCCTGAGCGTGGTGGTTCCATCCATATACCGTTTGGCATAGTCCAGCGCCTGGCCGATGGTTTTCGTCTGGCTCAGCTCGACAATCTGTTCGACATCGGTCAGGTCGACGGTCTGGCTGCCAAAGACGAACCGGTGGACCTCTTTGGCATAGATGCTTTTTTTACCATGAACGTTACAGGGATTGACACTCTCCTGGAGCGGGATCCGCTGCCGGGGCGAAATGGGGTAGCCGCTGTCTTCGGCTGTCCGTTTATCCGGGAAGGACGCTGCGATCTGCCGGGCATTGTCGGTGACGTCCCGGGCCTGATACCGGATCATCTGCACCACTTGGTCCGCCACCTCAAAATAATCCCCTGCACCCCCCAGCACCAGGATGGTGGATATTCCTTTTTCCAGGTACAACTGCCGGATTTTGTCGATAAACGCCGTGATCGGTTCGTCGGCCTTCCGGACCAGCGCCTGCATTTTCTTGTCCCGGATCATGAAGTTGGTCGCACAGGTATCTTCATCCATCAGGAAAAGCCGGACCCCGATCTCAATCGCCTCGATGATGGCCGCCGCCTGGGACGTGCTGCCGCTCGCATTTTCCGAATTGAAGGCCGAGGTGTCCTTCTGAAACGGGAGGTTGCGGATGAAGGGGGAGATGTCCGTTTTTTGAATGGCCCTGCCACTGTAAGCACGCACTTTTACGGTTTGCGGAAGCGAGATACACAGCTCCCGGCCGTCACCGGGGATGTGATTGTAGATGCCCGCTGAGATCGCTTCGAGCAGTGTTGATTTCCCATGGTATCCCCCCCCGACAATCAGGGAAACCCCCTGCCGGATGCCCATCCCGGATACGGACCCCGCATGGGGCAGCCTGAATGTCACGCGCATGCTTTCCGGGGAAACAAAGGGAATCGCTGTTTCCGGGTTCAGCGGCTGGTCGGTGGCACCGTTTGCTCTGGGCAGCATCGCCTGATCGGCGATAAAGGCCACCAGGCCGGCCGGCGCCAACTGCGAACGCAGCGCTTCGGCATCCACAGCCGTCCGGATGTGCCGGTCAAGCATGTTTCTGTCGACATTTTCATCGTAAAGGGAACGTCTCACGATCTCGGGAAGTTCCTCCAGGAGCATGGCGGCCGCAACTGCCCCATTGATCTTTCTGCCGGCCGCAGGCAGTCCCAGAAAGCATCGCACCTCTATAACGGCTTCGGTGATGACCACGCAACTCCGGTCCAGGATCGCCTGACCGGGTTGGCCGATGGTGATCACCCCGCTGTATCCGGTGCCGCGTCGACCTTTTGAAATGTCCTCGCAGGCACTGCTGAAATGTCGGGTCAGAAAATCCCGGAACGCGATCTCCTCGATGGTTGACTCTGGCTGAAAGTTGACAATACCCGGATCCTGCCGCTGGACCTGGATGCGATAGATACCGGTATGGGGAGGTGCATAGGGGTCCTTGGGGATCTGGTCAATGAAGAGGTTGAAACCGGGGTAGCTGTATGACCCCTTGATACTCTGATAGGCGCCGTAATCTCTGCCGTCTATCGAACCGGCCTTTTGCCGGAGACTCGCGCTGGGGTTCATGGTCAGGCTCACTTGAATTTGAAAATTCTGGCATTGGGATCTTCGAAATTCTTTTTGCAATGCGCCATCTCCGTTTCAATTGCATCGAAGACAGCCTTCAACTGGGCGTCATCCCACTGGTAGACCTTCTTATTGGCCAGCTGGGAAAGACTCCTGATACTGTTCAGTACGTTCTGAACCCGCTTCTCCGCCACGCGCACGAAGCGTTCTGCCTTGCTCTCTTTTTCCATGGGATAGCAACCCTCAGTCTGATAGGCTTTCGCAAGTGGCATCGTGGCATCCCGGTGAAGCCCTAAATGCATCAAAGAAAACACGATGGCCTGAAGCGACAGCAAAAAATATGTATATTTATGTTAATATTTTAAAAATATAATAAAAATATATCACAAAAAATATAAAAAATAAACTAAAAATTTTATTGCATATGATGCTAAAATCACCTTTAAAGCATCCAACTGCCATGGACATTTCTCGCGTTGAAGGTGCCTTTTATCCATTGTCACTGACCTGTATGCCAATGAAAACAGAATTATCAATCGATCCAAAAACACATCCAGCAGTCAGAACCGGTGACCTTTGTATGAGAATAGCATCATGGAAGCGACTGGTGTGAAGCCGTTTCAGTTGATTAGACGCGTTTCTAGATGATCTTGGCGAAATGGAGCGATAGAAACCCCGCCTGTCAGAGCGAAGCGAGTTGGGGTGAGAAGCGAAACTTGCAGCTTCGAAGAGCGACATGAGCCTTAGATCATCTTGAAATAAGTCTCCCAACTGAAAGGGGTTCATATCAGTCGCGGGTCAACACCGTGATATCATTCTCATGTTTCGTTGTGCCCCCGGGGGCATGATAGTTTGTATGAGAATAGCACTTCACAATCCTGACAGAGTGTC